>Ga0100400_1002136_pt1 | contig 13855 bp, 15 predicted proteins | sample CryGeymeta201524_FD_80420 | JGI IMG/M metagenome (GOLD analysis project Ga0100400, IMG submission 80420) | Groundwater microbial communities from Crystal Geyser aquifers in Utah, USA - Crystal Geyser metaG 2015-24 | ecosystem: Environmental > Aquatic > Deep subsurface > Groundwater | place: USA... | reverse complement strand
GGCGGTGAATTGATTTCGATCGCACTGGTTCCCGAAGAGGATGGTCGTGCTCCCTTCTACTCGGCGGTAGAATGCCAGACCCCCACGCCATGGGTTGCTCAGCACATCATCCCTCAGCTGGATGTGGAGCAAGTGACGCACAGCTGTCTTGGCGACCAGTTCGGTGCCTATCTGATCGACGATCCCGAACCGGTGCTGGTTGCAGACTGGCCGGAAGACATCGCCCACGCGGCGCGGTTGCTGGTCATCGGCCCGGGCCTGATGAAACCGGTGCGCAATATTCGGTTTGATCTGGTTGATGCCGCTCTCATAAGCTCGGGTACGGCCAGCGCCGTTCCGCACAATGCCTATCATGATGCGCTCCGGCTGCGCGCCGACGTGCTGGCTTATGAAAAACGAATGGCGCGGTAGATAGCGCCAAAAATGCTGTCCTACACCCCACACCATCGTTTATTGTCTCCCTCGCTCTCGTGCAGGCACGGGACAGGCGCTCTTTGATAATATGGATATGATGACGGTACCGCCCGCTATTTGCATATTTTCTGCTGGAGTGGTGGAAGGAGTAATCCGGAAGATTACACTCGACCCCCGGCTTGCGCCCTACAAAGACTGGAAACCTGCGGCTTTGGAGCAAAGGTCACGGAAAACAAAACAAGCGTTCTGTGTCTAGTTCTCGCGAGCGGCCGCGATCGCCGGGTAGCAGGAAGGCTCAAAGCCACAAAAGCTGGAGTAGGCCGCGACTCCGTTTTGCCTCCATCGGGCTTCGCGTCTTCGTGGCTTCGTGCGAATCAAATGGACTGGCACTCGGCGACCGGGCGCGAAAACCGTTCATTGGCCCTAACTTTGACGAACTTTGGAATCGATAAAGCCAGGCATTTGGAGAATTATTGCAGTGTAAGCAGAGCTCCGGCACTTTTAGGTCGCTCGTCCCCCGGACGCGCTCTGGGTCCGGTAAACTGGTCGGGACGAGAGGATTCCCGACTAAGGGATTTCATCTATTGCCAAAAACGCAAAACCGCAGAATTCCTAGGGTTTATATTCTGTTGATATGTTTGAATCAGTTCGGGTGCACAGTCAAGTGCACAATTTGTGCACAATCTGTCAACTGCGGTTTTCTCATAAACGCTGAGTGTTGCTCTCAAGGGAGGCTCCCCCTGAATGGGAATAATCAGGGTGGCATTTGAATGATGATATCAAGATGACCGCAATTCTGCCGATTACGGAATATCAGGATACAAGCTTTCGGTCTCGATTTCAGATCTCAAGATTTGAAATAATGAAAGGACTGCTTGCGTTGCGCATGTTATCCGATCCCAATGGCCGTTACCGAAGCAATAATATTGGATAACTTTGGTTTTGTTTCCACTAACCGCTCATCTTTGGGCGCTGGTGTCGATCCATCCGTAGCACTGTAGATATGTAGGGACTCGTGAGACATCTTCTGTAAATTCCTGATGCAGGAAGGAGATGATCGAATGACCAAGGAAGACGAGCGCGAAGTACAGCGTAAATTACGGATACTGCAGCAAGCAGAGAAGACAGGGCATGCCGCCAGGACCTGCCGCTATTTTGGCATTGCCCGGGCCAGCTTCTACAGATGGAAACGCGCCTATGAGCGCGACGGTGAAGCTGGGCTGGTCAATGCCAAAACCATTCCTAAAAATCCACCCAACCAGACACCGCCCGAAGTTGCCGAGAAGGTGCTTCATCTGCGGCGCAAATACCACCTCGGACCAGAACGGATTATGTGGTATCTGGCGCGCTATCATGGCATCAAACTGTCCGATGCCACGATATATCGGATCCTTAAACGCAATGGCCTAAATCGGCTGCCGCGCGGAACCCGCCTTCGCAAGGTCCACACCAAGCGCTACAACAAACAGGTCCCCGGCCACCATATCCAGATGGACGTCAAGTTCCTGACTTTTATCGGAAAGAAGGGCGAGAAAATACGCCGCTTCCAATATACGGCGATTGATGATGCAACGCGGGTAAGGGCATTGAAGGTCTACAAAAAACATACCCAGGCTAACGCGATCGACTTTGTCGATCACATCATCGACAAGTTCCCGTTCCGCATTCGTGAAGTCAGAACCGATAACGGTCACGAGTTCCAGGCCAAGTTCCATTGGCACGTCGAAGACCTGGGTATCCGACATGCCTATATCAAACGAGGCACACCGCAACTGAACGGCAAGGTGGAACGATCGCATCGGTCTGACAGCCAGGATTTACCAGCTGCTAAGCTATAAAGGCGACGTCGATCTGGAAGCCAAACTCGATGTGTGGGAGCGCTTCTATAACTTCCACAGACCGCATGGCGCGTTCAAAGGAAAAACACCTTACGAAGCTCTTCGCGAAAGGCTATAATGCCATGAAGTGAATGTCTCACCAGTCACCCGATGTTACAAGCTCAACACATGATGTTTTATCAATCAAAATACCATCTTTACATGTTATCTAGAAATATACTAATGCATTAAACATATTCAAACCATGCTTGGTGATTTGCGCATAGAGCCGATTTCCAGTGCCTTGACGAGCACAGGTAGGTAGCGACTTCTATAATGGGCAGCGCCCACCTCAATGCTTCGGATGATCCACTCTCTCCACCACTCTGGAGGAGCTTTTTTTTCAAAGACTACACGAGGCTGAAGATGCCCAAGATCAAGATTCAGGCAAACATCGTAGGTTGGGGGCATACGCCATTTGGGAAGCTGCCCGGTGAGACCATTGAAAGTCTTATCATCTCCGCGACAAATGAGGCGATTATCCATGCCCGCATCGAACCGCGAGATATTGATGCGGTTTGGCTGGGCCATTTCAATTCCGGCATGGTCCCCGACGCATTTTGTTCATCAATGATCTTGGGTGCGCACGATGCCTTGCGCTTCAAGCCGGCAACGCGATGCGAGAATGCATGTGCGTCAGGTTCGGCAGCCCTCTATTCGGCGCTGGACGCAGTTCAGAGCGGTCGTATCAAGGTGGCCCTCGTAGTAGGGGCAGAAAAGATGACCGGCCTCGACACGGCAGGCGTCACAAAGGCTCTATCAGGTGCAAGTTACCAGCCTGAAGAAGGCGATCTCTCCTTTCCGGCAATATTCGCGCAATATGCCTTGGCTTATGCTGTGCGGCATGGCGACCCGACGGATGCAATGGCGCGCATTGCAGTAAAGAACCATCGTAATGCACTTTCGAATCCGCTCGCTCATATGCGCAAGGAAATCGATCTCGACTTCTGCATGACCGCATCAGATCGCAATCCGGTGATTGTCCCGCCACTCAAAGTCACGGATTGCTCACTCATTTCCGATGGTGCGGCAGCCGTGATAATCGCTCACCCAGATGTCGCTCGCGGGCTTGAGCGTGCGATTGGCTTCCGTGCGGCGGAGCACGTCAGTGACTTCCTTCCCATGTCCCGCAAAGATCTGGCCAGCTTCGAAGGCCCACGACTGGCGTTCGAGCGAGCGTACCGCACCGCTGGAATTACCGTGAATGATCTGGACTTCGCTGAAGTCCATGATTGCTTCACCATCGCCGAGCTTTTGACGATTGAGGCCATGGGCCTCTGCAAACCTGGAGAAGCAAGCCAGCTTGTGCGGGAGGGAAAAACTGAACGTGGCGGGCGATTGCCGATCAATTTGTCGGGTGGGCTGAAGGCCAAGGGGCATCCTGTTGGCGCAACCGGCGTCTCGATGCACGTGCTGGCAGCTCGCCAGCTTTCCGGAGATGCCGGAGAAATGCAGCTTCCCGGCGCTGAGCTTGGCGCCTGCTTCAATATGGGCGGCGGCGCGGTGGCGAACTACGTCTCGATCCTCGAACCGATCAAGCTTTAGTTGCTGTCATGGTCATCGGGGTAATCGTTGTCATTTCTATTCTGCTAATGGCCCTATTCTTTGGCGTCACGATCGCTGGTGGTCACGCGCAGGATCGACGAAACGCAGAATTGACCGAGCGTGAACGGCAACGTCGGAAGCGCGACAAGAATACTACACCTTGAAACGCCAACGGAACTAACCGTTTTGCGAGTTCTGGTTCGGCTAGTAAGCATGATCTGCCAGGGCGCATACAATTGGTTTGAGCAGGCAATGCCTGCGCCAGACCCCGATTAGGATAGAATGGAATGGGTGACGCATCTCTTGAGCGCGAGGCGCTTGAATTTCATACTACTGGCCGTCCAGGGAAGATCGAAATCGTTGCGACCAAGCCAATGGCGACGCAACGCGATCTCGCGCTTGCTTATTCGCCAGGCGTAGCGGCACCTGTACATGCGATCGCTGCGGATCCGGATGCTGCATATGATTATACCGCCAAAGGCAACCTGGTCGCGGTGATAACCAATGGGACTGCGATCCTCGGTCTCGGCAATCTTGGGGCGCTGGCTTCGAAGCCTGTCATGGAAGGCAAGGCAGTGCTGTTCAAGCGCTTTGCCGATGTCGATGCCATCGACCTTGAACTTGCAACCGAGGATACCGATCGCTTCATCTCTGCAGTGGAGCTGATGGAGCCGAGTTTCGGCGGCATCAACCTTGAAGACATCAAGGCTCCAGAGTGCTTCATTATCGAGCAGACACTGCGCGAGCATATGAACATTCCCGTATTCCATGATGACCAGCATGGCACTGCGATCATTACAGCCGCCGGTATTATCAATGCCGCCCATCTGACCGGACGCGCTCTCAAGGACCTCAGGATGGTCGTGAACGGCGCTGGGGCTGCGGCGATTGCCTGCACTGAGCTCGCCAAGTCCCTGGGCGTTCTCCATGTCATCATGTGCGACAGCAAGGGCGTCATCTACCAAGGCCGCGCCGAGGGTATGAATCAGTGGAAGTCGACTCACGCCGCCGAAACCGATGCTAGAACACTGGCCGACGCGATGAAAGGAGCGGACCTGTTCCTGGGCCTGTCAGCTGCTGGTGCAGTGACGGCGGAAATGGCCACTTCGATGGCGGCGCGTCCGATCATCTTCGCTTTGGCAAATCCAGCCCCTGAAATCGCGCCCGAAATCGTGAAATCGGTCCGCGCTGATGCGATCATCGCGACGGGGCGGTCGGACTACCCCAATCAGATCAACAATGTCCTGGGCTTTCCCTATATTTTTCGCGGGGCGCTTGATGTAAGAGCCACCACGGTCAACGACGCGATGAAGGTGGCTGCCGCCCATGCCATCGCCGAGTTGGCGCGGCAACGCGTTCCAGAAGAAGTGGCCGCCGCCTATGGCGGCAGCGTCGGCAGCTTTGGTCCCGAGTACATAATTCCAACACCCTTCGATCCGCGCCTGATCGAAACGGTTCCACCTGCGGTGGCTCAAGCGGCGACTGAGACGGGCGTGGCGCGTCGCCCGCTCACTGACATCGTAGCCTACCGCCGGACGCTACGTGAACGATTGAACCCCACCACTGCTGTTCTAGCCTCTGCCCATGAGCTAGCTCGCTCACGTTCAACGCGCATGATCTTTGCCGAGGCAGAAGAAGATCCAGTCCTTCGTGCCGCGATCGCATTTCAGGAAGGCGGATACGGGACGCCGATCCTCGTCGGCCAGAACGAGCGGGTACGGGAAAGCCTTCAAAGCTTGGGATGTGATCCAGAAAATTTCGAGATTCACAACGCGCGCATCTCACCGCTGGTCCCGGATATGATCGAGCGCCTTTACGGTAGGTTGCAGCGCAAGGGTTTCCTGTACAGGGACTGCGCCCGCCTCGTGAACCGGGATCGCAATGTATTCGGGGCGCTGCTGCTCGACATGGGCGAGGGCGAGGCGATGATAACCGGCACGACGCGCCATTTCCGGCAGTCGCTTGAGCACGTCCGGCTCGTTCTGGATCCGGCCCAAGATCATATTCCCTTCGGGCTTCATGTGCTCGTCGGCCGCAACAAGACTGCCTTTATCGCAGACACCACCGTGAACGAACGGCCATCGGCAGCCGAGCTTGCTGATATTGCCGTGCAAACCGCCGAAATCGCTCTCCGGATGGGGCATGAACCACGAGTAGCTTTCCTATCCTACTCCAATTTCGGGAACCCACCCGGGGAATGGCTGGAAACATCCCGTAATGCGGTTATGCTTCTCGATGCTCGTAAGGTGAAATTCGAATATGAAGGCGAGATGTCCCCCGACGTCGCCCTGAATAAGGAAATGAAGCAATACTATCCGTTCAGCCGGTTGACGGCGCCAGCAAATGTCCTGATTATGCCTGGTCTGCAATCAGCCAACATCACGGCCAAACTGATCAAGGAACTGGCTGGCGGTGAATCCTTGGGGCCCTTTCTCGTGGGCATGGAAAAATCTGTGCAGATTGCAGCGATGACGTCAACAGCATCAGACCTGATCAATATGGCGGTTCTTGCGGCTGCAGGGATAGTGCGCTGAAATATGCCATGATCAGAGAATGTCTATCGGTCAAAGACGCTCGAATGGCGCTCAATCCCTTTCCGGACACTCTCCGTGCGCGACGCAAGAAGAGTGGAAATCGTCTCGATCATCGTTGGTCATTGCTATCATGGTCCTGGATAATCTTATAGAATTGACAATGATGTGCCTCTTGCCGCAACCTAAGTGTCTGACCGAAAACTAAGTTGAATGGTATCAGCGGTTTAGCTTGACGCTGTTTCACATCATTGATTCAACAGTTGTGACGAAACGACTGAAAGGACCGATGATGTGGACTGATACCACCCGGGTGCAACATGCCCGTAAAGAGCAGTGTTTGCCAAGCGATTTAACCGATGGGGAATGGGCGGTGCTGGAACCGTTCTTCCCCCGGCCCAGTCATGTTGGACGCCCGCGCAAATGGCCGATGCGCCGGATAGTCGAGGCGATGCTGTATATGCTGCGCGGTGGCCTGCCGTGGCGGATGATGCCGCCGGGCTTTCCGCCAGCAACCACGGTGCAGCATTATTTTTACGCCTGGCGCGATGATGGCACATGGGCGCGGATTAATCATTATCTTATCCAGAATGCACGGATAGCGCAGGGGCAGTGAGGCCTCGCCAAGTGCTGGTGTGATCGACAGTCAGTCGGTCAAGACGACAGAAAGCGGCGGAATACGGGGATATGACGCTGGCAAGAAGACCAAAGACAGAAAGCGCCATATCATCACCGACACCAACGGCTTTTTGGTTCACGCCGTCGTCCACAGCGCCGACATTCAAGACAGGGACGGCGCGCCAATGGTGGTCAAAGACGTTCGTTACAGCTTCCCGTGGCTGCGCCATGTGTTCGCCGATGGAGGATATGCAGGTGACAAGCTCAGGCAGGCGCTGACAAAAACCGGTGACTGGACCATCGAGATTATCAAACGGTCAGACCATGCCAAAGGCTTCATTGTTCTGCCCCGCCGCTGGGTCGTCGAGCGAACTTTCGCATGGCTGAACGGCAACCGCCGCCTCGCCAAGGACTTCGAGCACACAATCGCCTCGGCAACCGCATGGATCTTCATGGCTTCCGTCCAACTCCTGACGCGGCGTATCGCAAAACCATGATATCAAACATATTAATTATCGTTCGGACTCTAAGAGCAATGGGAGCGGCCTCGACCGGTGCCATCCCCATGACCTCCGGCGCGACACCGGTGTTTTACCATCCGGGTGCGCGGTGTCAGGCCCCTTGCTTTGGCTGCAGCAGCGGATGCCGGTAGTAGCCGTCCAGTCCTCCTTGCTGAACAGCGACTTGAGGCTGGCAAGCCGGGCCTCAGAAACATCAGTCCCGCCTGTCTTTCGACCTTGAACTGAAAGGTTCCGGACGCCGATGACTCTCGGCGTGGGAGCGTCCTGCTGCTTGTGCGTTATGCTATGCTGATTGGCTACATTCGTTGCGGGTCACCCATATTGCCCACGACAAAAGGGTCAGGCAGGATGGCATTCATGGCATCCTTGATGACGTCATCACCCGTACATCGGACCCAGCCTCTGGACTTTACCACATAGGGAAACTGACTCATGCTCTCGACGCCGCCAGCGACAGCAATGACGCATTCGTCGAGCATTATCATCTGCGCGAGCGACCGCGCATTGGCGCAATCGGCCGCATAGAAAATCTTGCCTAAAACGCCGTATAGCTGGCCCCGCTCTTTCATCGAGCGTAACGGTGGCTGCACACCGGACAGAACGACCCTCAGGCCATTTAGGCCTTCATCGTCACCGTTCAGCCCTCTCGGTAGCCGCTTTGTCGTAAAGGATTGACTGGCCTCGTCAGCCGGACTTGCCCTTCTTCGCTTCACGCAGGCGGACGCCGCGCCCGAAACCGGTGCTTGGCGCATTCTCGCCCAGGAGTTCGATGCCCGCGCCTTCAAGCGCGGTGATCACTTTCACCAAGGTACTGACAACACCGCGTACTTGGCCCCCTGACGACTCCATGCGTTGGATGGTGGGCACGGAAAGCCCTGCAAGCTTGGCCAACTGACGCTGGTCAAGCCCGAGAAGGGCTCGCGCGGCCCGCATTTGCTGTGACGTGATCATGCAAACTCCTGATGTACTGAACATCAAATATCAGGCTTAACAATTTATGATTATGTTGTATATATATCTTATGTCATCCATTGAATCAGTTTCTGAACAGGAAAGCCCCGCTGACGGTGCAAGTACGACGCGCCTGCCGGTGAGCGGTGTTAACGCGCATCTGCGGTTGATCCCTCGCGATCCAGGGGCCTTTCGGGTAGTGGTAACGTTCCACCAAGGCGACGGATCGCTTTGTGAAGCCGAACTCCAACCGGTCGAAGCCGCAGGACTAATGTCGGAGATTGCGCACGTGATCGACCAAGGGAACAGCCGGGACCCGAATGTTTCGTCGAATACGAAGCGGGAGGCCCTTGATGACTGACGAAACGGCACGGTCGATTCTACCGCTCTTACCGCGTCCGGTTCAACGCTGACGGAATTTTCGTTGTCATTCTATGGAATTACCTTGGGAAGTATGTACCGATGCAGGACTGTCACAGCGAATGCTTGCGCCAAATCACCACCCTGCTGGTCGAAACTGGGATGAATTTCATCGTTTTTGCGTTCAGGGATGAGTGTTTTCAGTTCGAACGCGAAAGGACGCGTGAGAAGGCGAGAATTCTGCAACGCAAATATCCCTTGCCGATGGCAAGACTGGTGGAGAAATTGCTTTGGCAATCCGTCAGCTGTAAGCATCGTCAGAGGCGGTCATCCTTCTTCCGGTGTTTCGCCGCACGCCATAGTGTAAGCACACCAACGAGACCAACCTCGCGTCTAATGCACCCAAGGTCATATTTGTCGCTCAAGCATCATCGACTTGATCTTGGCAATGGCCTTGGCGGGATTGAGTCCCTTCGGGCAAGCTTGCGCACAGTTCATGATCGTATGGCAACGGTATAGACGAAATGGGTCTTCAAGATCATCCAAACGCCCGCCAGTCGCTTCGTCGCGGCTGTCGGCAAGCCACCGATAGGCCTGTATCAGGGCAGCTGGCCCGAGATATCGATCGCTGTTCCACCAGTAGCTTGGACAAGAGGTTGAACAACAGGCGCATAAGATGCACTCATACAAACCATCGAGCTTTGCCCTGTCTTCGCGGCTTTGCTTCCATTCACCTTCTGGTCTCGGCGTTTCTGTGTCAAGCCAGGGTTTGATCTCCGCGTATTGGGCATAGAAATGCGTCAAGTCAGGTACGAGGTCCTTGACCACTTCGAGATGCGGCAAGGGGTAGATTTTGATGTCACCCTTGATGTCGAAAATGCTTTTCGTGCATGCAAGGGTGTTGCTTCCATCGATATTCATCGCACAGGATCCGCACACACCCTCTCGGCATGACCGGCGGAACGTCAGCGTCTGGTCGATTTCGTTCTTGATCGCGATCAGAGCATCAAGCACCATGGGGCCGCAGGAATCAAGATCGATATCGTAGCGGTCGATTCGCGGATTTTCGCTGCTGTCCGGGTCGTATCGGTAAACAAGAATTCGCCGCACTCTATTGGCCGAGCGACTGGCAGGGTAATGCTTGCCCTCCACGATTCTTGAGTTCTTCGGAAGTGTAAGCTGAACCATTGTATCTTCCTCGATATTCGGGACGCGAGCCATCGCTGTTAATATATGCGCGCCTTGGGTTCGATATATTCGATATCTTCAGTCATCGTGAATGTATGTACTGGCCTGTAGTCCAGACGAACTTTCCCGGACGTATCCACCCATGCCAGGCTATGCTTCATCCAATTCTTGTCGTCGCGTTCGGGGAAATCCTCCCGTGCATGCGCACCTCGGCTCTCGGTTCGCGCGACCGCAGAGCCGACAAGCGCCTTTGCTTGCAGCAAGAGATTTTCGAATTCGAGCGTCTCAAGAAGATCAGAATTCCAGATCATCGACCGATCTGAAACCGCGATATCCGATAGGCCTTCCCACACTTTATTCAGCTTTTTCTCGCCTTCTTTCAATATCTCGCCCGTACGAAATACAGTTGCGAATCTCTGCATAGTTTGTTGCATCTGCAACCGGAGGCGTGGTGTAGGAGTTCGCCCGCTGGCGTAACGATACCTGTCAAACCTTGCGATGCTCTCGTCGCCAGCATCTGCTGGAAATTCTGGCTGCGAGGCACCCGCAGTCAGTGTTTCAGCGCATCGCAGAGCCGCTGCCCGCCCGAAGACGACAATGTCGAGCAAGGAGTTGCAACCCAGGCGATTGGCACCATGAACCGAAACGCAAGCTGCTTCACCTGCCGTCATAAGTCCCGGAACAATTGCATCTGGATCCCCTCCAGCAGCGCTGATGGCATGACCATGATAATTCGCAGGGATGCCGCCCATACAGTAATGTGCGGTTGGTAGCACCGGTATGGGCTGCCGGGTCACATCTACACCGGCGAATATCCGCGAGGATTCTGAAATACCGGGCAGGCGTTCGTGCAACATCTCGGGGGACAGGTGATCGAGGTGGAGAAAAATGTGATCCTTATTGGGGCCAACGCCGCGGCCCTCTCGAATTTCTATCGTCATCGCACGGGAAACCACATCGCGTGAGGCAAGGTCTCGCGCCGTAGGCGCATAGCGATCCATGAATCGCTCGCCCTCAGAATTGACGAGATACCCACCTTCGCCACGCGCACCTTCCGTGATCAAGCAGCCGGCTCCATAGATTCCGGTGGGATGAAACTGCATGAACTCCAAGTCCTGCAACGGGAGCCCGGCACGTAGGACCATGCCACCACCGTCGCCCGTGCAAATATGCGCCGAGGTGCAGGAGAAGTAGATCCTGCCATAACCACCGGTAGCCAATATCACCTGTTGTGCCCGGAAACGGTGCAATGCCCCGTCCATTAGCGACCAAGCGGTAACGCCCCGACACACGCCGTCCACCATGATGAGATCTAGCACGAAATATTCGATGAAAAACTCGGCACCGAAGCGCAGCGCCTGTCCGTAAAGTGTATGGATCAAGGCATGGCCAGTGCGATCGGCGGCGGCACATGCGCGGGAAACTGGGCGCTCGCCAAAATTGCTCATGTGGCCACCAAATGGCCGCTGATAAATCTCTCCGCTTTGAGTGCGGGAAAATGGGAGACCCGCGTGCTCGAGTTCTATAACCGTGGGCACGGCCTGTCGGCACATATATTCTATGGCATCCTGGTCGCCAAGCCAGTCAGAACCCTTGACCGTGTCGTACATATGCCATTGCCAATTGTCCTCGCCCAGATTGCCGAGGCTTGCGGCGATTCCGCCCTGAGCGGCAACGGTATGGCTCCGGGTCGGAAAGACTTTGCTGATACAGGCGGTTTTAAGACCCGCCTCAACAGCACCTTGGGTGGCGCGCAGGCCAGCGCCCCCGGCACCTACAACGATCACATCGTAGGTATGATCGGTGAATTCATATGCTCTGGAGACGCTCATGCCACGTTTACCTCGACAAGTCAGGAGCTCAGGCTGACCCTGAGAATTGCGTAAATGCAGCTGACACCAACTACAGTTGAAAACAGAGTATTCCCTAAGAGACAGGCAATTTTTAATATGGTCCCATGGACATAATCTTCTATGATTACCTTCATGCCTAACCGCATGTGCAACGCAGCTGAAAAAGTTAGCAAGATAAGCATAAGCGCGACAATCGGATTGCCAATCCACGTTCTGGCAGTGTCGAAATTCGATCCGGAAAGTGCGATCAGAAGAGCAAGGAAACCCACGGCAAGCGGGACGTTTACAATTGCAGTAACGCGCTGAAGCCAGAAATCGCCGGTGCCGCTGCCAGCAGCCCCGAGACCACGGACGCGACGGCGTGGCGTGCGCATGCTGGTCATTGGATCAAGGTCCTGATGAATGCTCCAGCAATCCAAGCGGTGAGAGCGAGCGTCACCGATCCAATCAACGTCACCCAGGCAATCCCTCTGGCTTCCGGCAAATTAATCCACAGTCCGCCATCCCAAATGAGATGGCGGATGCCGCCGAGCATGTGATGGATTAGCGCCCATACGAACCCGAAGATGATGGTCTTTCCGGGTAAGGACGCAGCGAACAGATCAAAGACAGCATAAGACTTTTGGCCGGCAGATACTGCAACAATCCACCAAGCAAAAAATAAGGAGCCAAGATATAGAACGACGCCGGTGAGGCGATGAACAATGGACATCGCCATAGTGATTGTCAGTCGATAGATGAGAAGATGGGGCGACAAAGGCCTTGGCCGCAGGCGAAATCTTGCGCTCATTGATACTCTCCAATCCACCTATCGCTTGGCCTCGAATTCCGGCGATGACTCCGGTCGTAGTCATCCTTGTCCAGAAAGTCCTCAATCAACATCAAGTGCAACCAAATTGATGTTTAAAATATCACAATAGGACTATTGCATATTAGTAGTGAGAATGCAATCATGCTATGTAATGATCGCGAAATTCACTTGAAAGGACACCTAATGATCGGGGTATACCGGTTGAGAGGAGCGCAGGCTTGGCTCGGCATCGACCAGCGACAACTCCCTGTGTTATCAGGTCTTTCCGCTCAAACCATTCAGTGGACGGGAAGAAGCGAGGGCATCATTCGAGGAAATGTCGATTCGTTTATCAGGCTGATCGCCGCCCTGAATGAAGCGGCGATCCAATTCATAGCGCTCGGTGCCGTCGGCGGCGGTGGTATCCGGTTGACAGTGGCTGCTAAAGACAATCGAACCGCCCAGACGGTTAGCGCGCGCGTTGTTTGAATGACCAATTGGGCACCTCTCGACGTTTTACTTTGGTGCATATTGGCGCACTTGGTCACCAGCGGCGTCGCGATTCCGATTGGTCGTGTCAGCTGGGCAAGATGGCCGGTTTACGGCGCGAGTTTGTTGATTTCAGGAGTCGCGTGCGCTTACGGCCTCATGCATTTGATCGCACAATCGTCCGTTGCATGGGAAACCGTCCTACCGCTCGGTTTGCCATGGATTGGTGCCCATTTCCGACTCGATGCGCTGTCGGCCTTCTTCCTCGTCGTGATCAATCTGGGCGGAGTTGCCGCCAGCCTTTACGGGCTTGGATACGGTCGCCACGAGTCCGCGCCCGAGCGAGTCCTACCGTTTTTTCCGATGTTCCTGGCTGGCATGAACTTGGTGTTGCTGGCAGCCGATGCCTTCACTTTTCTCCTGTCTTGGGAATCCATGTCCCTAGCATCATGGGCGCTCGTGATGACCCACCATCAGGAGGAGGGAAATCGAAAGGCAGGTTATGTCTATATCGCGATGGCCAGCTTCGGGACACTGGCACTCCTGCTCGCCTTCGGTCTGATGGCAGGCCCCGATGGCGGCTACGCGTTTGCGACTATGCGCGCGGATGGTGCACCATCCGGACTGGCTGGGCTGGTGCTTGGCCTGGCCTTGCTCGGCACCGGCTCGAAGGCGGGTCTCGTACCGCTGCATGTTTGGCTGCCCCTCGCGCATCCGG
>Ga0100400_1002130_pt1 | contig 13870 bp, 7 predicted proteins | sample CryGeymeta201524_FD_80420 | JGI IMG/M metagenome (GOLD analysis project Ga0100400, IMG submission 80420) | Groundwater microbial communities from Crystal Geyser aquifers in Utah, USA - Crystal Geyser metaG 2015-24 | ecosystem: Environmental > Aquatic > Deep subsurface > Groundwater | place: USA... | reverse complement strand
GCACCAGTAGTAAATGAAATAGTTGCGTAAGGGCCTGGAGAAATAAAATTCAAGGAACCGAGAGCGGCATGCATAGCAGAGGCATCAAAAGTGAATGTTCCATACATGCCGGTTGTCGCTCTCATTAGCATCTTCATCTCGCCACCGGATGAAATCTGCACTAATTTATTATGTCGGATATTACTGTCAATTTTTATCCCGTAGTCATTGGTTGATAAATTATCTTTCAACTGTATTGAATAATCCCCGCTACTTATCGCGCTCGCGCTATTAGCTATCGTAATATCTCCCGCGAAGGTGCTGGTGGCGGTGGTACTGGCCGCTATAAAGTTCTGTCCGGCTACCTGCCCCGCGACCGAAAGCATCGAGTACGGCGAAGTCGTCCCGATGCCAAGCCTCTTGTTCGTGGTATCCCAGAAGAAATTAGAATCATTGCCGATGGTGTTCACGCCTGTGGAGAAGTCTATTTGACCTGAGGAGAGGGCTGTGGAGGTGGAAAGCCCGTTCCAGCCGAGTGTTGCGCCAGAAAGCGTGATTGGCCATGTCGCTGACATGGTTGCCTGCTTATTGTTGAATGTCGTCCAGTCGCCACTCGCGAGATACCCGTTGGTTGAACCATTTGCGGCCGGGATTGAGACCGCACCGGCGACGTATGCGAGAGGAGAGTTGAACGTCGTGGTCGCGGCGCCATATACGACTCCGAGAGAATCTGCGGCGAGACCAGTGGATGTGATTGAAGATAGTATCGGCGCGTTGGTGAATGTTTGTGTGCCAGCCCACGTATTTGCTGTCGTGGTGCCGAAAGCGAGTGAGAAATTATTTGTGGAATACTGAATCGGATAGGTCGCTGTGAGTGAGCTTGGTGCGAGATAGTCGGTGCCGGCAGTGGCAGTAATCACTGAACCGGAGCCGTTTGTCTTGAGAAGCGAGGAGAGGAGGTTTGTGATTGAGAAGTTCGTGGAGGTAGCACTTGCGAGTGTCGTGTTGCCTGAGACAGTAAGCGTTCCGGTCGCGGTAAGGTTCGCGGAGTTGAGGTTGCCGTTGAAGAAACCGTTGCCCGCGACCGAGAGTTTGGCGTAAGGCGAAGTGGTGCCGATGCCGACGTTGGTTTGATTTCTTGGTATATAAATTACTGGGACTTCCGCATCATTAAAAAATGTACCTATTTCTAAACGAGGATTGCTTCCTCCATCATATTTTAACATTCCGCCATAATCAGTTAATCCCGGTTCTAAATCAGCGCCTTCGGTAAGTTTTAAATAGGCGCTGCCGTTATTGATTGCCTGAATACCTACAGAAGCATTGCCGGAAATATTTTTTATATCAAGTAAATTTTCTGGTATTAATGTCCCTATTCCCACATATCCCGTACTGCGGTCGTACACCAATCCGCCCGAGCCCACATTCAAACCCCCGGCCAAAGTGGTGGTAGCAGTAGTGGAGGTAGCGGTGAAGTAAGAGGACACTGTTTCGCCGACTACCGAGAGCATCGCGAATGGTGATGATGTACCTATACCGACATTCCCAGAAGAACGATATACATTACCGGATGCCAATACCCAGTTACCAACAGAACCGCCACCAACCAAACTTCCTCCCCAATATAGATCTCCTGATGAGCTATAGAGACGATTAGTAACGCTAGCGGGAGAGCTGTCAGCCAAATATATCGGTCCTGCTACAGCCAGAGTGTCTGACGGCGATGATGTGCCGACACCTAGCGTAGTAGCGGTAAGGTTGGAGAAACTTCCTGTAGTTGCTGAAACAGAAATAGCGTTTGACACTGTGCCACTGTCGAATACTCCACCGCGGAAGTCGCCATTTCTCACGATAAGGTCAGAAAGGTCTTGAATCATATTTACCTGCTGGATAGTCGTCAAGTTCGTCATTCCCTGCGATGCAACCGGCTGAATCATGCCGGCGACTGTCGCAAGGATGCCGCTTCGCAACGATGCGAGCGACTGGTTCATAAAATCTTCCGAGACGCCCTTCACCACGGTTGTGTAAGTCGGATAATTGGTGACTGTTATACGCGGCGATGGAGCAGGTATGGTGGTGGGAGCGGTCGGTTGTGGCGCGCTAAATGACATTGTTGAAGTGCCGAATGGCAAAACGGTCGATGGTGGATTTGATACGACCGCGATATGCGACGTACCAAAAAGAGATGCGAACATTCCCGTTGCGGAATTGAAGAAGTTGTGAACTGTCTGATAGGTAAAGAGAGCTGTTTGCTCGCCGACGGAGAGCGCGGGAAGCACTGCGGCTAGCGTTGCTGGTGCGCGTGCAAGGAGCGATCCTGCTCTATGAGTGAGCGCGATTCCAGATGCTGGGATTTCATATGCGAAACGACCTGTATCGAGAACGAACGCAAGGTAATTCTCGGAAATGGCGTTGGTAAGCGCGAGAAAGCGATCTGCGATTGCATACTCTGCGCCGAAGACCGTCTGTGCGATGCGCGGCGCGAACGCCACAAGATTATATGCCATTGCCACATCAGCACGTATCGCGGTGTGTGAAGCCTCGATGATTGATTCGCCAAGTGCAAGATTCATTTCTGAAATAAGTTCCGAAGCCGTGAGCAGGTGCGTGGCACGCAATAAATTTGATGGGGACACGAGTGGTGGCAGTGGTACAATACGCGTGAGCGTATTTTTTTGAAATGCCGTCTGTAATCGCAGTGATGAAAAATCGAGCGCTGTGCGAGGCGGCGATACGGTGTGTGTGCGCATTTCAATGCTCATTGCATCGATTTTTGCCACGACGCGAGATGGAATATTGCCGAAGGTTGCATGAAATCCGAAAGCGACATCGTTTGCGAGCGTTACTGTTTTTTCTGTCAATCGTGATACTACGACAGGTTGCGCTGTAAACGTCCCGAAGATAATTACTAAAAGCGCGATAGAAAATGCAAACATCCGTGAACGCAGTGTCGCCTGCATGAATTGCGGATGAATCACTATGAGCGGCGTCTGTAGGTTTTGTGCAAAAAGATATTCTTCCCCACGCGCTCGCGCGAGTTCTCGCGCGCGCATTTCTTTTCGTTGTCCCAGTACCTGTATAAAAATCGCAAGCGATTCTCGTTCAACAAGCCATGTGCGACCGACCCGAGTTCCTTTCACTTCTCCCGAGCGGACAATACGTGCTACATAGTCCGAGCTATAACCGTATAGTTTTGATGCCTCCTTAGTCGAGATCAGGCCGGCAAGCTCTTTCTTATGACGCCCATTTTTTTTCATAAAACGCTCCAGTGATTCTCGTTCAACAAGCCATGTGCGACCGACCCGAGTTCCTCTGACTTCCTTAAGGCGAGCTAAGCGCGCGAGATGACCAGAACTGTATCCAGAAATTTCTGATGCTTCTTTTGTTGAAATCAAATTATTTGAAAAAGGAGTTTTCATGTCGGATAACCGAACTAACTAAATAATACGTCATATTTTCAGCATCATCTGATACAGTCTGTGGATAAGTTTCTTCATGAGAGTGTCAATAGTATAAACAGAAAAAGAAATACTTTTATATATATATGAAATGACATGCTCGTACGTGTAAATTCACTCAAATAATCGCTGGAAACGTTTCTATAACCCCGTAAATACAATAATTTTGTATAATTCCAAACAAAAAGAATTCTTTGCCATTAATTTGATCTATCCGAATATAAAATTGTTCTTACAAACAATATCGAGTAAACGAGACGAGATGATGAGTAAATGCGCTATTTATTATAGAGTACCACACCTGTAATTATACTAACTTGTCTATTCGATATTATATATTTATCAAAATATCCGCTTCCAATGACAGCAAGAATCGTTGCCAGTGTAGCAAACAACACTCCGGACACATGAATTGCCCTCATTATTATTGTTCCTTTAACTACTTTTTGTTGCATTTCTTCCTCTTTTAACTCATTTTGATGGGGCTGAATGTTAAAGCGGCGACGCGGCAGAAGTTCTTCTGGAGGTTGTCGATATACAGTATGAATAGGTATAGGAATTATATCCTCCTGTTCAGTACCATCCTCTGTACGGCCAAACCATGCTTCCCATGAGTCCCGTAGGGACTGCGAGACTTCTGTTTGATTATTACTTTCCTCATTTTTTCTAGGACGGTGTACCGGTGGTAAAATCTCTATAGGAGATGCTTCATATTTTGGAGTCTCCCATTTTTTTTCCTCTTGTTCGATTTTCTGATCACCGAAACGATGATCTTGGATAGCTGTCTCAAGAACGTACCAGCTACGTCCAACAAGCCGTGCCGGTACTCGGCCTTCTCGACAGAGTTGGCCGATATAATCTTTCGCATAACCGGTGATTTTCGCAGCTCGTTTCGACGATATATATTTTTTTTCTTCTATAAGAATCTCATCCATGCCTATAATATAACAATATCTTGGCTGGCATGGAAGAGTTGTGCACAACTCTTATTTTATTTTCTCGACAAAGAGTTTTTGCAACTTCTGTGGATTTCCTGCTCCTCGACTCTCTCTCATCGCTTCTCCGACGAGATACTGAAGTGCCGTTTGTTTACCATTTTTATACTCTCGTACTGCCTTTTCTTCCCGTGCAATTATCGTACAAACAATTTCGCCGAGCGCAACGGAATCATGAACTTGCATGAGGCCATGTTCCTTCGCTATGACTTCTGGATCACCCCCTTGTGCGACAAGGATGGCCAATGTGTTTTTGGCGCCACGCGAAGAAAGGTCGTGAGAATCGATGAGGCGAACAAGTTTTACAAACGCCGCTGGATCAAGCGTCCTGTAGTTCTCCTCTCCCTTTTTTGCATATATGCCGGCGAGATCTGAAACAATATAATTTGCGGCAAGAGCTATGTGTTCTGCGTTATTTTCAAATTCAGCGACAATAGCGTCAAAAAATGCTGCACGTTCTGGAGTCGCGCAGAGATATTCAATATCGCTCTTCTTGAGCGCGTATGAACTCATATAACGCGTCCTCCGCTCCCACGGAAGTTCTGGTAATGATGTACGAATTGCACTTGGAGAAAATTCGGATATTTCTGAAAGAAAAAGTTTTGGCAAATCCGGCTCCGGAAAGTAACGATAGTCGGCGCTTCCCTCCTTAAAGCGTTGACGAAATGTCTCCTGCTTCGTTTCGTTCCAACCGCGTGTCTCTTGCACCACTTCACTTCCATCCTCAATGAGCGTGGTTTGACGTTTTATTTCAAAGTCGATTGCGCGCTCAACAGAGCGGAACGAGTTCAGATTCTTTATTTCAACTTTCGTACCGAGAAGTCTGACTTCTGGGGATTCGGGTTTGAAATCAGACTTTGAGACGGAAATATTCGCCTCAATGCGCATCTCCCCCTTCTCGAGGTTCGCTTCACTTGCCACAAGCGTGCGCAGGAGAAGCTGCAATTCACGTGCGAAACGCCCTGCAGCCTCTGCACTCTGTATGATCGGCTCGGTAACAAGCTCCATGAGCGGTATGCCCGCACGATTGAAGTCGACAAGGCTCTTCCCACTTGAGTGAATTAAACGCGCGGTATCCTCTTCAAGATGTACGCGCGTGATAACCACACTGGCGAGTTCTCCGCCGGTAACAAGCGGATGCGTATACTGACTAATCTGGTAGCCCTTCGGGATGTCTGGATAGAAATAACTCTTGCGATCAAATTCGCTGAAATCGGCGATAGCGCCTCCTATCGCTGTGCCGATTCGCAGAATATGCCGTACTGCTTCATGATTGATACTCGGTAGCGTGCCAGGGTGCGCGAGGCAGATCGGACATACGTTCACGTTAGGCCGCGTCTCATCGGGGTCATTCGCTGATTCACAGAACATCTTGGTTCGCGTCTTGAGTTCTGCGTGAACCTCGAGACCGATAGCAGGAAGATACATAGTCACAGATTACCGTTTCTTGAAGATATTTGAAAGTTGATGTGAGAACTTCTTCAGAGCCGAAGGGTCCTCAACTGATGCTGAAAGTACTTCTCTCCCCGTCTCTCGGGCAAGTAGTTGCATTTTCGTTTCGCACTCTTGTGAGGAGATGAGATCTGCTTTGGATAAAACAATGATTTCGCGTTTTTTATCGATGTTGTGTTCAAATAACTCTATTTCTTTACGTACTTCCCCATATGCCGCAAGTGGATCATCTTGGTCAGCCGAGACGAGATGTAAGGTAATTTTTGTTCTTTCGATATGTTTAAGAAATTTTATACCGAGACCTCGTCCAGACGAGGCCCCTTCGATAAGGCCCGGTATGTCAGCAAGAATATGTCCATGAAAATCACCGAGATTCGGCCCAAGCGTGGTGAACGGGTAAGCGCCCACCTTCGATTTCGCATGTGTGAGCGCATTCAATAGCGACGACTTCCCTGCGTTCGGGAGCCCGACAAGTCCTATGTCGGCTATGATCTTGAGCGTAAGTTCGATATCCCCACCCTTGCCGCCTTTGCCAGCCGTTTGCTTGAACGGATTTTGATTTGTAGGACCCTTGAAACGGGCATTCCCCAATCCGCCTTTCCCACCTCGAAAAATTATTATGCGTTCGCCTTCTTTCGTAATTTCATATTCTTCTCCAGAATCTATCACGCGCGCAAGTGTGCCGACCGGGACTTGCAATAAAACATCTGCGCCATTGGCTCCGTGCTTTAATGCTCCCTTTCCTGCTTCGCCATCTTCTGCATGAAATTTTTTTTTGTAGCGATACTGTGCAAGTGCTGTCAAATCTCGTACGCCGACGAGAATAACATCTCCGCCTTTCCCACCATCTCCTCCTGAAGGGCCTCCGCGCGCAGTCTCCTTGGTACGTAACCAGCGAATAACGCCGTCGCCTCCCTTCCCTGATTCTGCATATATTTTTATCTCATCAACGAACGCCATATCAGTTTTTGTGTATGATTTCCCAGCCGTCGGAGAGAAGTGGCTCCGCCTTTTTAAACTTGAGCGTCTGGGTCGTATCTCCTTTCTTAACGGTGACGAAATCATTCCTGCCGTATCCAGCCGCTTTTATGATTGGCGCCGAAGCGATGTCTCCATCATTCCCAGCGGCGATGAGCGCGGCACGTGTTTTTTCTTCTTCTGCTCTGATGCGCGCATCATCAGCATTTTGAAGGCGCGGTAACGACTCAGTAAACGCTGATTTTATATTTTCCTCGAGTTGTCTGAAACGCTGGAGCCCTTCGCGCCGATACTCTATCAATGGATCCCGCTGACCGTATGCCCGGAGCGACACTGATCGGCGTAAATAATCCATAGTCTCGAGGTGCTCCAGCCAGAATGTATCAATAATTTGCAGAAGAAGGCGGCGCAGGAGCGGAACAAACGCCTCGCCAAGTTCTATTTTTTTTGTTTCAAATGCGGAACGTGCAGTCTCGCTATGCGCTATGAGCGAACGAATGAGTGCTTCGACTTCCGCATCGCTTCCCCGGAGCGCGGCGCGGCGGCGCGCGTATACAGCGAGGCGCTGCGTATTCATGACATCGTCATATGCGAGCACTTGCTTGCGCGAATCGAAATTGAATCCCTCGATGCGGCCCTGTGCCGTCTCGAGCGATTTGGTAATCATGGCGCTTTCTATCGGCTCGTCTTCTGGAATACCAAAGCGACCCATGACCTTCTTCAGCGTCTCGGCAGCAAACACACGCATGAGCTTATCTTCGAGAGAAACATAAAAACGAGTTTCCCCCGGATCACCTTGGCGGCCAGCGCGCCCGCGCAATTGGTTATCAATGCGGCGCGCATCGTGTCGCTCGGTGCCGATGACCATAAGGCCTCCTTTCGCTACGATTTTTGCTCGCTCTTCATCGTTAGCGAGCGGGCCACCGAGCTTAATATCCACGCCGCGCCCGGCGAGATTTGTCGCAACCGTTACTCTTCCCTCTTTCCCCGCCTCGGCGATGATTTCACCCTCACGTTCATGATTCTTCGCATTCAACACTTCATGCGGCACGCCCTCGTTCGTAAAAAAGGTACTGACCGTCTCATTGTCCTCGATGGAAACAGTACCGACAAGGACCGGCTGCCCCTTTATATATCGCTCCTTCACCGCGTGCGCGACGGCGCGATACTTCCCCGCGGCTGTCTGGAAAATAAGGTCGTCATGATCCCTGCGCGCCGACGGCTTATTAGTCGGTATGGCAACGACCTCGAGCTTATACACCGTATAAAACTCTTCTTCGGAAGACAGTGCTGTACCGGTCATGCCCGAAAGCCGCTCATACATACGAAAAAGATTCTGAAACGTCACCGTCGCATACGTACGCGTTTCTTCCTTTATCTTGACGCCCTCCTTGGCCTCAATCGCCTGATGCAGGCCCTCCGACCACCGGCGGCCCGGCTGCATCCTTCCGGTAAATTCGTCAACAATGATGATCTCGCCGTCACGTACGACATATTCTTTATCCTCCTGAAAAAGCGCTTGAGCGCGAACGGCCGTTTCTAGGTGATGTGCATATTTGACACCTCCCTCTGTATAAAGATTTTCCAATCCGAGCGCAATTTCTGCTTTATGCATTCCCTCTTCGGTAATCTGAATCGCCTTCTGCTTCTCATCGACAGAATAATCTTCTCCTGCCTTCATTCCGCGCACAATCTCGGCGAAGCGTTCGTAGAACGTCTGCGAATCTCCCACGGGCCCGGAGATGATAAGCGGAGTGCGTGCCTCATCGATCAGAATGGAATCGACTTCGTCAATAATCGCGTAGTGGTAGCCGCGCTGTACGATCTGTGACGCATCATACGCGGTGTTATCGCGCAGATAATCGAAACCGAGTTCGTTGTTGGTGACGTAGGTAATATCAGCCGCGTATGCTTCGCGCTTCTCCACGGGAGACAGATATTCGTAAAATACTTTAAAAGAGCCTTCGGCATCGCGTTCGACGTCTTCTCCTTCTGCGACATGCGATGGATCATACCGGTACGCGCCGGCGCTTGTTACAATGCCAACCGAAAGGCCGAGATAATGGTACACCTGTCCCATCCAAACACCGTCACGACGAGCGAGGTAATCGTTGACGGTAACAATTTGCACGCCCTTCCCGGAGAGCGCATGGAAGGTCGCCGGAAGCGTCGCAACGAGTGTCTTGCCCTCGCCAGTGCGCATCTCGGCGATCTTGCCTTCAGCGAGGGCGAGACCGCCGGCTATCTGTACATCGAAATGGAACTGGTGCAGAGTCCGATATGCCGCTTCGCGCACAAGCGCGAATACGAGCGGGAGATCAGATTCCGGCGTCGCGCCCGCCTCTTGCGCATGAGCGCGTATCTTGCTGAATCGAGCCAGTATTTCTTCACCAGAGAGCTCTCGCAATTCCTCGCGATATTTATTCGTGGCTTCAACGACGAGCACCGCGGCCTTCAGAAAGGCCGCGGATTGGTTCTTTGAGAAAAACTTGGAAAGCCCGAGCATCACTGAACACTATAGCAAAACCCGAACAAAAGAAAAATCCCTCCGCGAACGGAGGGATTTTTCTTTAAAGAAACTAACGGCGTTTTTTTGCAGCCTTGCGCTTCTTTGTCTTCTTCGCGGCCTTACGCTTTTTTGCCATGGTGGTTTGCGAATTATGAGTGATGGTTGATATGTCGACCCGTCTATCCAGAATAAAATTGAAGGATAAACGTTTCTACTATTCATTATCGCGCGTAAAAAAACTTTGTGTGTGTATATATGCAACACATGTGGATAACTCGTACAAAAATTAAAAAATTATCCAACGCATTCCACATCGCCGATATATTTTACCTCTCGTTCAAGGCGAACTGAAAATATTTTTTCTACTGCATCTTGCATATCGCGCGCGAGTTGCGCAATGTCTCGCGCGCGCGCATCTTCTACGTTAATAATCGAAAGCGTATGCTTCGGCGAGATGCCGACCGGCCCGCGCGCATATCCCTTTTGGAACTCTGTATACTCAAGCAGAAAACCAGAAGCTATTTTATAAGAACCATCTAACTGTTCCCACGCCCACGGACGAAGACATTCTTCTTTTTCTGCATCAAGAGACCGCGCTTTTTCTAATATATATAAATACTTTTCTGCAGAGACAAACAGCATGCGGAAGAATGAGCCGGCGCTTTTGTAAAAACCGTTCAACATGCCTTTCTCTTTACGCATTTTCAATACAGTGATACGAACGTCTTCAGAGGTCGGTTCACGACCGCTCTCTACTGCGAGCGCTTCTAAATCAAAACGATTATCTCGATATGAAAATCGCGATGTGCCGATAGCCGAGAGTGAAAATGTCGCTTGCAATACGATATAACGCCCAAAAGCATCATTCAGTGTGCTGTTATGGTAAGAAAAATTACACTCTTCTTTCTTAAAAATTTTTATTGTATTCCTTCCATCTTTTTGATCCAACACTTCTGCACTCACAAATGTATCACTGCACTGCGCGCCATACGCTCCGATATTTGACACGACTGCGCCTCCGACCGTACCGGGAATACCCGACAGACATTCTAAACCGATGAATCCATGTTCGATGGAATTGGCGACGAGTTTGTCCCATGAGACACCAGCGCCTGCTGTTATGATCGCATTGTCTCCTCTTTTTGTGTGAGTGATACCCGGTATCTGTATCGATAATACCAATCCATTGAAACCATTATCTGCTATAGCAACATTTGAACCGCCACCTAGAATAAATATGCGGAGCGCATTTGTCCGTGCAAAATTAAGCGCGTCAACCACTTCTTCTGATGTCTTCGCGATTATGAAAAAACGCGCTTCCCCTCCAACACCGAGTGTTGTGAATGGCGCGAGTGGAACGTCATAAATCAGACCGTTGGGAATTTTTTTGAATTCTAACTTCATTTGCCTGCTTTTATCTGCTTGATTGCCTCTGCACCAGAAGCGGCGGCATCCGGATACTTCGCAATGGCTGTATTAATAGTCATGATAGCATTTGCATTATCACCTGCTATATAGTATGCGGATGCGAGACCAAATAATGTTTCAATGCTTGCGTCCTGTTTATTCGCACGAAGTTTCCATATATTTATTAGACGTTGCCAATTTTTAGTTTTGTAATACGCGACTGCGAGAATGTCGCTGTCTACATTTGTCGTGCCGTATGCGCCGACCAACACTTTGTCGGCTGTCGTTATATCGCCAACAGCGATATCGCCGGCGGCGGCATATACTGCGAGATCTGCGAACTGCGGGCCGAGTGCGTACGCGGCGTTGAAGTCCGCCTGTGCAGCTTTCGTATCGCCCATATCCCACTCTATGATTCCCTTCTCAATAAAAAACTGCTCTTTCATCGGTGAGAGCAGAATCGCTGTTTCTATCTCCTTGAGAGCGTTAACACTATCTCCAACAGCACTATATATATATGAGAGTTGCATGCGTTCGCGAGCATCAAGCGGATAGGCATCGATCTGTTTCTGCATCTCTGTTATGGCGAGCGTCGCTATCTGCTGTTTCTGATCAGTGGTCGCTTGCTGACTCTTTATGACCGAACTGGCGAAGGAGACGAGTTGTTCACGTACTTCTTGTCCAGCAAAAGCCGCATGTGCAGTGAGATCTTTAAACGCGGCGACATTCGCGTCAATACCTGCCCTTGAAGGAGGGATTGCTGTGATAAGACCGGATGCTACTGTCATCCCGGGAATATTCACCATCCATATGAGTGCGACTATAAGTACGGCTGCGATTGGAAGTGCGTATGTTGCACCTTCTTCGGCCGAGAGTTCGGATATTCGTTCGCATCGCTCAATAGGACGGAACACCTGCGAGTCGATAAGCGCGAGTATGGCGAAAAAATACACATACGAATAGAGGTTGTCGAAGACAAAGAGATTGTGTATGGCATAGCCGATAAGTGCGGCAGTAAGCGCGATACGCTCCGGGCGCGAAAGCTCTGAACTTTTCCAGAGCAACCAGAGAGCCGAACCGAAGAGCGAGAGATAAAGCAGGAATGCCGGTATGCCTCCGGCGGTGAGCCAGTCGATGAAAGCATTGTGCGCCCGATCGAACCATGGTTCCTGATGGTAGAGGGATGGATCATAGTACTTGTTGAAAATATAATTGAAACCCTCTTGACCATAACCGGTGAGCGGGCGCTCTAAGATACCTTTAAAAGCCATATTCCAGATAGTAAAGCGTGTAGAGCCATCCGCGAGCGAGATTGAGGTGATGCGCTGAAGGACGTGATTCTGTTGCACAAAGCTAGAGTTGCGCGCGAGATAGAAACCGCCAGCGAGAATCAAAATAAGGGCGAGCGCGCCAGCGGCGTAGCCACGGACGCGCTTACCCGCCGTCATTACGGCGAGAAGCGCAGCAAGGGCGAGCGCCAGCACGAGTCCTATAGTTGTTCCACGCGTCTCAGTAAAAAAAATCAGCACTGCCTCTATAACGGCAAGTGAAAAAAGCGACCACTTAAGCCATTTATATTTTTCAGTAAGCGCGAGCCAAAGCGCGATGAATACATTAAAAAGAAAATAAATTGCAAGATATGCAGAGTTACCAAGTGTCGCATCAATACGCGTAGAGCCCTGGTGTATTTGTAAAGAACCTGCAAGTTGCAGAAGCGCATACCAGCTTATAACAAGCGATACAACAAGAGAAGTGAGAAACCACGCTCGCCATTTCTCCTCCACCCGCAGTACTGTGCTCATAGCAAAGAAAAACCCTAGCAAATGCGCGAGAAGCACCCAACCCTCCATACGCTCAAAGTTGCTCCAAAACGCTTTCACTGAATTCAGAGCAAATGCGTCTGCGATAAACATCCACACTACAAACGCAACCACTGTAGCTCCAATCCAAGAGAATTTCGGACGATACTTTTTATCAAGACATGCTAGCACTGCCCATGCACACACAGCAATTTCAACCAGAATTCTGAAAAAAAACGCCTTGCCAGTAAGAAAGGGGAAAAAGTAACCGTTCGCTACAATAAGCGGTGTGAGCGGAACAAGGAACAACGCACCGAGCGCTATCCACTTGGCTATGTGCTTCGCTATCCCTTCAGAAGACATGTGGGGACTACTATAGCATATACGCCAGATGCACTTGCAACAGTGTAAACTACCTATATGAAAAAGAACTTTCGGTTATGGACCGCGAAGAAAGAGGTGCTCAACGACACCAAGGGCACGGCTTTATTTCACGAGCGCGAAGTGTGGTGGTGCGCTCTCGGCGCGAACATTGGCTTTGAGCAGGACGGCGGCCAAGAGGACTTCGAACGTCCGGTGGTTATCCTCAAGAAGTTCAATCTCGACGCATGCCTCATCGTGCCGCTCACGGGACGACCAAAGGAGGGAAAGTATTACTTTCCTGTCGGAAGAATATAGGGCCGCGAGGCGGTAGCCGTACTTTCGCAAGTACGCTTCATTGACCGCAAGAGACTGGAGAATAAAATCTGTACCTTGGATGAAGGCGTATTTCACTTGCTCGTGCAGTCGGTCGTGGGAGCAAGCTTCTCCTTATAAACGTTCTCCGCCCCCTCTTTCGAGGGGGCGGCAGGCCGAAGCCGTTTGTTCAAGCATCTTATCAGAAAGCGGGGTGAAAAGTCAATGTAGATGTGGGTACCCTATTCGTGCGAAACGCTCCGCTTCGCGGGGCGTCGTGCTCTGATATTCTTCCTTGTTACGTCCTAGAACCTCCAGCTAAAGAGCCCCCATTGGCTCTGTTCGCTTTTAGCGAGAGCCTGAAGACGCACCTGTGCATCCTGTATCGCCGCTATCTGCGCCTTCAGTGTTACTTGAACATCTGCTGATACATTGGCTTGATTAAGTAATGTAGTGAGCGCGTCGATACGCTGCTGATTCTGTACGACCTCTTGCGAGATCACATTTGCCGACGCACTGTCGCCGCCGAAGAGGAGGCGGGTGAAGAAACCGCGCAACTGTATCTGCACCTCGGCGCTCGTCGTCGTTGCGATCGAGTCATTCATCTCCTTGGCGATT
>Ga0100400_1002128_pt1 | contig 13884 bp, 12 predicted proteins | sample CryGeymeta201524_FD_80420 | JGI IMG/M metagenome (GOLD analysis project Ga0100400, IMG submission 80420) | Groundwater microbial communities from Crystal Geyser aquifers in Utah, USA - Crystal Geyser metaG 2015-24 | ecosystem: Environmental > Aquatic > Deep subsurface > Groundwater | place: USA... | reverse complement strand
TTCGAAGAAATTTGCAGGTTGCTCTATCATCAACTGGCGCATTGCAGGAATATTGCTTTTCAATTTTTTTACATCAAAATCAGGCTTTTCAATTTGTTTGGCTTGTAATTCACCTTGCCTCAGCCATGCTGAAATTGCATGAGGCTGGTGCGATTGTTTCAGGGACGTATAGGCAGCAACTTTTAATTCGGTTTCCAAATACAATTTTTCCCATGCACGATGTGAAGCCACACCAAAATAATTAAGCAGGTTAACTGTTTTTTCTTCAGTATTTCTCGTTGAAGGGACCCATTTGTAAGTCGCCATTTCCGCATAAGGAAATTCTTTCGTCCATTCAGCAGCTTCGGCAATAGCCTCTTCCTGCTTTTTACGTGCTACATACTCATTGTATCGTGCCTGTTTATTAATCCAGAATTGTGCAGGTATTTGAGTTACATTTTCAAAGAGGATAGCCATTTCGGGTGTCAGCGAGCTTTCTTCTTTTAAAACGGCAATAATTGTTTTTTCGGGTTTACCCGTCCGTAGAGCAAACTCTTTTATACTCATGCCCATTTCTGCTAACTTCTCGTTTAAAGTAATGGAAGGGTGAAAAACGATATCCGGTTTATACTGATTTGCAAGTGTCATATTTGTTTTGGGGTATTTTGTTGCTCTTTCATATCCAAGTTTTTTTTGTGCGGCGGCAAAATTATTTGCCAGTTTTTCTAATTTCTTGTCTGCAAAGGTAATATTCATTTTTTGAATTTAAAAATATTATTAACACTTTCTGTTAATTAAAAATAATTTTAGTCAATAATGATTTCATTTAAAATACCATCGGTTTCTTTTTCCAATTGTAAAATTTCAGCGGTAATTTCTTCAATACTTCGCGGCGGTACATAGTTGTAGAAATAACGAGTAAAAGAAATTTCGTAGCCTTTTACGGTTTTGCTTTCGTCAATCCAGGCATCGGGAATGTGCTGCAATACTTCACGTTCAAAATATTCGTGTATATTTTGGTCAAGTGGCACATTTTCGGTGTCACGCAAATCGCTGTCGGTTGTAAATAGCAGGGCATAAAGTAATGACAATTGATAACTGTTAGGTTTGAAGCCTTTTGGATAGATTACAGTTCCCTTTTCAACTTTAATCTCATTGTTATCAATTGTAATTTTTCCATTCTCCATTTTCCTTACCGGCTTTGCCTCTTCATCCTTCCAACTTACTGCATCAAAAATATTTTTCAACGCTTTGGAATCTATATTCAATTTAAGCTTTTTAACAGTTTTGTTAACCAAATAAACAAAGTCGTTAAAATCATTATAAGGGATAGTTCCAAGTTCCGATGCCAGTTTTTGAGCCGTTTGCATCAGTGCCAATTGGTTTTTCCAATGTTCGGCGCTCAGCAATTTTGTTTTGTCAGCAGGTTTTAGTTTTACTTCGTTCTTGATTAGGTGGGCTTCAATCTTGTCTTTGTATTTCTTGATACCTGCCTGTCCGTCAGGCAGGTCAACATACAAATCATCGCCAAAGTGAGTGTAAGCCCATTCCATTTCTTCGGCTATGCTTTTGTCAAAACGCAAGGTGGCAATGGCTTCGGGAGTAAACTGTGCCGAAAGCCGTAAGGGTCTTTCAACGGTTATTTTGTTGTAGCCAAAGAACTCGTTAGGGTAAATTTTTGAAATATCACTTTCCACAAAATCCATATACAAATTGGTAATGGTATCAATGTGGGCAGGTTTCATTTCGCAGTTCTTTTGCCCAAGGTTCTTACGCAGTTTCTCATAGAGTTCCATTGCATTTATCAACTGCACTTTGCCTTTGCGTTTAGGGTCCTTCTTGTTGCTTACAATCCATATATAAGTAGGAATGCCCGTGTTATAAAAAATGTTTTTAGGCAAAGCGATGATGCATTCCAGCCAGTCGTTTTCAATAATGTATTTGCGTATTTCGCTTTCGCCACCACCTGCGTCGCCCGTAAACAAAGCCGAACCATTGTGAACGGTAGCAATACGGCTGCCCAGTTCGGTGTTGTGTTTCATCTTGCTCACCATATTCATCAGGAAAAGCAATTGTCCGTCTGATATAGAAGGCAAGCCAATTTGAAAACGGGCGTCTTTAATATTCTGACTTCCTTTTTTGCCCCTGTCATCTACAATGGCATTCTCATCAATTTTCCAGGTTTTGCCATAAGGCGGATTGGAAAGCATAAAGTCGAAAAGCATATGTGCAAATGCATCTTTACTAAGAGTAGAACCATAAGCGATATTGCTGGAATTTTCTCCTTTAATTAACATATCGCTGGTGCAAATGGCGTAGGTTTCAGGATTTACTTCCTGGCCGTAAAGAATAAATTTAGCTTCACTGTTAAGAATTTTTAATGCAAAATATTCGGCCTCGGTGAGCATGCCACCACTGCCGCAGGCAGGGTCGTAAATTAAATAAGTACCTTTCCTTAATTTGAATTTAACAGGCGTAAACAGCAAATAAATCATTAGACGTATGATTTCACGGGGCGTAAAGTGTTCTCCTGCTTCTTCGTTGTTTTCTTCGTTGAACTTCCGAATCAGTTCTTCAAACACGTAACCCATTCCAAGATTGGTCAGGGGTGGCAAAGTTTCGCCCTTGCTGTTTTTGGCTTCGTTTGGGCTTAGGTTTATTTCCTTGTTACAGAGTTTTTCAATAAGCAGATACGTTATACCTGCTTCCTTCATTGTTTCCAACTGATTGCGCAGTTTAAACTTGCTGATGATTTCCTGCACATTGGGGCTGTAGCCGTCCAAATAGGCTTCCAGATTGGTGTCAATGTTGTCGGCGTCATTCATCAATGTTTCGAACGTGAATCTTGAAATATTCCAAAATGTATAACCCGATTGATTTTCCAATGCTTTTTTGTCGTCAATATTCTGCTGAATAAGAAAGGCATTTGCTTCAAGAACTTTGTCTTTTGTCGGCACCAGCAAAGCGTCCAAACGTCTTAAAACTGTGAAGGGAAGAATGATATCCCGGTATTTACCTCTCACGAAAACATCTCTCAGCACATCGTCTGCAATGCTCCAAATGAAACTAACTATTTGATTGTGTACTTTTTGATTCATTAATTGGTCTTGTTATTTATTACTGTTTTTAGAACGGTTAATATCGTCATTATTCCTGGTGTGTTTGAAAAAAAATAGCTTTTTTGATTTTGTCGAAGAGTTGGCTGGAGTGTGGGCTTTCTTGTTTTGTCAATATTATGTTTTTCTGTCTTTTCACAATGGTTTAGTTTTCAGTTCCCTTAACGGAATCAGTGAGGGAGCATTGTTTTTAATATTTTTTGGAATTGTCATCTGAGATTCGTTTTTCAAAGTTTGCGGTTTTTAGCGGTTTTAAAAGTAGTTTACATTCGGCAGAAAAACAAACGCACCGGAAAAATTCAAATCACAAATGATGAACCGGATTTTAGCAGTGTTTTATGTTGGCGGATGCAGCCGGCTACTAAACCATTTTCGCACCGATTGCATGTTTTTCTGTTGATTTGCCGGCGCCCGCCGTTTGCCTGTTGCCCTTTCCACGCTGTTTTCAGACGCACCCCAGCGTATTTCAATACAGTCATTCGGATTGTAAGCCATCTCAAAGGCGTCTTTTCTTTTCAGGATTTCGGCAACCGTCAGTTCCTGCAATGTACCATCGGAGTGGGTGTAACTAACGGTCAGTTCAGAAACCTGCTTTTCAAGAAGTAACTGAAGCTTATTTTTAATCTCCTCAGGGGAACTGGATTTTGAAACGTCAAAGTCTTCAGGTGAACCTGCTACCCGGTCAGGGAAATTGAGCACCGCATCCATCGCAATCAGCAGCCGCAAATCGCGGTTGGGTGTCGAAAAATCTTCCCACAATCCACCGGTCTGAAATACGCCCCTGGCATTTGAAGGCATTGGAATCACCGTTCCCGGATGCGATTTGAGATACGCTTCACCATTCGCCACCGATTTAACGCGTACAAGCAACTGCTCATGCAGCGCCTGAATCAGGTCAGTCAAAGCAGCTTCAGGATCAAGCGGTTTCGGATTGATGATTTGTTCTATGGTGCGATAAAAAACTTCACTATCCATATTTCTCTGTTCCAACGAAAAGGGTACAAATCCGGTTGAATCAGTCAGCGCTTCATTTTTCATCAGGCTTATTTTTACATTTTCAAACAAAACAGGACGAAATGCCTTGAATCCCGGTTCCCCCACCACTTCGGAAGTGTTAAACAGAAAATTGCCTTTCCAGAACCGTTTTATCGCAATCGTATTGTCGGGTTGGGCATCAACAGCAAGCAGTATCCCCGGCCGATCTTTGGTTTGCCTCACCCAGCTTACCAGCACCAGTGTATGTCCATAGGGATCGGCAAAAACAGTTCCCGGCCGCAGCGACGCCCGCTCCAGAGAAACCGGATAATAGTCTGAATTTTCATTGTCGAGTGCAGTACGCGCGGTGCCTGAATGAACGCCATCCATAATTCTTCTCACAAAGTAATTGAATGCCAGTATCGGGTTGCTTTTCGAGGTTGATGATTCATTGGTGAACCATTGACCGGTTTTTGGATTGCGCCCCAGATAACCCCTGTCGCAAAGATGAAAACCAAATGGCAGTCCCAGTTTCCAGGCAAAATAAGCCCTCAGAAAAAATGGATTATCGGCACAGTCGGGCTCCATGATAACCTTGTTTTTACTTTCAGCATCATCCTCACTTAGGGAAAGGTAGTTGTAAAGGAAATTGCGTTCCCGGTTCCTTGTCACTTCATGGAGGGCCGGCCAGGAAGATTGCTCGTCGCTGCCCTGAAACAAAGCGTTTACCCATGCAGAATAGATGGTTTCGGTGCTGCTGTCCCAGCCACGGGTGGTTTTCCAGACTACACCCTTCGCCGGATTCGCCTTAGCCGGGGCAATTTCAAACTCAAAACTGCTGACTTCCTTTTTATCCAAAATCAAAGTCGCCTTGTAGTTTCCGGCAGTACTTCCGGCAAAATCATCAATACGCCAGCAAGGCAATTCCTCGCCTGTTTTACTGTTCAGCGATTCCAAATTACCCGACGCACCAGTCACCTCAATCTTTGCTTTCCGGATGTTTCTTCCTCCCGTTGCCAGAATGCGAAACCCTTCGCCCGGAACCGGATTTTGGGGTAAAACAAGTATGGCATTAGCCGGATTATACTCATCCGGGATTTCATTTTCAATCAATGAATTTAGTTTTTCGGATAATGTTGATTCTTTATCGCCGGTTGGTTTACCGGAACATGATTCAAATAAAATGAAGAGTAAAGGAGTAATCAGACCTAAAAACAGAATTCGAAAACAGACTTTTACCATGGTTGTTGCGGTTGTATTTTGAATTTTCTCAATACCACTCATGATCTTTTACCCTCACAATTCCTTCGGTATTCATTGAATTCAGAATTCTGCGGACTGCAACATTGTTCCGATCGGGTGCAAATTTTGGGTCATTGGGATCAATACTGCCGATGTGTACCCTTCCAGAGGAATGGATGAAATCACCGTTCCCAAGATAAATGCCAACATGGGTTATTCGTTGTGCTGATCGTCCAAAAAAGATAAGATCGCCGGGTTGAAGTTTATTTCTATTCGTAAAATCAACCGGTTCGCCATACCGGGCTTGCTGAGAAGCATCGCGGGCAATGATAATTCCCTGAGCATAAAAAGCCACTTTCACAAACCCCGAACAATCAACTCCTTTACTTGAAGTTCCTCCCCACAAGTAAGGAAATCCCATCATTTGCCGGGCAACCGAAAAAATGGACTGTGCATCGGGTTCCGAATTGCCCCATTCATCAAAAGAAATACAATCGGCCTTGCGAACATACCCGGTGCGCCCATCAGGAATCCTGATCTTCAAAAACTTCCTTTTCTCCGATTCAACTTCGAACAGGTCGCCAAGAACAACATCGGAAACTACACTGCCTTTTTTGCCGGGAGAATCATAAACAATTCCTGTAATCCGGTGAAAGAGATAACGTTTTGAATTTTTCCAATCTTCCATTTCCTTTGCCGTAAATTGCTTCAAACCGGCGGCATCCATCCATCCTATGTAAAATTCGGGTGTTTGAACCCGGTACCATTTATTTTTGTAGTCGAGTACTTTCATCGGAGTTCCCATCATCGCTTGCGAAACCAGTTCAGATGCATCGCCGGGCTTTGCGCGCAGGTTCGATACCGACAATGTTGCCAAAGCCCAGGTTTTTTCGCCCAGGGAAGAATCGGGTAAAAGTCTGATGGAATCAACAAAAGAAATCTTTTTATCATTCAGAAACCGGATGATTTGCTGCTTTGCATCAGGCAGATCGGTTTCTCCTGAAACCACAACCGTGAATTGAAGTGTGTCTTTGATTTCAATTTCGAGGATTCCCAGGCGTTTATCGGGTACAAGCTGTGTTTGCAATGTTTGCAACTCCTCTGTCAGGGTTTTATACGAAAATGTTTGTGCCGTCAGAAGTATTCCGGTACAAAGCAACAACATCAGAAATCCGGTTTTTTGATAAATATTTTTCATTGTACGATTCTATACCGAACTGCAAAAATAGGGGAAATTGTTCAGAATGAGTGATTATTGATTGCAATATCCTTCTGCATACTGCCTTCCAGCCAAAAATGCCAGCCGGTTCGATTCAACAACCGCGTCCCCTTTTGAAGCAAACACGGTTTCAATGGCCTTCAGAATGATTTTTTCATCAATGTGGATAAAAGGCGAGGCAGCGCCCAGTATAACCATGTTCGAGGCTTTTGGGTTTCCGGTTTCGTGCGCTAATTTATCGGCATCAATTTGCACAATCTTTAGTTTTTTGCTGAGTTCGAAAAAAGTATGTTCTAATTTCGGGTAGTTGGGAATGTTGCGGAATTCGGTGGTGCTGGTAACGAGGCAACCGTTTTCTTTGAGCCAGGGTAAATACCGCAGCGATTCCAGCGGCTCAACCGAAAGAATAAGTTCGGCGCTGCCCAGCGGGATTAAATCGGAATAAATGGGTGTGTCGGAAATGCGCAAATGCGACACCACTTCCCCACCCCGCTGGCTCATGCCGTGGGTTTCGGCCTGTTTCAGGTACAGGTTTTCGTTGAGCGCCGCCGCGCCCAATATGGCTGCAATGGAAAGTATTCCCTGTCCGCCAACTCCGGCTAAAATAATATCTGTTTTCATCAAGATTTGAGTATTAAGTAATGAGTATTTAGTATATGGCTTCTGGCTTCTGGCTTCTGGCTTCCGGTATCAAGCATCAAGCATCCAATATCAAGTATCAAGCATCAAGTATCAAGCATCAAGTATCAAGTATCAAGTATCAAGTATCAAGCATCAGGCATCAAGTATCAGGCATCAACATTTTGTTCCCTGTTCATCTTCTTTATCCTGCTGATTCGCTGAATACATTCCCTGCGCCCGATAATCACCGAAACGCCTTTAAATTCAACCTCTTCCTTTATGATTTGCACAATTTCGTCATGATTCTTTTTCAGTGGCACAAATAACCTAATGTGTGCAGGTTCAACACCAATTCCTTCGCAAATGCTTTCAATCCGCCCTTTTGCCGAGGAATCCTGTCCGCCGGTCATTGCAACAGCTTCGTTATCCACAATCAGGATATTGATATTTGTTTTTTCGTAAACACAATCGAGCAAACCCGTCATTCCCGAGTGGGTAAAAGTTGAGTCGCCAATTACTGCAAAAACCGGTTCCAGTCCGGCATCGGCAGCGCCTTTTGCCATGGTAATTGAAGCGCCCATATCCACGCACGTGTTAATGGTACTGTAAGGAGGCAGCGCGCCGAGTGTATAGCAGCCAATATCAGAGAAAACCCGTCCGTCGCCATATTTCTGAATTACTTCGTTTAAAGCAACGTACGTGTCCTGGTGCCCACAGCCCACACACAGCGAAGGCGGACGCCCAATCAGGTTATCGGGAACCTTTAAAGTTTCAGGTATTTCCTTGCCCAGCGCTTTTAACACATGGTCGGGATTTAACTCTCCTTTTCGGGGAAGCGCGCCGGTTAAACGTCCCAAAACTGTGGTTCCGCGTTCAAAAAAATCGAAAAGCTGTTCTTCTACCAGCGGATAGCCTTCCTCCATTACCAGCAACTCATCGCACTCTTTTTCAAGTTTCCGCAACCAAATGTCGGGAACCGGATATTGTGAGATTTTCACCACCGGGTATGGACAATCGTTGTCGGGATAGTTTTCCATCAGGTAATTAAAAGCTATTCCGCAGCACACAATACCGAGGCTTTTATCGGTGCCATAGAGATATGAATTGTATTTCGATTCGTTGGCATATTTCTGCAACAAAGGCTGTTTGTCGAGTAGGTTTTGGTAGTATTTTCTGCCATACGCCGGAAGCAACATAAACTGCATCGGATTGGTTGGCAGTTGTAACGGTTTTTCGCCGAGCAGTGGTTTTTGCATCACCCCCGAGCGCGAATGGGCCAACCGCGTTGGAATACGCAACAACACCGGCAACTGCGTTTTTTCTGAAAATTCAAAAGCTTCGTAAGTCATGTCATACGCTTCCTGCTGGTTCGAAGGCTCGAAAACCGGGGTCATGGCAAACTTTCCATAAAACCGGGAGTCCTGTTCGTTTTGTGACGAATGTTGCGAAGGGTCGTCGGCCACAACCACCACCATTCCACCATTAACACCGGTAACCGCAGCATTCATAAAAACATCGGCTGCCACGTTTAATCCAACGTGTTTCATACAGGTCAGTGTTCGCTTTCCGGCGTAGCTCATGCCCAGCGCGGTTTCCATAGCCGTTTTTTCGTTGGCCGACCACAGCCGGTGAATATTGCGTTCTTTTGCAATTTTGTTTTTCTGAATGTATTCGGTGATTTCAGTGGAGGGAGTGCCCGGATACGCATAAACACCAGAAATACCTGCATCTATTGCGGCCTGACCGATTGCTTCAACCCCGAGAAGTAATTTTCGTTGCATAAAATCTTTTTAAAATTCGATGCAAAGTAAAGATGTACTGCCAAATTAAAACATATCAAATCTCAGTAAACTGAATTTTAGCGGTTGTTTAAAAACAGGTTGATTTCCTTTCAGGACACAGTATGCTTTACAAATAAATAACTGTTTAATATTCTCAAATATCAAATTCTTAACTCATTACCGTCAGCACCAACTTTCTTGTCCCTCCGTAATTGCGAAATTCGCAATAATAAATGCCCTGCCAGGTTCCCAGGTTTAAGCGGTGCCGGGTAATTGGAATAGTTACTTCGGCGCCAATTACCGACGATTTCAGGTGAGCAGGCATATCATCAGATCCCTCATCATTATGCAAATAAACAGGGTCGTTTTCAGGAATCATTTTATTCATAAAGCTTTCAAAATCGGTGCGGACGGTTGGGTCGGCATTTTCGTTAATTGTAATTCCGGCCGAGGTGTGTTTTACCAGAATGTGCAACAATCCTGTCGATGGAAGTTCGGGTAAATTCTCTTCAATCAACCGGGTGATTAAATGGTAACCGCGGCGAAAACCGGGAAGTGTTATTTCTTTTTGCTGAATCATATTTTACAAGTAATGAGACTATTAGTACTGAGTATTGATTACAAAAAAAAAATCACAATGCTGAGAGGTACATAATTAGGGCAACAAAAGCCGCAATTATCAGGTAGCTTTCCGGACGTGCAAAATTGAATGTCCATCCCATCCGCTTGTTTATTTTAGGAACAATTATACGATAATCACTCCGATTGAAATAAAAGAAACCCCATTTGTAATTTTCAGGATTGGTGATCATCTTGGTTTTATTTTATATTTTTCAAACATAAAAGTAAAGAATATTTTGAGAAATGAATATTTGCCTACATTTTACAAATGTAGTTGAATGTTATTGCGGCATGTTTTTAGCTTGGCGACTTCATTAACATATAATTTGCAAGGCTTTAAAAAGTTAAATGCTAAAGCTAACATTAAACTAAGAGTGGTCAGCCACCGGGCTAAAGCGCCGGTGTAATAAAAGAAATGGGTTCGCTTATATTTCAGTTAATTGCTGAAATGAGATACTGAAAATTAATTGTTTTTACACCGTGGCTTCAGCCCGGTGATTGCAAGTAATCATAGGAAAACCGGCTTTAGCCTTTAACAGAAAATTAAAGGCTAAAGCCAGTTATTCTTTCAATCTCTTTATTCAACGGGCTGAAGCACCGGTGTAATTTTTTTTGAAATCGGTACTTACCCGAAGTGGTATCCGGTGAAAATTTGTACGCTAATTAGTTATTGCTAAATTTGATAAAAAAAACTATGAAATTCCTTGGAAACATTCTCTGGCTGATTTTTGGTGGTTTTGTAATTTTTGTCGAGTATATGGTTGCCGGGCTTTTACTATGCGTGACCATTATAGGTATTCCTTTCGGATTGCAATCATTCAAACTTGGAATCCTGGCATTGTGGCCATTCGGACAAAAAATAGAATACATGAATTACGCACCGGGTTGTCTTTCCACAATCATGAATATCATCTGGTTTTTTATTGGCGGTATCTGGATTATGCTGACCCATGTATTTTTCGGAATCCTGCTCGGAATAACCATTATTGGCATTCCGTGGGCAAAACAGCATTTCAAACTGGCCTCTTTGGCGTTTACCCCGTTTGGCAGAAGAGTTGCGTGAAAATGTTGAATGTCGATTAACGAATGGCGATTAGCCAGCAACCATCAACAATCTTTAAACTTTAATTTGTAATTTTTATTTTCCTCCTCCCCCCTTAATGTGCGAATGATGTAACTCTTTAACTTAATTGTGTAACGTTTTCGGGTTTCTTAGTAATTACCTTTGCCCCAGTAATTTTATTCACTCTTTAAAATAATAACTGACTGATTCTACAAAATCTGTAACGTTTTTTTAGGGCTGTTCACATTAATTAAAATATGAGTTATGTCAATGAATCAGACATTATTAAAATATTTCATTTTTACCCTTTATTGTATTTCAACTTTTAATATTACAAATGCTCAGGATTTTTCACAAAGCGGAATAAATACAGGGGTCAAAATTGGTGTTTCAAAACTTCTGGGTGAAATACCATACGGATTTTCTGAAATTATAAACGAATTTGACAACCAGGCAGGTTTTTCAACAGTACTCGAATTTTCGACATATTTATCGCCACATTGGGAAATTGGTTCCGAAATCGGTTATTCTAGTCTAAAGGGAAATACTTTTAATCCCGAATTTTCTGCCGAAGGTATTCAAGACGGAATCCCGGCAGAAATAATAGAACCTGTGCAGTACTCAAACAAATTATTCGGTCAAAACTTGTTTTTTCGATATTTTTTCAAACCTCATTACTCAGAATCGCTGTTTGTTCCTTTTGTTAGCGCTGGTGGTGGATATCTAAATTTCCACTCAAAATTTAAATATATTGATGCTCCCGACGACGATTTGCTATTTGGTAAAGGAACCGCAAATTATTCAAGATTAACAATACCTGTTTTTATTCTTGGCACCGGATTTAAAACTCCCGTCTCACAACATATTTACCTTGTTACATCCATTGATTTTAATATGGTTAATTATGATTTCCTTGATGTAGTACACAATTACAGCGCCGAGGGAAACCGGCTTGATTTAATTGGTTTATTCACCGAGTTTAAAATTGGTATTTTCTATAGCCTTAATAAACCGGGCGAAAATAAAATCAAACAAAAAAACCAAAATAAAAGAGAAAAGGCCAGTTCATCTGCAAGCGTTTACCTCCCCTTTTCCAAATAAGAATTCACGAAGTTCAGGAATTAATAGGAGGTTGACAGTTTCTCTAATTTTTAATTTTTAATTTTTAATTTTTAATTTTTAATTTTTAATTTTTAATTTTCTCTCCCCCCCGAATGTGTGAATAATGTAACTCTTTTCCGAAATTGTGTAACTTTTTAAGGTAATCCGGTAATTATCTTTACGTAATGAAAAATTTATTCAACAATAAAAAAAAACCATTATGAAAACACAACAATTACATCAAATGAGAAGAAATTTCTTTTCAGGAGTTTTAATGATAGCGACGATGCTTATCATTACATCGTGCGCCACGAACGAAGCTTTTTTAAATTCATCGGTGGTTCCGGCAGCCACGGGTAAAGTAAAAGTTAAAAGGGACGGTAACCAGAATTATGTTATTAATCTGGAGGTGAAAAACATTGCGGCCGTTGAAAGGCTGCAATCTGCAAAACAATTGTATGTGGTTTGGATGGAAACTGAAAGAGGGATTTTTGAAAACCTGGGACAGTTAAAAACCTCCACCGGATTCATGTCGAAACAAAGAACAGCGTCTTTGGAAACCGTTTCTTCATTTAAACCTGTCAGATTTTTTATTACTGCCGAAAATGAAAAAAACGTGCGATACCCCGACCAGGAAGTAGTTTTAACAACAGGCAGATTTAATTAATAAAATAAAAAAAATAAATAAAAAGATGAAAAAACAGATCTTAACTTTTATCCTTGTTTTTGCCACAGTCGCAGTTTTCGCGCAAAACCCGCTTTCAAAAGGCCAGTCTCAGATTAATGCCGGCGTTGGGTTTTCAACGTGGGGTGTTCCGGTTTATTTGGGTTTTGATTATGGAGTTCACCCTGATATAACTTTGGGGGCAGAATTATCCTATCGCGGTTACAACGATAACTGGCACGACAATAAGTACCGACATTCGGTAATCGGTTTCCTGGGAAATGCAAATTACCATTTCAATACCGTTTTAAATATCCCTTCCGACTGGGATTTTTATGCAGGATTAAATCTTGGTTTTTATAGCTGGAATTCTCCAAACGATTACGAGGGATCACATACATCGGGTCTTGGACTTGGCGCCCAAATTGGCGGACGATATTTTTTCAGCGACAAAGTAGGTGTTAATTTGGAGTTTGGCGGCGGTAATGCCTTTTCGGGAGGGAAGTTCGGATTAACCATAAAACTTTAAAAATTGAAAACAAAGTTTGATTTGGACCATTGGGAAAGAATAAAATGGAAACTTAAAAGTTTGTATCCGCAATTAACGGATGCAGACTTGATTTGGCGTCATGAATCAATGGATAGTTTGTACAATTCGATTGCAACAAAACTAATAATATCGAAGAAAGCATTTTCGGAAGTTGTTGATTCACTCTGACCATTTTTTCTTACCCCCGATTGGGTAAAAATAATGGAATTAAATGGCCGAAATAAAATCAAAAAGCGTTGCGGTAATTGTTGCCCATCCTGATGATGAAACATTGTGGGCAGGTGGAACAATTTTGAGCCATCCATTGTGGAATTGTTTTATTGTTTCGCTCTGCCGGGGAAACGATCCTGATCGCGCACCCCGTTTTTTTGAAGCATTGAAAACTCTCAAATCAGAAGGAATTATAGGTGTTCTGGACGATGGACCAGACCAGGTTCCGTTAAATATAAAGGAAGTTGAGAATAATATTCTCGGTTTGTTACCCCCAAAACATTTTGATCTGATAATAACACATAATCCATCAGGTGAATATACCCGGCACATCAGACATGAAGAAGTTGGCGAAGCGGTGATTAACCTGTGGAATTCGGACAAAATATCAGCAAGCGAAATCAGGCTGTTTGCGTACGAAGACGGCCATAAAAAATATCATCCTAAAGCTGTTGAAACCGCAGCTATTTACCGGTCACTCACAAAACGAACCTGGCATCGGAAATATAGCATTATCACCAAAATATATGGTTTTGATAAAGAAAGTTGGGAAGCAAAAACCACACCCGTGGCCGAAGCATTCTGGCATTTTACACATCCGTTTGTTGCTAAAAAATGGTTGGATCAAATCAAAAACGAAAATCAATAATCCGATATGAAAGTACTGGTACTATACGACTATCCCCCTTCTCCGGGAGGACTTGCAACACAGGGGGATCTTTTATACAAGGGACTTCTTGAA
>Ga0100400_1002125_pt1 | contig 13892 bp, 6 predicted proteins | sample CryGeymeta201524_FD_80420 | JGI IMG/M metagenome (GOLD analysis project Ga0100400, IMG submission 80420) | Groundwater microbial communities from Crystal Geyser aquifers in Utah, USA - Crystal Geyser metaG 2015-24 | ecosystem: Environmental > Aquatic > Deep subsurface > Groundwater | place: USA... | reverse complement strand
GACCTGAACCCGGTCGCTGGCCTGCTGACCTGGGCCAGCCTGAACCTGCTGGGCGGTGGCGCTGCGGTACAGGACGAAGTGCGCCGTGTGCAAGAACAGGTGTTTGCCGCCGCTGACCAGCAGATCACCGACTGGGGCATTGAGCACAACGACCGGGGCGAACGCGCCGAGGCGTTTCTGTACTGCGTCGAGGTCAAACCCGAGGGCTGTGACTACTACATTCCACTGGCACCGAGCTGGGTGATTTCAGAAAAATACCGCATCGTCGCCACTTGGACACGAGTCGCGGGCAGCGACCGCCTGCAGCCCGAGGTGCTGGCGGTGTCTGAAACTGAGTTCAAAAAGTACAAAGACAAAAAGGGTGCCACGGTCGTGGATAGCCGTGTGGTCGATCCGTTTGATGCAAACAACCGCAGTTGGTCGGTGGAAGCTTTGCGTGGCCCGGATGGTTTGCGCCGCTGGACCAATGCGGACGTGGTGCCACGCCCGGACGATGTGTTTCAGGAGCGGCTGTATTGCATCCGCTGGGCGAAGACGGTCATGCGTGATGGGCGATCCAAGCTGGAGCGCCGATATGCCGCGCCCGATGCGGCTGACTTGGCGCGTGAGGCGCAGGTGCTGAGCTTGCTGCGCGAGCGATTTGTCGATTGGCAGAGTGAGGGGTTTATTCCGTCGAAGGTGATTCCCGAGGGGGGTGACGAAACCGCACGCCTTTATCGTGAGCGAGGCTGGACGCACTGGCAACATTTGTTCACGCCACGGCAGTTGTTGATGCACGGTCTATTTTTGGAGCTTGCCCTAAACCGAAACGAGCAGTCAAAAGAATTCCGAGTAGCCTGTTTGATCGGCATTGCCGCATCATCCGATTGGAGTTCAAAACTCTGTAGGTGGACACCACAACTCGCCCGTAGTGGCGGGATTGGCGCTTCCGTGCAGACGTTCTACAACCAAGCGCTCAACACTCTATTTACTTGGGCAAATCGACCATTTGAGGGATTTAAGAATGTCGTTGGGATTTCCGCAAATTCCATCCACGCTATTCAAAGCAGCTCAAAGGTTTACCCCAGCGATGCCCGAGACCTAAATGAACCCAACGACCTCTGGATCACCGACCCGCCCTACGCCGATGCCGTGAACTACCATGAACTCGGTGACTACTTTCTCGCTTGGTACGACAAACAACTGACCAAAGCCTTCCCCGAATGGACACCCGATGCCCGCGCCGAACTGGCGGTGCGCGGCGACGGCGAGGATTTCCGTCGCTCCATGGTCGAGATTTACCGAAACCTGGCGCGCCACATGCCCGACAACGGCTTGCAAATGGTCATGTTCACCCACCAAGACCCGGCAGTCTGGGCCGACCTGGGCATGATTCTCTGGGCCGCTGGCCTCAAAGCCACCGCAGCCTGGACCATCAGCACCGAAACCGAAGCCGTGGGCATCAAAAAAGGCAATTACGTGCAAGGCACCGTTTGCCTGGTGCTGCGCAAACGTACATCCGATGAGCCCGGCTTTCTGGACGAGGTCTATCCGCTGGTCGAAGACGAGGTGAAGCGCCAGATTGCCTCTATGCAGGCGCTCGATGAAGACGGTGAACCCAACTTCAACGATGCCGACTACCAACTCGCCGCCTACGCCGCTGCGCTCAAGGTGCTGACGCAATACGGCAACCTCGACGGCAAAGACGTGGCGCACGAGGTGTTTGCCGTGCGCGCCCGGGGCGAAAAGAGCGACTTCCAGACCGTGATCGAGCGCGCCCTGGGCATTGCCTGCGACACGCTGGTGCCCAAAGGGCTCGATGCCGCCTGGCGTGACCTGAGTCTGGTGGAGCGCTACTACCTGCGCTCGCTGGACATCGAGAGCCGGGGCGAGCGCCGCAAAGGCATGTACGAAGAGCTGGCGCGCGGCTTTGGCGTGCAAGACATCAAGCCGCTACTCAAAAGTGACAAGGCCAACGGCACCCGCATGTTCACGCCCACGGGCCTGGCTGCCACTGTATTGATAGCTACTGATGCAGTCGCTACGGGGGCTACAGGGCAATTGGGCATACAAAACACCAGAGGCAGGGCATCTGCGAACGGCCCGCACCCCTTTGCCGCGTCGCCGCTGCGGCACCTGATGTTTGCCGTGCGCGAAACCGCCGCCGCCGACTTGCAACCCGAGCCAGGTCGCCAATACCTGCGTGACACCTTTGGCCAGGGCTACTGGGGCAAGCGTGAGGGTTTTGTGAATCTGCTCGAATGGCTGGCCGCTTTGGGCAATGCCGAGGGCATGCAGGAATGGGCCGCCGACTCTGAGGCCGCTCGCATGCTTGCCGGGCGGCTACGCAACGATCACGCCTAATACAAGCGCCACATGCTGCAACGCCATTCCAGTCGGCTCAACCGCCTTGACCAGTCGGTTCTGGCCCAGCGCCTGAACGGAGCCGTCAGCTACGACCGTATTGCAGGTTACTTTCGCTCCAGCTTGTTTGAGGTGGCGGGCGAGGCCCTTGCCAGCGTGGCCGGGCCGGTGCGCATTATTTGCAACACAGATTTGGACCCACAAGACCTGGTGACCGCAGCCGCTGCACAAGCTGCGCTGCGCCGCTCTTGGTGCGCGGGCAAGCCTGAAGATGCGCCACCCGCAGCACTGCCACGCTACCGGGCGTTGTATGCCGCGCTTACAGCCAAGAAGTTGGAAGTGCGGGTGTTGCCCGATTCGGCGTTTGGCTTGATTCACGGCAAAGCGGGTGTGCTGCGCTATGCCGACGGGTCTGCAACCTCGTTCATGGGCAGTGTGAACGAGAGCCTGTCGGCCTGGAAGCTGAACTATGAGCTGCTGTGGGAAGACGACTCGCCTGAGGCCATAGCCTGGGTGCAGGAGGAGTTTGACGCGCTGTGGAACGACCCGCGCGCCGTGGACTTGGCCTGCTGCCCCTTCATCGTGCAGGACGTGCAGCGCATCATTGCGCGCACTGTTATTGAGCCAACTGAATTGACAACGATTGCCGACCCGACCCTTGTGGCGGCTGCGGCGGCGGTCGAGACACCTGTGTACCGGCGTGATCAGGGCTTGTGGCCGCACCAAAAATACTTTGCCAGGCTGGCGCTGGAACGGCACCGGTTGGGTGGCGCGCGCCTGGTGCTGGCCGACCAGGTGGGTTTGGGTAAGACGGTGCAGTTGGCGATGGCGGCGATGCTGATGGCGCTGGATGACCCCGATGGTGGGCCGATTTTGGTGCTGGCACCCAAGCCATTGTTGCAACAGTGGCAAGACGAGTTGATGGAGTTGCTGTCGTTGCCCTCTGCCCGCTGGAATGGCAAGGCGTGGGTGGATGAGAACGACTTGGAATACCCCTCCGATGGAGCCAAGTCGCTGGGCAAGTGCCCCCGGCGCATTGGGTTGGTGTCCCAAGGCTTGGTGGTGCGCGGACTGTCCGAAGCTGTCGGACAGTTGCTGAGCCGCCGCTACACCTGCGTCATCGTGGATGAGGCGCACCGCGCCCGCCGCCGTAAAGTGCCCAAGGTGGATGCCGATGCCGACGAAGTTAACGAGCGCGCGGAGCCTAACAAGCTGATGGCTTTTTTGCGCGAGATCGGCCCCAAGACCAAAAGCATGTTGCTGGCCACCGCCACCCCGGTGCAATTGCACCCGGTGGAGGCGTGGGATTTGCTGCACATCCTGTCGCATGGTAATGATGGTGTGCTGGGTGGTTGGACGCATTCCAGCCCGTGGTTTCAGGCCAGCCGCTGCCTGGACATTGCGACGGGCGACGCTGAGGTGCCGACTGCGGATGTGCGCAGTGGTTGGGAGTATATGCGCGACCCCTTGCCATCCAAGTTTGAAAACCCGGCTTTTGACCGGATACGCCGCAGCCTGGATGCCAGCGATATGCGTTGGCAATTTACCCCCGAGAGTTTGGACAAGCTATCCCCCGCGATTCGCCGCGTGCAACTGCAAAACGGGCTGCTGCCCGAGTACGGTGCCAACTTCAACCCGATGCTGCGCTGCATCGTCCGCCGCACACGAGCTTACCTGGAGGCGACCATTAACCCGGCTACCGGTGGCTATTTTCTGCCCAAGGTGACGGTGAAGTTGTTTGGTGAAGACAACGAGGGCGCGCTGGTTTTGGGTAGTTACCTGCGTGATGCCTATGCAGAGGCAGAGGAGTTTTCGCAGTTGCTCCAGCAACGGGTTAAAGGTGCTGGCTTTTTCAAGACTTTGTTGTTGCGGCGCATGGGTAGTTCGATGGAAGCCGGGCGACGCACCGTTGCCAAGCTTCTGGGCGAGGAACCGGATACCCCGGACGATGAAGACGAAGATGATGTCGAAGAAGAGGTGCCGGTTCAAGTGGGGCGGCCGCCGCAGGGGGCCAGTGATTTCAAGAACTTTACGGACAAAGAAATTGATTCGCTGCGACGATGCCTGAGCCTGCTCAAGCAAGGGGGCAATAACGACCCCAAGCTGGAGGCGCTGATTGGTTATTTGCGTGGAACCCATCCGGGGGTAACCGCTAGCTGGCTGGACCGGGGCTGCATCTTGTTCTCGCAGTATTACGACACAGTGCGCTGGATTGGCGACGAAATGGCCAAGCGTGCAGAATTCGCGGGTATGGACATCGGGCTCTACGCGGGTAGCAACCGCTCCGGCTTCTGGCGTGATGGTCTGTTTCAGCGTTGCGACCGCAATGTGCTCAAAGGCCGTGTGCGTGCTGGAGACCTCAAACTGATGCTGGGAACCGATGCTGCATCGGAGGGCTTAAACCTGCAACGCCTGGGCACACTCATCAATATTGACTTGCCCTGGAACCCGACCCGGCTGGAGCAACGCAAAGGCCGTATCCAGCGCATCGGCCAGGCCCGCAATGAAATTTGGATTGCTAACCTGCGCTACCGCGACTCGGTAGAGGATCGAGTTCACCAGGTGCTAGCCGACCGGCTCGAAGCAATCCACGGACTGTTCGGCCAGATACCTGACACGCTGGAAGATGTTTGGGTGAAAGTAGCGCTGAATGACGAGGCAGCCGCCAATCAACTTATCGACCGCTCATCCATGACACGCAACCCGTTCGACATTAAGTACAGCAAGGTCGAAGACGCGGACTGGGAGACAGCTTCAGCAGTATTGGAGCCGATGGCGGTGAAGGAACTGCTATCTAAGGGATGGTGAAAAAGGAAAAATATGGACAAGTGGTATCTGTCACTAAGCAAATTTGTAGCGAATGATCCTTTCGTAATCATTGTTGCGCTGGGCATTCTGGTTTTTGCTCTCCTCGTCTATCGGATATGGTTTCACTCGAAACTCACTGCGCTGGGCAAAGCACTCAGCGAGCTGGTCGTTCATCTCCATAAGGTTGAAGGTGGCTGGTCGGCTTTGTCTGAAGAAGGCAGGGCAACGTCTGCGCGGCATGAAGTATTGCGTGCCCCCTGGAGGGAGACCGAGGCCCGCGTGATGATGCTGCCGCATGGGTCAAGCCATGTCCCTGTCATGTTTGGTCCTGCGAATGACGTTTGGATGCCCAATCGTTTGTTGAGGGCCAAGATGAATGTGGCGGTTTTTGAAGCCATGCCCAATCTGCTTGTAGGCATTGGTCTGCTGTTTACCTTCTTCTTCCTCTCGTTGGCTCTATCCCAGGCGACCATTGCATTGACTGGGGAAGCTCAGGGCCAAGCGCAGATCATGAAGGCGACCCAGGATCTTCTGAGTACCGCAGGGGCTAAGTTCACCACCTCTCTTGCGGGTCTACTTGCATCAATCATTTGGACGGTGTTCGCCAAAAACAGAATGGCAACTCTGTCCCGTGCAGGTGACGAGATTGCTGAGCTAGTGCATAAGGCAGTATCGGTTTCCGGTGCGGAAATGGCAATTTATGGGCAACTGCAGACGCTGAATAAGCTTGATTCGTCCTCGCAACTGCAGCAGGAATTGTTGACAGAAATGCTTGAAGAGTCGAAAGAACAAACAGGTTCATTCAAGCGATTTGAAACAGATCTTGCTGTGTCTCTCGGTAATGCAATTACCAATGCATTTAGTCCGCAAATGGAGAGCATGACCGCCCGACTTGAATCTGCGATTGATGGCTTGAGCGAAAAGCTTGGAACGATGAACCAAGATGCCCTGAGCAAAATGATGGAGGACTTTGCTGGAATGATCAAAGACTCCACCGCTGCCGAGATGGATGCATTCAGAGAATCGCTGGGTAAGTTAGCTGATCGACTCGATACGGCATCAATTTCATTGACTCAGGGTGCCGCAGAGTCAGGTAAGGCCCTGGATGGAGCCTCCAAAAATCTTGCAGACAACGTTGCCAATGCAGCAGAGTCGCTGGTAAACGGCGCCGCCCTGTTAGACGCGGCATTGCTATCTGCGAAGGCTGCCATAAACGATCTCGATCACACCGTTGTGAATGCGACTGAGCTGGGACGAAGTGGGGCCGAGCGCTTTGACCAGAGCTTGCAAGAAACGGGTGCTGTACTGGATAAATTGCGCGCTACTGGAGCAGGATGGCATGAAGCAGTTACTGTGCTAAGCAAGACTTCCGGCGAGTTGGCAGAAGTGATCAATGGAATTGAAGAATTGGCGCAAGAGCAAAAAGGTGTGATTCGGGCGGTAAAAGAAGCAACTCCAAACGCTTTGGCGACGATTGGATCCGTATCAGAGGTCTTGAAAACATCAGCGCTCCAGGCTGAAAAATCGATGCACGAAGCGCGTGATGCCATGGAGAGAACAGGAAAGACGCTCGGTGGTACGGTGACTGCAATTACTGAGGGCATCGCTATTTATTCACAGAATTTGGCAACGCTGCACGGGGAGATGGACGACAAAGTAGCAAAGGCAATAACTGGCATTGGTAGTACCGTACAAGATCTTCAGGATTCGGTGGAAGAACTTGGCGAAATACTTGAAGCCAAGATTCCAAAAGGTTAGCCATGTTTCCAACTGTTCGTAGAAGTACTGAAACCGAGGGTGAATCGCAGCCGGAGACGGATGGCGGCTACCTTGCCTCAGCAAGTGATTTGATGATTGGACTCTTGTTTGTGTTCATCATCCTTGTCGTGGTGCTGGCCTTGGAGCAGCAGCGCCAGGCCATTGCGGCAAAGGAGGCAATCGCACGGAAGAGTGGCGACCCGCGCGGCGATGTCACTTCGAGCATCGGACGAAAAATTCGAGATCAGGTCAAGACTGTGGTGGTCAACCCTGCCACTGGAGTTTTAACGTTACCCGAGGAAACATTGTTTGGATCTGGCAGTGCAATTCTCAGTCCAGATGGAGTTATTGAGCTGGACAAAGTTGCAAGGATTTTGGATGAAGTCTTGCCTTGCTATGTAGCAAAACCGCAAAATAAGTGCTCTGACAATCCTGGTGGGCATGAGATTGACACCATTTTTGTAGAAGGTCATACCGACAGTCGGCCACTGAATCGAGCAGGGTATGACAACACCAATCTTTCGTTTGATCGCGCGCGAGCCGTGTATCGATTGCTGATTGATCGCAGTGATGAAACCAAACTATTCCAATTGCGAAATTCGAACAAGCAACCGTTGTTTTCTATGAGTGGTTACGCGGACACTCGCTTGGTGGCAGACACCGAGGGAACCGATTCAAAAAATCGGCGAGTGGATTTGCGAATTGTTTTGACTTACAAGAAGCCCATTGATGAGATAGTGCCGAATTTGAATGTTGGCGCAAAAGGCAATTGAAATGTTTGCCGTCTTACCCTCTGGCTTTCCGAAGTTGCAGTTCGCAGTCCAAAATCTGCGAAAAATCTCCATTGAAAGTCCACCTGACGTAAGAGCATTAGGAGTCCGATTGCGGGCCCAATATAAAAGTGCGCGTGCATCTGGATACAAAGGCCTTTTGATGAGTTCAATGCGTAAGATTCCCTTTGCGTATTTCATGGATGTGCAGCCTTGTCTTAGTGAGTTGGAATCCGTGCTCGTTAATCGGTACTGGAGCGATGTATTGCCGATAGCAATGCAACAAGCAAGGCGGTCAAAGCGATGGTACTCGCCGATTTTCTTTACCTATTGCCAGCAGTTTCACTTGCAGTCCAGAGATTTTCTGGATTTTGCTTCCAAGGCCCTGATGGCATTGAATTTGCAAAGCGATGATCTTTATGTTCAAAGGATGCAGAGGCTTCAAAAAGATATGTCCTTCTTTCAACCGAATCGGGTCGGGCCTATTTTGGCAAATGCGCTGCTTGAATCATCTAAAACAATGAGCCAGGCGTTGGAAGCCAATTTTCTGTGGCCTGAGTTTGTTGATACTCCAATGGGAGAGCATACGTTTTCATGTGCATTGGATTTGGGTCCAAATGCCATGATGAAGCCAGATTTAATAGAGCGAATGCTGAAGTGGTCGCGCAACGGAGAGCAACCCCGTTACCCAGCCCTTCGTGTGCAGCTTGCCAATGCACTATTGGTTCCGTGGCATGGCATCGGCGCGCCAGAGGCCACAAAAACCCAATTGGTAAATTACTTTGTGAAGCATTACCGAGATCCACGCTTGCTTGGACCAGGAAATCCCGGACATCAATGGCAGGGAGTGTCCCAAAAGGCTATTGATACGATGCGGCGCTGGTTGGCTGGTGACACCTTGCGCGGGTTCATGCAGATTTTGGAACGGACCGCTGACTCGATTTGGAGATACCGTCAAAAGTTTTGGATGGCCTACTATGACGCAGGCCATATTGAAGAGGCTTGGCTTGTGCTGGGTGATGAGGCAGCGTTGCGTGCCCGACAGCTTTTCACAAATCAACCATCAATGACTTATGGGCGATTTACAGGTGGCGCAACGGCGCAGCAGTCGGTGTTGCTCCTGAAAATGGGCGGTCTTGTGTTTTCCGAATGGAGTCACAACGGCAGCCTTCGTGCGTTTTATGACCGAAATCCGAGCGCCCCGAGCCTATACGCCAAGTTTTATAACGGTAATGAACTCCGCGAGCCAGTTTCATTGGATTTTCATGATGGCCAGAACATGAAACCGCAGTTGACGCACGCTGCTTCGGACTATGGAACGTGGCAGCGCAAGGCGCGGGACTTCATCAACCGCGAAACTGGTCTTTACTTAGGCGATAAGGCGATAACCTTGTGAAACCAATCATTGACACCACCGGGGCAACTTGGCAGCTGCCTAATTCAGTTCAAGCCTGGGTAGATCAGCTTCCGGTAATAGCTTCGAGCTGCCTAGCAAACGCAGTTGAGGAGTCAGATAGCGATCCAACTTCTAGGAGCCTTCATCTTGATTGCGCGCAGGTGGCAGAGTTTCCTGAGGCCGCAGCAAACATTCTGGGTTTGCCTCGAAATAGCAGCCTGGGATTTGACATTCGCTTGTCGGGTGTTTTGGGGAAACCAGGGGCAAGTCTTTCAGTTCGTTGGCTTCAGCCTGGAAAGACGTTGCCTGCAAGAGACGTTTCAAGCGACGGCTGCTGGCTTGTGTGGGAGGGAAATACCTACCGCATCTCAAATCCCGTGTTCGCGACACTTAAACTTGTGGATGCCTTCAACGCTTGCGATGCCGCGAACACTGAAGAGCAGTTTAGGGTGTGGTCGCATATCCGAAAGGCCCTGGGCGATGACCAATCTGAGTTGCTTACAGATCGTTTTTTACGTTCGTTCAGGGTAGTTACCGCTTCTGCGTTTACGTTGGGCATCACAACGGATTCCCAGGGAGACATACAGATTGAACCCGTACTGCTGACCCAGAAGGAAACGCCCGGCGAAAGTGTTGAACAAGTTCGCGCGTTGACCGAGGCGGACGAAGAGCTTTTTGCGCATCGATTGGATCAGCTCAGACCGAACGCACCAGCCTTCCCGATGAGCCAAGGCCTCTATGTGGTTGTAGAGCCAAAGATGCAAGAGGCCTTGGCAGCTATTCGAGAACTTCGAAAAGCCTCTCCGGAGAAGAGAAAGCAAGCGGCTTTGCATCCAGAGGCCGTAATTCGGGAGTTGCTCCAGCAAAGCGATGATGAACCGACGCTTTTCGTCGAAACAGAAAAATTTGCCGAGCGGGTGATGGATGTAAGCACATGGGTTGCGCCAATTCTTCCATGGATAAAGATTGCTCCTCAGGGATGGGCACCCCCAGTAGGATTTGGCATCCGAATTAATGGAGTGGAAGTTCCACTTGATTTCGCGCAGCTTGAAGTTGCATGCCAAGAAATGCGGGAAGCAATACCGAAAGGTTTGGCCGAAATTGATGTCAATGGAAGTAAGTTGCCTGTTGGCAAAGACAATCTGGCAGCGTTGGAGCAACTGAAGAAGAGCGTTGAGGTTAGAAGTCGTGCTGAACCATCACCTGAAGACCTTGTAACCGGGGACTCAAAGGTTTTGGTGATTGAAACCAATTTTGATGACGCTACATATAGCCAAGTAAAAGTCAACGCTCGCCCTGGCTTGCCTGGTCTCCCCGGAATCGTGAAGACTTCGCCGAAGCGGCACCAGGAGGATGGTCTGCGCTGGCTTCAGGCACATTGGACCAGTGGTAGCCGTGGCGCCATGCTTTGTGATGACATGGGCTTAGGGAAAACCTACCAGGCACTTGCTTTTTGTGCATGGCTTGGTGAGCTGATGGATAAGAAGGAAATTCCGCGCCGACCAATATTGTTGATTGCTCCAGTTGGATTGCTTCGAACCTGGGAGAACGAGCAAGACACCCATTTGATGTCCCCTGGCCTTGGGAATATCCTCCGTGCATATGGTGAAAATCTCAAACAGATTAAGCGAGGTCGACATGCAGACGGTACAGCAGGGCTTGACACAGCCCGGCTAGGCTCTGCGGATGTCGTGCTTGCGAACTATGAGGCGGTATCTGACTATCAATTAAGTTTCGGTGCAATTCAGTTTGCAGCTGTCATATTGGATGAGGCGCAGAAGATCAAGTCGCCGAAGGCCAGAATGACGCATGCGGTCAAAGCTTTGAATACTGACTTCATGGTTGCTATGACCGGTACGCCAGTTGAAAACCGGCTAGCGGACTTATGGTGTATCTCCGATGCAGTTCAGCCGGGCGCACTCGGTGATTTGAAGTCTTTCAGTGCGTTGTATGAGACCAGCTCCGAATCAGTGAAGGCGCTGCGCGACAGCATTTGGCAGACCGAGGACACGATCGGCGAAAAGCCAAAATTACTTTTGCGTCGATTAAAGTCGGACAAGCTTGATGGTCTCCCGGAAAAGTTGGAACATGTTATCCAGCGGCCAATGCCACAGCGGCAACTTGAAGCATATTCACGAGCACTTGCAGTCAAAGAGCTACAAGGTCCCGGTGGGACATTGGGCATGATCCAGGCGCTGAGAAGCATTTCGCTTCACCCGGTGCTGACAGACGGAAAAAACACGGCCGGAGGTGAGTTGCGGATTGAAGATTCAGCAAGATTTTTGGCAACGCTGGAAATCTTGGATGGCATCGCTAAGTCTGGCGAGAAAGCACTTGTTTTCCTAGAGTCATTGGATTTACAAGCGGTTGGCCAATTGCCCACACTTTTGCAGCGAAGATATGGAATGACTAGATTGCCGATGGTCATCAATGGTGAGGTGTCGACCGAAAAGCGTCAAGATAGAGTTGGCCTATTTCAGAAGACGCCTGGATTCGATGTCATGCTGTTGTCCCCTAAGGCAGGTGGAGTGGGATTGACTTTGACTGCCGCAAACCACGTTATCCACTTGTCTCGTTGGTGGAACCCTGCGGTAGAAGATCAATGCTCTGATCGGGTTTATCGAATTGGTCAAGAAAAGACCGTACACATTTATTACCCCATGGCCGTGCTTCCCGGAGCTGAGGAGCATAGTTTTGATTCTCAGCTTCAAGTTCTGATGGAGCGAAAACGCACGTTGGCCAAAAATCTCTTGGTTTCATCTGCATTTACAAAGCAGGACTACGATGATTTGATGCAGGGCACTCAGCGGGGAGTGGCAGTTTGATTGGTTCATTACGAAAAAACTCTGTAAGTGTGTTGTCGCCGAAGCAAAATTGACCCAGGCTACCGACATTCAGTGACCCACCCCAATACCGCTCAAACCATTGCTACATGAAGGTTTTCAGACCATCATGGCGGGTCAGTCAAAAATCGGCACACGGGTCAAAAACGTATCGGCATCAACACGCAGGGAAATACATTTGATCTTGGCTAGGTGGCAAAGGGATCATTGCAGTGTCAAGGCAATCATTTCTGCCGAACTGGTGGACATCACCCATTCCAAATGCACCCGTGCTCTTGTCAGACCGACAAACAGTAATCGCCTGCTCAATGGGTCAAGTGAAGCCAGATCGCATTCGGTGAGCACCACAGCGGGTGCCGCTTGACCCTTGAACCGTCGCACGGACTCAATCAGCAACTCACCTGTTGTCCAAATCGTCCCACCGCCTTCATCGAATTGACCGGTGAACCGCTTCAGGGTCCAGGGGCCGAGCTTATCCTGATTCAGAAGGGTCGACCTTTCTCGACCTCGCATGCTGACCACCGCGATTTCGTCCAAGCCAAATCCCTTTTGCAGGCAGCGCTCCACCGCTTTCGCCGTGCAGGAGGTGATCTTTTCAGGGGACTCGTAAACGATGGGGTCTGGAGGCTCCCCCTTAAGTGGCGACAGCGCTTCCACTTCAGTGGTTGTCAAGTGCAGCAGGTTGATGAGCTGCACCAGCGCCCGCGGCGTGCGAAAGTTCTCCTGGGACGTGATGCTGACCGCATCTGGCAGTTCAAATTCGACCCGGTCGTTGTAGAGTTGCTGTTCCGGGTCTTCCAAAAGAATGCCTTTCCCATCCGGCTTTAGTCTCGATAACAAGCCCTGCACCCATTCAGGTTGCATGTCCTGCATCTCGTCGATAACGATCAGGTCCAGATCGGCCGCGCGCTGGTCAAGCAGTTCCAAACACTGGGTGACCATGGTGGCAAATGCTTGGGGTTGCTTGAAATCCACAACCTGCCCGGCGCGGCGAACCACATTCAAGGCGAACTCATGGAAGGTCTCTGCAGGTGTTCTCACCGGAGCCACTTTTGAGATGTGGTCGGCCAGGGCGCGGTTGAAACAAACATAGGCGGCTTTTTGACCCAAGGCGTCGGCATCTCGCAGCAGGCGCAGTGCCAATTGGGTTTTGCCAGAACCTGCCGTGCCAATCACCCGCATCAAACCAGAGGATGAACTGATGCGTGGCACCCAGGTCGCCAGTCCAGCCGATAACCGGCGCGTGACTTGTTGCAGGTTGCCAGCTAGGGCGGACACATCAATTGCCACCTTGAAACTGTTTTCCAGAAATGCCAGCACCCCGGCTTGTCTTTGGGGGTCGTGCAGGCCGGGGCCCAGTAGTTGCGAAATGCGGGTGACGATGTTGCCGATGTCATCGCTGTCAACGATGCGCTCTCTGGGCCACTGCACGGTTTGGGATTGAACCTGTAGGTTCGGCAGCACCAAAAGATGGTGCAGATGCACCTTGAGCCCCGCGTCATCTAAACGTGAGCGCAAGGCACCATATTGCAGACCAATCTGGCGGGTGATGTTCTTTGGCTGCCCGTCATAGGTCTTGAAAATACCGCCCGACACAAAATCCACATCGCCAGACTTCACCTCCATCAGCAGCACATCACCGGCCTGGTTGACGACGACGATGTCAATTTCGCCGTGCTGCTCATGCTCATCGGTGCCACGAGACCAGTCAACGCTGTGAAACAGGGTGTAGGCGTTGGACAAGCCCAGCTCCAGAGTGCGCAGTAGGTCAAGCTCGGCAAAGTCGCTTGCACGAGCTGCGCTGTGAATGGGAAGTGTGGGGCAGAGTTTGGCCATGATCTCAGAGTTTGAACTCCAACACCTCACGGATGTTGGCAATGGTCTTGGGGCCGATGCCCCGGACTGCCTTGAATTGATCAGGGGTTGCAGCCAGCACGCCCTGCGCGCTGCCAAAGTGCGCAAGCAACTTCTTGG
>Ga0100400_1002105_pt1 | contig 13977 bp, 11 predicted proteins | sample CryGeymeta201524_FD_80420 | JGI IMG/M metagenome (GOLD analysis project Ga0100400, IMG submission 80420) | Groundwater microbial communities from Crystal Geyser aquifers in Utah, USA - Crystal Geyser metaG 2015-24 | ecosystem: Environmental > Aquatic > Deep subsurface > Groundwater | place: USA... | reverse complement strand
TGGTCAGCGTCGGATTGGAGTAGCCGACATGCGGAAACAGCGAACTCCCGGCGATGTAGAGGTTCTCGCAATCCCAGCAGCGCCCGTTCGGGTCGGTCACACCGAATTCAGGCATCGCCGACATGCGGGTGGTTCCCATGTGGTGATAGCCGATCCCGACATGGGCATCCAGCGCCGGCGGATCGCTGCGCAGCGTGCGGACCCGACCGAAACCGGCGGCTGAAATTCCGTCCGCCCAACGCCGGAACAGCTCGATCACTGGTGCGAACTCCTCCGCGGGCAGATGCCAGTGCAGGCGAGCGCGACGCAGTCCGAGAGCGTCGCGCTGATCGGACAACTCGATCCGGCTGTCGGGATGCGGCAGGGGCTCGTTGATCATCCCGATCCGCTGCATCGCGCCCGGAGCGCCGCCCAAGGGCACGGCCGACCAGTAATCCGGCCCAAGCAGCTCGTCGGGGCCGTCGACGCGCAGCATCAGGCAGCTGTTGCGCAAGCCGGCATCGCGAACCAGCTCCGGATTCGGCCCCATCACCACCATCACGTCCGGACCAGGCAATGCGCCGCGTTCGTAGGCAAGGTCCGCGTCGGCCAGCAAGGCACCGGGCGTGAAACCATAGTGATCCATGAAGCAGCGGCCGACCAGCATGCCCTGATTGCCGGGGACATGGTCCTGGTTCAACAGGAAACGCGCGTTTTCGATACCGCCCATGGCCAGAACGAACTTGGATGCACGAATCCGGCATTCGCGACCGTCCAGCGTTCGGGCGATCAAGGCGCGCACGCAATCGTCGCCCTGCTCGAGCCCGACCGCATTCAGATTGACCCGGCAATCGATTCCTTGCGCCTGCTGCAGATCGTCGCGGTAGCGAAGACCGAAGCGGGTCGGCGGGCTGAAGCGAAACAAGCGATGCACGAAACCCGTATCGGCTGGCAAGGGCAGAAGCCGATCCTGCGTATCGGCGCGCAATGCGGCCGGATCGAACTCATCACTATCGAGCTCGCACCATTGGGCTGCCGAGCTGTACCACGGCCGAAGCTCGGCAAGGCCGATCGGCCAACCCGGCAGGGGAAAGTGGCTCTTTTCCTCGAAATCGACATCGTCCAGAGGCTTGACCCAGCCCCCCCAATGGTTCGAAGTCCCACCCAGCCAGCGCAGCCGAGAGCCCAGCAGGGGATAAGGCCGTCCGCTGGTCTCGCCTTCATAAACCGACTGTGCATCTCCCGGCGTATCGGTGCCGCCGCCTTCGAGCAGCAGCACCCGGCGGCCGCGACGCGCCAGCTCCAGAGCCAGCACGATTCCGGCAGGGCCGGCGCCGGCGATGCAGACCTCGGTTTCGAGCTCGGCCGGCAAGCCGTTCGCGGCATCAGATATCATCGAAATCGCTCCATTGATCGAACAAGCCTCCAAGGAACCTCTGAACACATTCACCCCTGCGCGATGGGCGCTTTGGGGGAAATACCGACCCGAACGCGCTCCGCGCACACTTGTTCAAAGGTTCCCTAGTGTCGTGCATGCAGGATCCATAGACCGCTGAAGATCCCCTGCGCCGGATCCCACGGCAGGCACCAATGCGCGCTCCAGAAGCCCGCGGAGCGGACCGCGGCCAGCAGATCCCAGCCGAAGGAATGAAATGCCAGTACGCCTTCAGGTGATACCGGATCGCCGTGGAATTCAGGCTCCACCAGATGTTCGATCCTGCCCCCCGGGCCGATCCGGGCGCGCAAAATGGAGTTCTCATCGGCATCCAGAAAAGGGACGGTCAGCACAAGGTGTCCGCCGGGCTTGAGCACGCGCGCAAATTCTCGCAATGCAGCGTGATGATCGGGAATGTGCTCCAGCACATCGCAACTCAGCACGGCGTCGATCGAGGCATCATCGAGACCGAGCCGGGTTGCATCCTCGAAGCGAAGCACACGCGACTCACCGAAAAGCGTCTCGAGGTGCGCTTCCAGCCGCGAGCGCGCCTCATCCTCGAAATACTCGCTGCCGATCGAATCCGGATAGGCTCCGGATAACCAGCGGAACGCCAGCGTGGCCTGCTCGGTGGCATAGACGGCCGACTTCGCGTCCGTCGCAAAAGCCCTCAGCAGCTGCATCACGACACGAACCCGCGCTGAAAGACCGCAGTGCTCACAAGCCAGCTCTTCGCGCAAGTCGATCGGGCCGTCCGGATCGACGCGATAGGAAAACCTTGTCGGCTTCTCGCACAGCGCACACCACCCTGGCTGGAGACCACAGTTTCCGGTCGCCTCGCGCAGACGCTGGCCCCAAAGCCAACGCGCCTCAAACAGGGCCTCGCGTTCCCGCAGGCACTGGTCGTATTCGGCTTTGCTGGCAAAACGGAACATCGCGATGGGGGGCGCAGCTTCAACAGTGGATTCGGGATTATCCCCGATTCAGCCTCACCGGTCGGCAACCTCGGCCGCAGCCAGCCGCGCGGCCACCGGCGCGGTCAGTTCGCGGATGCGCTCGAGTTCGGAGTCGCTGAACTCCGGTCGGTAGTAATCGGGCGGGCTGATCCGGCCGGCGAAGTCGACGCGGATCGCGGCGAACGGCGCCGGGTCCAGGTCCAGGTGGCCCAGCAAGGCATCCAGCGCGGCCTCGGGATCGGCGCAGAGGCGCTCGTAGCCGAGCACGAACACCGCCTCGCGATGCCCGGAATCGGCGCCGAGGAAATCCAGCACATGGCGATAGATCGCAGTCCAGTAGCGCGCCCAACCCTCGGCAAGGCGCCCGGCGTTCCAATCATCCACGATCGCCGCGGCGGATTCATCGTCGCCGAGGTGCGCCGCGCGCTTGCCGGGGCCGAACTCGAAATGACCCGAGCGCGCCAGCTGCCGCGGCACGCGCGCATCCTCGGCGGCCATCCGGGTGAACAACCGGTCCTGCTTGACCAGCGAGGCCACCTGCGCCACCGGCTCGCGCCAGGGCACGACGATGCGCGCGTCCGGAAACAGCTTCAGCAGGTAGCCAAGACGGGTGGCGTTGTAATTGCCCTTGGCCAGGTAGCGTTCGGCGCCGCGGACCGCCAGCAGCTTGGCGATGTGGTCGCGGTAGGCGCGCTCGAAGGCCGGGTTGTCGGTGTCGGCAGTCAGGCGCTGATCGTGGGTCGGATCGTGCAGCCGGTCGAAGAAATTCATCCACAGCACCTCCTCGACCGCCTCGGGACTCTCGCGGTTGACCTTGAGCCGGTCGCGATGGGCGCGTTCGGCCGGTTCGGAACGATCGCGCCCGACACGGTCGGCCAGCCAGTTGTGCCAGTACGGTGTCCACAGGTTCGGGAAGTCGCTGTAACGGTGCGAAGTGACCGCAGGATGGCGCGCCAGCATCTCGGTCAGCAGCGTCGTACCGGAACGCGGCACGCCGGCGATATAAATCGGCCTGCGCATCGGCTGCGCGGCGATTTCATCCGCCAGCACCACGCTTTCGAGCCTAGACAGCGCTCGCCACAACGGCGCCATGGCGGCAAACAGCGCGGTCTTGCAATACAGGCCGGCCGGAACATGGCTGCGAATGACGGTGGAATCGGAAGGCATGAGGACAGGGCGGTCGAGCCAGGGGCGGATGGTATGATCCCACATCCGATTCACGCGCGACCGGCGCCGAACTCCGCCGCACTGCATGCCTGCACTTCGTTTCCTCCTGATTCTGCTCGGCTTCTGCGCCGCGCCCGCCTACGCATACATCGGCCCCGGATCGGGCCTGAGCCTGCTGGGCGGGCTGTGGAGCCTGCTGCTCGGCATCGTGCTGGCACTGACGGCCATCGCGCTGTGGCCGCTGAAACTATTGTTGCGCCGGCTTGGTGTGCTGAAGCCGAAACGCAGAGCGAGTGAGGCCGGCGACGCAAGCACGGCCCCGGCCTCCGCCGTCTCCGCGGACGAGGCAAGCGAACCCGCGATGCCGGCTCGCGGCGGCTGGAAAACCCCACTGGTCCTGCTGGCCGGACTGGGATTGCTTGCCGTGCTCGGCGCGCCCGATACGCCGGAGCCCGCCGCCGAGCGCCGGCTGGTGGTGCTCGGCTTCGACGGCATGGACCCGGGGCTTGCCGAGCGCTGGATGGCCGAGGGCAAACTGCCGAACTTCAGCCGCCTGGCCGCCGACGGCCATTACCAACGGCTCGGCACCAGCAATCCGCCGCAGTCGCCGGTGGCCTGGTCGGATTTCGCCACCGGTGAACATGCCGGCCACCACGGCATCTTCGACTTCCTGCGCCGCGACCCGGAAACCTACGCGCCGCGCTTCTCGATTTCCGAGGACATTCCGCCCGGCCGCTACCTGGAAATGTTCGGCCTGAAGATTCCTCTCGGATCGAGCCAGACCGTCAACCTGCGCCGGGGCGAGCCATTCTGGGTCGCCGCCGAGCGCGCCGGCGCGCGCGCCACGGTGCTGCGGGTACCGGTCACCTGGCCGCCGGACGAAATCCACCGGATGCTTTCGGGCATGGGCGTGCCGGACCTGATCGGCAGCCAGGGCACCTATACGCTGTTCACAACCTCGCGGCTGGGCACCGCCGGCGACGCCAGCCGGGTTGTTCGAGTCCGGCCCGAGATCGACGGCCGGATCGAGACCGAACTGCCCGGCCCGCCGGATCCGCTGACTGCCGACGGCACCGCACTCGGCGTTGCCTTGTCACTGGCCCCGGCCGAACTCGGCGTCCGGGTCCGGATCGGCGACTTTGACCAGGTGCTGCAGCGCGGCCAGTGGTCGAGGTGGGTCCGGCTGCGCTTCGATGCGACCGGTCCGATCCGCATCGCCGGCAACGTCCGGCTGCTGCTGGTCGAGGACTACCCGCGGCCGCAGCTCTACGTCTCGCCGATCCAGATCGACCCGATGCAGCCGGCCGCCCCACTGAGCTGGCCACAGGAATATGCCGCCGAACTGGCCGAGCGCATCGGCCTGTTCCACACCCTCGGCATGCCCGAGGAAACCTGGTCGCTGAACGAAGAGCACATAGCAGACGCCGATTGGCTGGCGATGGTCAGAACCATCCTGGGCGAGCGCGAAGCGATGTGGTTCGATGCGCTGGACCGCAACGATAGTGAACTGGTGGTCGGCGTATTCGTTCAGACCGATCGGGTCAGCCACATGTTCTGGCGCGGCATGGACCGCGAGCACCCGCGCCATGCCGACACCGCGCCCGAGCATCGGGACGCAATCGAATGGATCTACCGCGAGGCCGACCGGATCCTCGGCGAGACCCTGGCCCGGCTGGGCCCCGATGACGAACTGCTGGTGTTGTCGGACCACGGCTTCGCCCCGTTCCGTCACGCCGTGCATCTGAATCGCTGGCTGGTCGACAACGGTTACCTGGCGCTGCAGTCCGGCGCGGCCGAATCCGACGTTCTGTTCCGGACCGTCGACTGGTCACGCTCACGTGCCTATGCGCTGGGTCTGAATGGACTGTTCATCAACCGCACCGGGCGCGAATCGCAGGGTATCGTCGAGGTCGAGCAGATCGGGCCGCTGAAGCGCGAGCTGATCGATGGCCTGGCCGGGTGGGCCGATCCGGACAGCGGCGCGTCGATCATCCGCCGCGTGTTCGACAGCAGCGAGATCTACCCCGGCGGCGAGAACAACGTGGAGACGCCGGACCTGGTGGTCGGCTACGAACGCGGCTACCGCGCTTCGTGGCAGACCACGCTGGGCGCGGTGCCGATCGAGCTGCTGGAGCCAAACCGGCAGAAGTGGTCCGGCGACCACTGCATCGATCCGGCGCTGGTGCCCGGCGTACTGTTCGCCAACTTCACGCCCGAGCCGGGGGTCGTCGCGATCGACAACATGCGCGCGCTGATCGAGGCCCGCACCCCCGATTCGTCGCCCACCCACAGTGTCGAATACGAACCGGGGCGCGAGCGCGGCCTGCTGGACCTGCCCGGGATCGCGTTCGACCGGATCGAGCGCAGCCTGGCCAAGGCACTTCCAACCCCGCTGCGACTGACATTCTGGGCGCTGCTGTCGGCCTGGATGACGATGTGGGTCTACCGCGCCGCCTCCAACCAGGTCCGCCTGGCGGCGGTCCGCAAGCAGTCGCGCGCGCTGCGGGCGCAGATCTCGGGCTATGACGGCGAATTCAACGGCCTGCTGCCGCTGATCGGGCGCAACCTTGCCCTGGCCGGGCGCCAGCTGCGGCTGGCGCTGGGCCCGGCGCTGCTGGCCGGTCTACCGGTGCTGTTCGTGATGGTCTGGATTAGTGTCGCCTACGGACCGATGCTGCCGCTACCGGGCAGCACGGTCGAAGTCGAAGCCCAGCCCATTGCGGCGGACCAGTCGACCAAATTGCAATGGCAGGGAGCGGCCGCGCTGGCCGAGGAAAACGACGGCAGCAGCGCCGACGGCAGCCGCCGCTGGACGCTGACCTGGCCGCGCCCGTCAACCCCGGCGCAGTTGCTCGATGGTAATCACCGAACCGTGGCCGAGTTACCGCCGCGGCGCGCCACCCCGGTGCTGCATCCAAAGCGTTGGTGGAACACCCTGATCGCCAACCCCGGCGGCTACCTCGCCGTCGATGGCGCCATCGACACCCTGCGCATGAATCTGCCCGACACCGAAGTGCTGGGCTTCGGCCCTACCTGGATGCGCGGCTGGCCATTCCTGTATTTCCTCCTGTTGGTCGCCGGCGCGGTGTGGCTCAAGGTCCGCTGGAAAGTAAATTGAATCCAGCGATGTCCACGACGCAGATCCGTGCAGCGTCCGCAGTCGTTGCAGGGTGGATAAGCGTAATCGCATCCACCACCCCGAGGGCCAGAACCTGAAGCGGCCTCGCACACGACCTCGAAATCACGCGCCGAAAATAAATCGCCGCAAGCCGGAAAAAGCGCGTATAGTGGTCCAAGCTGCACTACAGCAGTGGTCGACTTTTTAGAGTCCTTCCATCCACCCTGCCTTCGAAACAAGGTTCGGGCGGATTCAGGATTACCCTTCAAACTCCACCATTCCCTGAATTCCCCGTTTCGACAGAGACGGATCGCAGCACCCTGGGTCAGGCTTTTTGGCCACCCGGTTTTCCTACATTCATTAAAGAGTAAAGATCAAATGTCCAATTCAACGGGTACAGTAAAGTGGTTCAACGACGCGAAGGGCTTCGGCTTCATTTCGCAGGACAATGGCGGCAAGGACGTGTTCGTGCACTTCAGTTCGCTGAGTGGCTCGGGCTTCAAGAGCCTTGCAGAAGGCCAGAAAGTGGCGTTTGACGTCACCGACGGCGCCAAAGGTCCGCAGGCTTCCAACGTCGTCTCGATCTGATCACGACCACGTAAAGCTGCACCAGAACGCCCCGCCTCGTGCGGGGCGTTTGTTTTTGCGGCCCGCGCGAATTCCCGCGCCGGCACGTCCACTACAACCGCTCGGTTGCGGTATTGAAGTTGAACCATGCAAACCAGAACAACCGGGTCGAATGGTGCACCCGGCCCTCGGTGTCGGTGGCAATGACCTCACCCGATGCCAGGCGCTCGATCGTCAGGCGTCGTTCGCCGACCACTGTTTCCAGCTTCGGTCCCTGGTCATCAAGAGTCTTTTCCAGCACCGCCAGCGGCTTGCCGTCGATATCGAAGCCGAATACTACGGCCTTTGGATGAATCGTCAGGTCACGGTGAGTCGCCGGGAACATCAGCTGGTCACTTTCCTCGTAGCCGCCGTAGGCGACATTTTCGAAATAGTTGTAGCCGGTGCCGGTGTCGCGAGACAGGACCCGGGTTTCCGGATGGCTGGCCTTCCATTGGTCCCAGCGGGTAATGGTCAGCGGCAATGCTTCGAGCCGGCGCCCATGCAGCGGTCCGAGGATCGCCTCGCCGGTGATCTGCTGCCACAACGTTTCGGTGCGGCGGTCATACATCACCAGGTCCGAGTCGTGCAACAGTCCGGAGACACCGAATTCGACCGGCTCACCATCAAGCTGGCCGGAGAACGCCAGACCGGAGCCACACAGCGGGCACCAGGTCACGGCCACCGGTTCACCACCGATCCGGTCGTTGACGATCTCGTGCCGGTCGAGGATGCGCACCGGATAGGCACGCGCGTCGTCACCACGCCGAATCGCCAACACCAGTTCGTCGTCGGCAAGCCAGGCCGAAGCCGCAGCAGCTTCCTCGAAGCGCGGTGAATCGATCGACGGAATGCAGTCGCGCCGCGGGCAACCCTGGAACAAGTCCTTGAGGTCGACCGAACCGGGGGTCGATCGGTCATAGCCGAAGGTGTCGGCCAGGATGTCGGAGGAAAAGCGATTGCGCGGGCGTTCATCCTGCGCCAATAGCGGAGCGGCGAACAGGACCAGGCTGGAGAACAGGATCGAAAGGAATCGAATCGGCATCGGGACATCTCGTGCAGGGCCAATTGACAAAGACCGCCCAGGCACGCACCTGCTTGCATCCGCGGCGCGCTGCCGCTGGACCGACGCATCAACCACGACGCGCGAACTCGCAGAACCCGCTCAACCACTTCTCGATCAGCATCACGGTCTTCTGCTCGACCTCGCCGTCATCGCCCAGCACAGCGCCGGCCTGGGACACACGTAGATGCACCTTCAACTGGCGCAGCATCACCAGGCTGCCGGCCTGGGCCAGCGTCGTGCCTGGCCCGCCGGGCGTGGCGCCGGCCAGCGCGGTCGGTCGGTCCTTGAAGCTCGGCGCCATCTCCTTCGGCGGCCGGGTCAGCCAGTCGAGCGCATTCTTGAACACCCCGGCATTGCACCGTTGTACTCGGGCGTGACCAGGATCAGACCATCGGCCGCCACAATGCGCTGGCACTTCCGCCTCGTCCGGCAGCATCAGCTTGGCCGCATCGCCGAGCGGGATGTAGCAGTCCTTGCCGGTGATGCGCCGGATCGGGCGGCCGGCCAGGCCGCGCTCGACCAGCGCGGTGACGATGCCTTCGCCGATGCCACCGTCGGGGCGGCCTTCATCGAGGACCAGGATGCGCTTGCACTGGCCGGCATGCTGCGCAACCGCATCGACGTTCAAGGGTTTCAACCAGCGCAGGTCGAGCACGCGTCCGAGATCCTTACCGCATGTGAGTTTTTTGATCGCATACAGAAGCACAAGATCAGACCGTACTAAGCCGTAATCACAAAAGCACCAGTCGTAGATCAATGAAGGAAATGTCTGAAAGGCTCTGTCACTTCGCTGTAACACCGGAGATGACCTGATTGAGAAACGCGAGATATGCTTCATGCTCAATTGGCGTCAAGGTTTGCCAGAGCGCCTCTTGAACGCTGTTTGCGTCCCTGCAAAATAAACCTGAACGCGCATAGGCACTAAAGCAGACCCGAAGGACGAACGGATTCCTGGCGCCTGAACACCCTCCAAGCTTCCAACATATCAGGCTCACGGATACCGGTTCGATCAGTCGTAGGTAGATCTCGCTTAAGCCAGCTTCCGGGAAAGGTGGTTGGAGTAAATTCCCGGATGCCAACTTCCCAAGGGGGAAATGGAGCGCTGACTCATCCAGACGCGCCAGTGCACTGCGAATCATTTCGAATAATGTTTCTCTGACAAGGTCATCATCTTCGGAGATCATTGCACTTTCGAGATCCTCGCGTTTTCTTGTTACGCCCTCATAAGCAGATCGGTCACCTTCAAACATAGCATCAAGCACATCCAGTTCCGTCTGTAAAGAAATATTTCCACAAAAGTCAACCATATATTTTGCCAAGCGAACGCTTTCAGCAACACCCTCTTCCCCTGAATGCTCGCCTAGCCGATTTAGTTGAGAACGATCAATAAGCGAGTCGCCGAAAAGTTGTCGGCATGGCTCTGCCCATAGTCCAGCATTCGAACGCTTTTCCACTTCAGTCCATGAGTTCTCCATTGCAAACTGCTCTAAAACCTCCTGCGCACCTGATTTTTCCTTGACGCCTTGAACGAGACTCTGCTCATCGGTACTGGCGACTTCTCGAGATTTATCCTGATCTGATCCATCAAGCTCGGATTCGTCTGGAAGATACCTGCGCAATACTCCATCGCCGGCATTTAGCGATTCCGTTTCGATCAAACCCTCAGCTTCACTGTCAAGGGCTTCTTCAGGCGTCAGATAGGCGCCTTTATCTTGAAACAAATACCAAACCGTCAGGGCCACAAGAAGGAGTGACGAAAATAAGAGAGGCACACTCAAGTGACGAGAATTAAACAAGGTCCTTTTTTTCATCAAAAGTCCAATTTTTTAGCCCTTGGATTCAACCGCGAAGTGCAACACCTGAAAATGGTTGGAGGTGAGGTGCGCTAGCATCGGCACTCTAACCACCACGTTGGAGTTGCACGAAATGGGCTATACGCACCTCACCAAGGAAGAACGGTACCAGATTTACGCCATGCAGAAAATACAGGCTTCGATCCGCGAGATGGCAAGGGTACTTGGGCGAGCGCCGAGCACAGTCTCGCGCGAGCTGCGCCGAAACCGCGGTCAGCGGGGCTATCGCCCTGGCCAGGCAAATGGGACGGCGCGCCAGCGAGCTGGTGAGAGCCGCGCGCGCACGCGGATTACCGAGCAGAACTGGGCTGATATCGGAGTCCTGCTGCGACTTGACTGGAGCCCGGAGCAGATTAGCGGTCGAATGCGACTCGAAAACAACATTTCCGTTTCGCCGGAATGGGTTTACCAATTCGTGTTCGCCGACAAGGCCGCCGGTGGCGATTTGTGGACGCATTTGCGCTGTCGGCACAAGAGACGCAAGCGCTACGGCAGCGGCCGGGAGCGTCGCGGTCGGATCCCGGACCGGGTTGGGATCGAGAAACGGCCTGCCGGCGTGGCTTCGCGTAATCGAATCGGTCACTGGGAAGGCGACACGATCATCGGAAAAGGCCATCGAGGTGCCGCCGTGACCCTGGTCGAACGTAAATCGAGATTTCTGAAAATGGGCAAGCTTGCCAATAAGTCGGCCAAAGAAACGCAGCGCGCCATTCAGCGCCGTTTGCGTCCCCTGGCTGAGCGTGTTCAGACACTGACGTTTGACAATGGCAAAGAATTCTCGAACCATACGGCCATCAGCAAAACATTGGAAGCGGCGACATTCTTTGCGGACGCCTACGCCTCTTGGCAGCGCGGGACCAACGAAAAAACCAATGGGCTCATTCGGCAATACCTCCCGAAGAATCGCGATCTGTCGACTTTGACCGGTGCAGAAATTCGGCAAATCGAGAAACGAATCAATCATCGACCCAGAAAATGTCTTGGTTACCGGACGCCAAACGAAGTGCTCAACAAGACCTATGAGAAACTAACCGTTGCGCTTCGTAGTTGAATCCAAGGCTTTTTTCTAAGAACTTTTTCTGAGAAATGCTCGCGAATTTTCGAACATTGGTCGTCGATCGAACGCACGCCCATGGTTCAGACGCAATTGAATTCAGACCCCCATCAACTGCCGAGCCGTCGCAAGCACCTCCGCCTGATCCGGCAACATCAGCTTTGCAGCATCGCCGAGCGGGATGTAGCAGTCCTTGCCGGTGATGCGCCGGATCGGGCGGCCGGCCAGGCCGCGCTCGACCAGGGCGGTGACGATGGCTTCGCCGATACCGCCGTCGGGGCGGCCTTCATCGAGGACCAGGATGCGCTTGCACTGGCCGGCATGCAGCGCAACGGCATCGACGTTCAGGGGCTTCAACCAGCGCAGGTCGAGCACCCTGCCCTGCTCACCGTCGATCTGCTCGAGTTCTTTCAGTGCACGCAGCGCCATCGGCACGCCGTTGCCGTAGGTGATGATCAACAGTTCAGCTGCTTCGCTGTTGTAGATGCGCGGCTGCCAGGGTTCGAGGAACTGCTCCGGTGACGGATAGGAAAAGCTCCACAAACCATCGTCCTTGTCGTACATGCTTGGTCATGCACATTGCAAATCTAGCCAGCCATGCCTCGGGCCTACCCGCCAACCCAGCCGGTACCTTGGCGATGATGACCGGGGCGCAAAATCCTACGACTGGTTCCACACCGTTCGGCCTGGAAGAGTTTCTGTCGCTGCAGCCGAACTATTCCGCGCCGGTCTGGCCGGATCAGCTATTCCAAGACCGTCATGAATCTGCTTGAGCACATTCTGGTCGACTGTCTGGTTGTGCCGTACGAGCGGTGGGGGGGGTACGCGAGCGTATCTTCGCTCCTTGAAAATCGCCGATGCTATGATCGAGACGGCCAACCACCCTGCCAAGCAGCTGCTGGCCGATCATGACCCGGACGGGCGGTCGGCGCCGCTGTTTGGCTGGCCCACCCTGGAGCTGGCCGGACTCTTGCGCTCGCCGGTGGCTGGCATGACGCGATTTGCGCCGCCGCAGATCGGCATATAAGGGATCTTGTGGGAAGAACTGGCGGGTCTGACCACCAAACCGTGGCTGAAGGTCCGTCCCGAGATCAGCATCGGCCTCGGGTGGATGCTGTCGTCGCTGTACTGGGGCGGGATGTATACAAGGCACGGCAGTGGAATGCTCGGCCAGACTGCGATGCTGGCCTGGTCGCCCGAGACGGGAACCGCGATTATTATCCTGAGCAACCGCCGTCCGACCCTGTGGCATTGGTTCACTGCGTCCCTGCGCCTGTAGGATCTGGCCCAGCAGCTACCGGCGCAGTCGTGAAAACGGAGCCTAACTGCCCTGCCCTGGAATGTGTGGAGAGCAGGCAGAAACGCCGAGCATGGACAAGACGGGGAAAGCGTTGATCGAATTGTCGACCTCTCTGGATTGCTCAGTCGATGATATAAGTCTTGCAAATGGACATCTTTAGAGCCGAGCAAGCTCCGAACGTATCGCACTATAAAAACGAAGGTACCAGTCATAAATGACTGGAGGAGATGTCTGGAAAATTGCCTCCTGTAAAGAGTAGGGCAAATTACAGATCAATCCTTCAGTCCTGAATTTGTTTGCGCAGTAGCGCAGCACCAACGGATGTTCAGCACCACGACAACCCCCAAACTCATTGCAGATCAGAGTTACGGCGACATCCTGACTGACGCGAAGTGAAGCGTGCCAGAATTCGGCGCTTTCGAGGTCCGGGCTATCCAGCAGGCGACGGTTCGCAATTTGCCAAAGAACTGAGCCAACGCCTGCTTCGTCAAATGCACGAATGCTGCTCACCAATTGCTCCAACGCAAATCTCAGTGCAGACTCTTTTGTTGGCTGCAAATCCAAGGTGTCATCTAGATCTTGAGATCCAGAATCCCGCTTCAACTTCGGACCAGCATCCCGGTCAAGGATTTCTTCCAGCCTTTCCAGTGCGAGTAGATCAGCCTCGCTATCAAGTGAGCCACAGAATGCACTCAGCGTCGAGAACCCTTCTCTCATCTCATAGGATATATATGATTCCATGTTGTCCGAAGTCGGACTCGAGGCGACCTGACGGACCGCACCACAGGCTTCCGACCAAAGCTGATAGTTTGCCAGAATCTGAGCTCTTTTCCATCGATGCTCCAAGGCGGCTCGCTCGAACAGCTCTGCTGCCGAGTCCGGTGGAGAAAGCCATGTTTTTGAGCCAACCCCAAAAAATGGTTCAGAACTCTGCGGAGGTGACTGTTCGTCCGTGCTCAATCCCTTCGCCGGAGGCTTTACTTCTCCCATCGCATCGGTACGGCGCGAAGCGTCTCTGCCAGAATCAGCGTTGCTAGAACTTCCGCCAGATGCGGCGAATTGTGGCAAATTCATAAAGATCAAAAGCGCGACTACAGTCAGCACTGTAGCCGCAATGAGGATCCAACGAATATTTATGTAATCCATGAAAATCGGCAAACAATAATATTAGCAGTTAGCCGCCGCCCCCAAGAAGTGATTGAACAAGATTGGACACCACCTGTTGGTTACTGAGAGATAAGTTCGCCGCACCGTAAAGATTCCAATTTACCTGTGCCTGCGCCCAATTGATAAGTCATCCCGGGGTATGGGGGAGGTGACCACCAATTAATCTGAAATACTCAACATCACGCACCGCCGCAATAAACGTAAGGTTTGTGGTATCCGCCGCGAATTGCGCAAGCGTCTGCGCAGTTATCACGATATTTCCAATCGAGATTAACC
>Ga0100400_1002093_pt1 | contig 14027 bp, 12 predicted proteins | sample CryGeymeta201524_FD_80420 | JGI IMG/M metagenome (GOLD analysis project Ga0100400, IMG submission 80420) | Groundwater microbial communities from Crystal Geyser aquifers in Utah, USA - Crystal Geyser metaG 2015-24 | ecosystem: Environmental > Aquatic > Deep subsurface > Groundwater | place: USA... | reverse complement strand
TTTTCTCCGAACTTTTCTCCGAACTTTTCCAGGAATCTGCTACCCTTTTAAACTCCACCGCAAAGAAATATCCAAATGAAAATTCAACATCATGAATTCCTGCTTTTTCTGCTTCCTGCCTGATGCGGGTTATGCCAGTACCCAATTTTTCAATAAATCCGGCCCTTTGCATCAGGTTTGCCAGGGTTGCATTCCGGGCGAGGCTGTATTTTCCGAAATCTGCTTCAGGCATTCCCTTGGGTAACCCTCCCGGATTCGAGATGATAATTTTGTCGGGATAAATTTCAATGTTGGTAAAAAAATCTCCGGTAAAATCTTTTCTGTCAACAATATCTACTTTCTCCGGTGTGCGAAATGCCACGCAGGTAACATAAGCCTGCTGCAAAAAAAGCGTGGGCGAATCGGTAAAAACAAGTACCCCGGCAGTGGTGAAAACCGGGTTTCCATTATTCATTTTTATTGCACCCAGACTTTGCAAAATAGTCAGTTTTTCAACATCGGGCGAAATGCCAGAGCGGACAAGAAACCTTCTCCACTGATTTTCAGAAAAATAACGATTGAAATCAATATCATTTCTCACCCGTTCATCAAACCTTACCCGACCTTCTTTTTCCAGGAATTCCAAAATGTTGTCGGTGCGCATTTTCTGGGAGTTAGCGCCAACTCTCAAATAGAATCCGGTTGTGGTGCGATGTGGCTTTGTATTGCTTTCAAAAACATGGATTTGTAAAACCTGATTCGAATGATTAATTATTTCGATGTTAACCGGTGGGTCGCATTCACTGGCCGCATCCTGAATTTGTGAAATCAAATGATTGGTAATTTGAATACCACAAACAGTTCCATCATCTTCAATACCCAGAAAAATATTGCCGCCGGAAGCATTTGCAAATGCAACCAGTTCTTTTTTTAAATCACTGTTAATATTGCGTTTAAATTCGGTGAAATATCCTTCACCCTGAGCGATAATATTTTGCAATTCAGTCACCTAAAGCACTTTAAATGTAAAACTACACTTTTACCCAACTTTCTTTTTCATTACTTTTCAAAATCTTCTCGCACAAAATCAATTCCCGCAATCCATCTTTAAAAGTTGGGAATTTCGCCCCTTCCATGGTTCCCTTACTAATGTTTTCGTACACCTCCTTAAACATTTGTTTCGAAGTATCGGGAAATCCTTCGTTGTGGCCGCCGGGAAACGAAATGAGCACAGCGCTTTCTTTGTCGAACAGCGATGGATCTCGCATTAAAACCTGGTTTGCTGCATCGCGCCGACCAATCCACAATTCGTTGGGCGACTCCGAATTCCATGCAAAAGTTTGTTTTGAACCTGAAATTTCGAGACTCAATCTGTTTTTGCGGCCCGCACTTACCTGGCTCACGGTTATCACTCCTTTGTTTCCGTTGTCAAATCGTAACATTACAGTGGCGTAATCTTCAGTATGAATGGGCACTTCGGCATAATCTTCAGGTTGAAGCATTTTGCCTGAGTACGTTTCAACTGGTTTCAGTGGTTTCTTTCGAACTGGGTGAATGGTTTTAAAATCGGCCATCACTTCAGTAATTTTTAATCCTGAAATATATTCGAGCAAATCCATCAAATGCGAACCGATATCGGCAATGGCTTTCGATTTTCCGGAAAGTTCAGGTTCCAGCCGCCAATTATAGTCGGTGGCATAAAAAAGCCAGTCCTGCAAATACGACCCGATAATGGAATAAACTTCCCCCAATTCACCCTTTTCGCGCATCACTTTCATTTGCCGCACCAGTGGATAATACCTGATATTAAAATGAACCGCATGAATCAATCCTTTTTCGTTCGCAAATTTCAGCAATTCTTCACCCTCCGAAATGGAAGTGGCCAGCGGTTTTTCGCAAACTACATGTTTGCCGGCCAGCAAGGCTGCTTTTGCCATTTCGAAATGAAGGAAGTTGGGCGTACAAATATGCACACAGTCGATATTTTCTTTCAGAAGGTCGTTGAAATTTCCGAAGTATTTCGGGATTCCGAGTTGTTCAGCTTTCGATTTTGCCAGCTCTTCAGAAGATTCGGAAACGGCAACCACTTCTATTCCGGGAATCCGCCGTAACGCTTCAATGTGCGCCGGACCAATAAATCCCAGCCCAGAAACCCCCACTTTTATCGTTTTCATTGTTGTCTTGATTCTTGATTCTTGATTCTCTTTCTTAAAATCTGATATTCCTCAAAAACTCCCCACTCGATTTTAAACAGCCAATTCCATCAGGTTCGTTGTCGCGTTCAACAAAATAATGTTCGATTTTTTGTTTCCGGGCTTCGGCAAAAATGGGCACAAAGTCAATAATTCCGCGACCGGGGCAAATAAAATCCTGTTCAGGTCCGGGCGCCATATCTTTTACATGCAAAACCGGGATACGGCCAGCATATTTTTTCAGTACTGCAAGTGGGTCGCCGCCGCCTTTTTTTACCCAGTAAATGTCCATTTCACACTGAACCAGTTTTGGGTCAGTATTTTTCATTAAGTAGTCGAAAGGCAAACCATCCTCCATTTTATGAAACTCCTTATCGTGGTTGTGCCACAGTAGTTGCAGCCCGTTTTGTTTGGTTTTTGTTCCCAGTTCATTCAGAATTTCTGCCGATTTTTTGCAATCATCGAGCATAAAGGGGCCGCCTCCCATCCACGGCCAGTAAACCACGGCATATTTCATTTTTAGTTCGTTTAAGTTGTCAAAGCCTTTATTGAGGTCTTCAATTTTTGTTTTAAAATCGAGCGCCCCTGCAATGGGTTTAATGCCAATTTCTTTGCAGTAACTTAAAAATTCCTGCGGAGAACCGGCGTGATTGCTGCCGCCTTCGATTTCAGTAAAACCAAATTCAACTGCCTGTTTCAGTGTTCGTTTCCAGTCGGCCTTCATGGCTTCCCCGGCAATACCCGAAATAAAGCCAAAGTTTTTCAACTTGTTTTTCCCTTCGGCTGCCATTGTTAAAAACGGGTTAACCATTAAAGCGCCTGCCGTTGCAAAAGCGCTTATTTTTAAAAAGTTCCTGCGTGTATTCATGAATTCATTATATTATTTGACTTTAAGTTTGTAATGAAAATGTGGCTAAAGCCTTGTATGCGAAGCTTTTTTATTACCGTTGGCTTAAGCCAACGGTAATAGAACATTAAGATAAACTGGACTTTAGTCACATTAAGTAAGGCCCTAATCTTCCTCACACTTGCGGTAGTTTCCAAGGTGCACGATAAACGGGGGTAATCATTTCGTTTGCTTTTTCGCTATTGGTGAAACGGTTGTTTGCATCGTCCCACTCAAGTAACTGTTGCCCCACCCGGGCTGAAATATTTGCAATATGAACATGCACTGCAGCAGCTCTGCCGATTTCGGGAGGACAGGAAGTTTTTTCGCGTGATTTTATGCACGCCAGGAAATTGTCAACATGTTCGCGATGCGATTCGTGTCCTTTTGTGTATGAAACTTCCTCCACTTTTTCCGCTTTTTTACTGTCGTCCCACTCCGGGTATAAATGATATTTACTGCGGTCGGCCACCAATGTTCCCTTTTCACCAATAAACTGGATTCCGTATGCACTGTCGTAAGGCCCTTGTTGAATTCCGGCCGTTAAATCGTAATTTATCACAAAATCCTTTTTCGGGTAAATTACGTTCATGGTATCAAATGTTTCGCGATCCATCTTTTTTTTCGATAGGTTTGAAGCGTATGTAATCACCGTTTTTGGACCATTCACAATATCTCCGGCCCACAAACCCATATCAATCAGGTGAACTCCCCAGTCGCTCATCAATCCACCGCCGTAATCCCAGTAATGGCGCCAGCTACCGTGAAAACGAGCCTGATTAAAAGCGCGTTTTGGCGCTGGCCCCAGCCAAAAATCGTAATCGACACCCGCCGGAACCGGACCATCCGGAACTGGAACGGTTCCCAATCCGTAATTAAAATTGGCCCAGATATTTACTTTCCGCAACGTTCCAATTTCGCCCGATTTTATCAGGTTCATACAATCGATAAACACTTTCCCGTCGCGCTGTTGCTGTCCCACCTGAACAACCCGGTTGTAGCGGTTGGCGGCTTTTACCATAATGTTGCACTCGCCAATGGTGTTGGCCATTGGTTTTTCAACATAAACATCCTTTCCGGCTTGAACGGCTTCCACCATAATCAAACAGTGCCAGTGGTCGGGCGTTCCGATAATTACTGAGTCCATGTCTTTTCTTTCGAGCACTTTCCGGTAATCTTTTATTAATTCCGGCGACTGGTTGTAATCTTTTTTAACAATGTCCGATTTTTCTTTCAGCACATTTTCGTCAACATCGCAAAGTGCAACACAATTGACCATTCCTGTGTCGAGGTGGTGTTTCAGAATTCCGAAACCCATGTTACGACAACCGATTAACGCTACATTTACTTTATCGCTGGGTACAAATTCCGACGACCATACTTTTTCGGGAATAACAGTTGCCATGCCGATTGCAGATGCCGCAACTGCTGATTTTTTCAGAAAATTTCTTCTTGATGGATTCATAGGTACGATTTTTTTGTTGGTTTATTGGATTGCAATTTACAAAAATCAACCTCAAAAAATCCGTGTTCAGAAAAAGAATGTTATTAAATTTTGAAATTCCCTTTTCTATATATAAGTCTTTTTCATCGTTTAAATTATTTGAAAGTTGCAAAGCTGTCAACCGGTCTTCTTACACTTACTGGTTCGGGATACTTATCTACATAACCAATGCAGGCAATAAACATAATATGTCCGCCAAAGCCAAGAAATGTGTTAGCTTCGTTTTCAAAACCAGTTTCTTCAATAACCTGATTCATGGGATGAAACCCGATATTCATCTTGCGGCATTTTAAGTGCATTGCCTGGCACAAACGACCGGTATTTATCCAGCTTTCTATATTTTCCGATGGCTGGGTTATTATTAGCCATCCCCCGCAATTTTCGACCTGAAGTTTTGTCTTATCGATACCCTGTGTAACAAAAGATTCTTTTTTTGAATCTTCCGGTTTGAAAAAATTCCGGATCACAAATCCACCGACTCCTATTATTCCCATTCCTTCGGTAGTAAGTCCATCCTGTTTTTCTTTAGCATCTTTATTTGAAAAGAGTATCCATGATGCCAATTCATCCTGTGCGCTTTTATTTTGTGCCTGCCGGGTGTATGATTCCAGTTCTTTCTGCTTAATGTACTTTCCTTCTTCTGATTCTACAGAGAAATAGTGAATTTTTGACGGGTCAACAGCAACAAAAGTCTTCCAATCTGCATGCTTAATGGGAATTGTTTCAAAAGGAATGCGTAACGTAGTTCTGAGTTTAATGTCATTCAGGATTGTTTCTGTTCTTTTTATATTGGATTTTGTTAATGCAACAGATGCTACCGGGGTACCTTTAATTTCGGAAAGATTGTGTATCTTAATTTCAGTTTCATACCCAAAGTATGAAGCGGCCTGGCTCAGGTTTCCTATAAAGGCACCAACAGAAATATACAACTCTCGCGAAGTCGGGTCAACAAACTGAAGTTTTCGGGTTATATCGGCAAAAACCAATATTAATAAATTCTTTCATTGTAGTCTTTTTTGAGTGTTTAAAAATGCCAGCCCACTTTAAGTGATACTTCGCCCTGGAACTTTTTGGTTTTGTATTCCGTAGCGCCAACAGTTACTTTTTCATCGTTCATAACATAATGCAGTGCTCCCCAAGGCTCAACGTAAAAGTTTTTGTACACCTTAAAAATATAACCACTTCCTGCTGTGGCCACATAATCGTTGAAGGTGTAATCCCATGTATCTGTTTTCGAGGTTATGTTATTATTCCACATTTCGGTTCCGGCCCCAAACCACCATCCTTTGAAGTTGTTTTTCAGGAAATAATCAAAAATCAAGGCAGTAGCAATTGTATTTAAATCCTGGAAATCATCATTCCCCATTAGCTTGTCAGGCATGGTAAATCCTGCTATTACACCACGAACCCGGATTTTTTTGTAACCATACCACAATTGGGCCGAGTAACCAAAATTGCCGTTTGTAGCGCTCATAATTGGAGGCAGTAAATCAATTGACACACCGATAGTTTGTTTAATCTTTAAACTGTCGGTTTGAGATTGGTGAATTCGTTTTTGGGAAGTTGTTTCAACTACACTTTTTTGAGCTGAAACTGAAACGGCTAAAACCGTCATTGAAAGGAAAAGAATGATTTGCTTTTTCATTTTTTATTGTTTTAAGATTTTAAAATACAATGCCCACAGTCAGACTTAATGATTTGGTGCGATAATCAGTTGGTTGTTGTTCAATTTCGGATAAACCCATGTCATACCTAAGGTCGAAACAAATATCTTTCTTAAAGATTGGCGTCTGGAACCCGATTCCCATGGTTGCGCCCCAATCGGAATTTTTGCTGTCACCAACCGGAACAAGTGTACCTTCATTATTATCTGAAACCCTGGTCTGGGTATTTAATGGAAAAGCAGCATAAGGTCCGGCATTGAAATAAAATACAGAACCTGATTTGTTGAGCATTTGGGCATCCCTGTATTGAAACAAAACAGGAACCTGTAAGTAATGGAGCATGAAGTCGGTTTCAACTGAAGTATTCAGTTCAGAAGTTTCGTTGCTGCGGCCTTTGCGTACATAATTCAGTTCGGGCCGTATCTCAAATGACTTGATAACCGGAATTGAAGCAAAAGCGCCGGCGGTGTATGAGAACGTAACACTGTTGTTGTTGGCCAGATTCCCTTTATCTGAAAAGGTGGTTGCTGCTATTCCGTTTCGCAATCCAAAGTTGATTTGAGCGAAAGCAGATGTTGAAATGAGCATGATTGCCAATGCAAGCATGATTGAATTTTTTGTTTTCATGATTTGTGATTTTTAAATTGATATTTTTTTGAATTCATTTACGTTAGACCTGTTTCCCTAGCTCCTAATCCTGATTGCAATTCTTTTCCGAATTTCCCGGAACGGATGTGATGTCAGCTCCATTCGCAGATGCGCCGTATAATTAACCTGGTATCCATACGTTATGCAGGCTGTCAGGAAGTAAAACCCTGTTTGTATCCAAAGGGACATGATTTCTTTGCGGGTTTCAAAAATACTGGCTCCCAGTGATTTCATTTTTATAAAGCCAAAAATGGCATTTGATGAAGGGAATATTTCCCGTACTGCCAGCCATACCGGGCCGAAATTCGATAGCGGCCAAATAATTCCGGATAAAAACAGCAAGGGAATTGAGATAAAGAGGTAAAGCATCATGGAACTTTCACGGTTTTTGAAAATAACTGAAAGTGTCATCCCCATGAAAATGCTTGATAGTATAAATGGCGTTATTAGCGTGATAAGTCCAATTAAACTGGCCGATTGCCCGTAGCCAAACCATTTGGGGATCATCCCCAGCATATAAACAGAGAGCAAAGCATAAATAGTGAAATACGCTGCAGCTTTCCCTATTACCAGCCGCAAAGTCCCCATCTTGCGGCGATCCATTGGGACAAGCGTTCCGAAAATATGCCGTTCTCTGGCAGTTCCTGCCAGTATGCCAATGGCAATAATCAGCGTCTGCTGGATAATAAGGATTAGCGCCGCCGGGATACCGTAACTTGCAAAGCCCCCTGCCTGGTTGGATAATGGATTATCAACCATTTTAAAGGGTTCAGCCGTTATTTCAGCCTGCCGCTCGGTTAAGCCGGTGTTCATCAGGTTGTTGATTTGTATTTGGTTACCTGTTTCGAGCGCCACAAAATTAACTCCGGTCATCAATGCTTTGTAATAAAGGAAGAACTCCATATCGGCATAAGCCGAAATGGTCGTCTGGCGATTCATCGCGATATCTTTGCTGAATGTTTCCGGAATCTGCACGATACCGCGCACTTCGCGGTTTTTGAACATCGAAATTGCTTGTGCCATCGAGATGCTGTTGGTAGCAACCATTAAATCAGGGCTTGCATCCAGATTACGGATAAACTGGCGGCTATCAGTTGAATGTGACAGGTCAACAACGGCTATTGGCAAGTCACTAACCACTTCAGGATAGTAGATAAACGAATAGAGCATCGGATATAGCAGGGGAACGGCAAAAATAAGAACCATAACCCCTACATCAGAAAAAATAAGCTGAAACTCGCGCATCCAGATCCTGAGTGTGTTGGTAAACCCTTCCCTGACTTGCCCGGTACTATTTATATTCTTGTTCTTCATATCTTACGTTCTTATACTTTTTTTAAATTTTAATTTGACTTTTTTCTGTTCGCTATTTAACGCTGAGCTGATAAGCTTTCAGTTAGTTTTTATGGATATCTTCAATAAAAGTTTGATAAATGAGCGCTGATTTAAGCCGGTTGATTATAGTTAAAGGCAACAAGAAGAATAGTAAGATGTACAGGTAGGATAGCATGGAATACTTAAGTTCAAATCCGGCAAGTATCTGGCTTTGAAACAGGTGCATATAGTGTCGTACCGGAAAAGCGCCTGCCCAATATTGAAATACCGGCGGCATAGCTTCAACCGGGAACGAGAATCCGCAAAGCGTAAGGGCCAGAATGCCATAAAAAGCGGCCAGGTTAAGCGAGTGGCGCATCATTGGTAGCAAGCCAATAAAGAAGATACCAATTGCCTGGTAAGCCATTACAAAAAGCAACGAGCCAAGCATCAACCAGCCAGTACTTGCATGCATTGGTACCTGCATCACTTTGTAAAGCATAAAATTCTGAAACATCATCACAAAAAAGAAAATTACGGTATAGGGTAGAAGCTTTCCTGTAATTGCTGTAAAAATCGATTTGCCCGAAAGCCTTAGCCATTCATGCGAAGTTTTTTCTTTTATTTCGATGCCGATGCTGTAAACGGTCATTAGCAGGATAAAAAGTTGCAGCATGATCGGCAGTATTATGGTTGAAATATATACGGAGTAATTCGCCGTTGGATTGAACAACTGGTGTGTACTAACTTGAACCGGCTGAACCTGCGACATAATGTAATCTTCCTGCTGGCCCATGGCTTCGCGTTTCCGGATGTTTATTCCTCCTGACAAGGTGTGCAGAATAAGTGTTAAATCATTCTGCATCAGTCCGCCGACAATCAAAAATCCATTTTGATAATAATAGCTGATCACGGGTTGCCTCGATGCAAGGATATCGGCCTGCAGGTTTTTGGGAATGACCACAAATCCATAAATATTGCCTGTTCGTAATTCCGACATGGCTTCGGTTTCCGATTGCAGGTATTCCTTAACGGCGCTCAAAGGAGTAACTTCGATATTCCGGGCTATTTTGCGTGAGCTGGCCGTTTGGTCCAAATCTACAATCGCAATGGGCATTTTTGTCGGCACACCTTCTTTGAAAAGTGAAGCGAAAAACAAGATGGTGAGGATAGGAAAAACCAGCACCACCAGGATGTAAAGCCCCCGCGATGACATCCGGTTAACTTCCCGTTTCGCTACTTCCCAAATATTTTTTAGTATCGATTTCATTGGTATTTTATAAATGTGATGGTTGTTTTTGTGAAATAGATTTGATTAACAGAAGTGTGAAGCTCCTGAACTTTGTCTCCCAACTTATTTCAACTTCCCGTAATCCACCATCAGGCTCATCCCTGGCCGCAGACCTTCAATCTGTAAAACCGGAACAGCGCGCACTTCAAAGCTTTTTACATCAAACCCGCCATTGGTTTTTGTAGCTTTGAACGTAGCATAGCTTGCCATTGCTTTGATGTAGTTTACTTTCAGTTTAACTGATATATTTCCCAGGGCTGGAACAACAGCATCAATCTCTTTCCCGACTTTGATGTTTGCCAGCAAGTCTTCGCGAATATTGAAAACCACCCACATATCATTCAAGTCAACAATATTCATTATCGGGGCGCCCGAACCAACCAGTTCGCCCTGCTTAGGAAAAACATCAGATACTTCACCGCTGACAGGCGCTACGAGCATGGTTTCCGAAAGGTAGGATTCCACTTCCGAAACGGCTCCTTTGGCACGGTTCACCAAGGCAATTGCGGCGAGTTTATCTTCTTTTTCAGCACCGTTAAGCGCCATGACGTATTGCGATTTTGCCGCTTTAGAAGTTGCCACGGCAGCCTGATAATTGGCTTCGGCTTCATCGCGTTTCTGTGCAGGCATCACCCCTTCGGCAAACATATTCTGTACCCGGTTATAGGTTTTTTCTGCCAGGCTCACGCCAACCTCTGCTTTTTGCCACAGTTCGTAAGCACCTGCAATTTGTTCGGAACGTGCGCCTTTAATTGCTTTCTGATTTTGTGCACGGGCAGCATCTTCGGCGGAGTTGGCCTGCATCAGTTTGGCATCCAGTTCAGGACTGTCAATCAATACCAGCGTATCCCCTTTGTTCACCGTCATTCCTTCGGATACCAGGAATTTCTCGATACGGCCGGGAACTTTGCCCGAAACGCGGACTTCGGTTGCTTCGGCCTGTCCCTGAAGCATATGGGCTCAGGTTTTAGAACTATCCAGCCAATAAAGCTGACGGCTGCAATTACCAGTAAAAGAGTTGAAAACGCGATTAACATTCCCGAATGACTTTTGTTTATTGTTTTCATTGTGTTATAAATTGTTTTGTTTTTGATAAATTCTTTTTTTTATGAAGGATTGATTAGCGTATGTTTGCCAATGTAAGATTACCATTCGCCTTGTAACATTCAATTACTGCCTGGCGTTGTGCGAAAACAGCTTGCAGGTATTCAAGTTCGGCATTCTGCACTTCGGTTTCTGCGGCCAGCCGTTCAGTGATATTAATCAAACCTTCGTTATATGCTTTTTGAGCCAGGTCCAGGGCCATACGGGCTGCTTTGCGTTGTTGTTCCTTATAGGCAATTTGCGAAACTGAAGCCTGGTAATTCGCTGTAACCTTGGTTTGGTTCAGTTGAAGTAACTCCCTTGCTTCTTCGCGGGCATTCTCGGCTTTTCTTACTTCCAGAGTTGCTTTTTTTACACTGGACGAGCCGCCCGATCGATCGAAAATATCCCATTTGAATCCTGCCCCTACCATATAAGTTGGGCCTAAATCCATCCGGTTTATTTTCATTTCAGTGGGTATCGGGGAACTCAAATCGACATTCGCATTAAAAATATTGTCATAACGTATGGAGGCCAGCGCCTGTACTTTTGGCAGGTAATGTGATTTATTCGCTTTTAGCATAAATTTCTGAGCTTCAACACCTGCGGATAGGGCCCTGAATTCAGCCCGGTTGCTGATATCGGTTGTGGTGTCGGTATATAAAAGCAGGCTGAGTTCAGGAGCCGCTGATGCGAAACTGTTTGCCGGTTTGCCGGTTAGTTGTGCCAGTTTTTGGTGCAATAAGGTTTTCTTGCTTTCATACTCAGCAAGTTTAGCATTGAGGTTGGCGCTGGCAACGGCAATTTTCAAGGTATCGAACGAAGTTGCAAAACCGTTTTTGAGGGCCAGGCTTGCATATTTATTTTCGGCTGCCAGCCTTGTTGCTGATTCGTCAAGCACGAGTTTCGACTGGTTGAGTAAAGCCAGTTGGTCGTAAAAAGTAATTATTTCGCTGATGGCATCCGATCTGCTTTTGTCAGTTAAGGCTTCCTGTGCTTTTATCTTTTCGTTTAATGCTTTAGCTGTATTTGGAACCTGTCCCCCGCTGTATAAAAGCATTTTTGCAGTAGCATTAACCCCATAATAATTTCCATAGAAACTACCGTCAAAATCTTTTGAAATCGAAGGTGCTGACATCCCTTGTTGTGCCATTAGCTGTTCCAGTTTAGCAATTTCGCCTGTCAAACCAGCCAGGGTTGGGAACATTACAGGAAACGCTGGATTAGTCATAAATTCCTGCAACTTTCCGATACTTTCGAAGCCTTCGGTATCGCCAAAATCGGAATTAACAGATGAATAGGCAAACAAATACTTTCCTCCGATTTCCACTTTTGGAATGTATGCAGACTTTACGGCTCTTTTCTGTACTTCGGTAATCTGCTTGTCAATATCTTTTTCAGCAACCTTACGATCCTTGTTAACCGAAAGATTGATAAGCTCTTTCAATTCCGGAGAAACCATAAGGGATTGTGCCTGTAACCCGCTAATAAATAAGCTAAAGGCAAAGGTTATAACAATAGACAGGAACTTTGTTTTCATTTTTATCTTCATTAAATATTAATTATCGGTGCGAAACTACACCAGCCGAATGAGCGCTGAAAAGAATAGTTAGTGAAGGACTTGTAATGGGGAATGGATCGCCCTTTTTGAAGTATGAGCCCTTTTATAACAAAAAAAACGACATTCGATTTTGTCAAATGTCGCTTCAGCAATTAAGTTATAACTATCATACCCCATCTATCCATTTCTTAAATGCCGGTACTTTTTCGAGGGTTACAAATAACTCATCAGTGGCAGGCGGGTTTAGTTCAAGTTTCAACCGGCTTTTTGGGAAAACATGAACATTTTTTATTGCACTCAGCTTTACCAGATACTGCCTGTTAATGCGAAAAAAATCATTGGGGTTCAATTGCTCTTTTATTGCATCAAGACTAAGGTCGATAGAATATTGGCTGTTGGTGTTTAATACAACAAAAGTGATCCCGCTAACGGAAAAGAAATAGGCAATATCATTCACACTGATGGTTTTTATTTTTTCGCCTACAATAACAGAGAACCTCCCGCGATAGGCAGCCTGCTGCTGAACGATTAGTTTCCTTAGTTCATCGGGATTAAAAATAACGGCCTTTTCGCTGTTCCAGTTCCTGAATTTTTCGATTGCCTGTTTGAGCTCATTTTGGTCGATAGGTTTCAGAAGATAGTCGATACTCTTTAGCTTGAATGCCTTAATAGCGTATTCGTCGAATGCCGTTGTAAAAATTATCTGCGAACTGACCTGTACTTGTTCGAAAATGGAAAAACACAAGTCGTCTTCCAGTTGGATATCGAGAAAGATCAGATCCGGGTGCTGATTTGACTTCAACCACTCAACTGATTCTTTTACAGACTGGAGTTTTGTTACGATTTCAATGGAGTTGTCACATTCTTTAATCATGTTTCCGAGCATGGTTGCAGCAAATTCCTCGTCTTCTATTATTATGGCTTTCATAAATAGCTTTTTTAGCGGTTAATTATAATATCGTTGAAAATATCAGGATTAATAACGGTAGGTTTTTTAGGCAGTTTCACGTATTTGTCAATCATTGCATTCAGTTCGGCCTGCATAATTGGTTTATGGAGGAAATCAATCTTCATCACCTGAAAGGCACGTGTGGCAATTTCATCGGTGGCGGTAGTAAAAACAATCGGACATGAAATAGTGACTTCCCTGAATATGGCAAAGCTGATATCGTCTTCGAGATGAATATCCAGAAAAATCAGGTCGGGTTGTTCATTTGACTTGAACCAGGCAATTGAATCCTGCACCGATTCGAGGGTAGCAACAACTTCAAACCTGGGATTATATTCAAGGATCATATTTTCAAGCATGCGTGCGGCAAACATCTCATCTTCAATAATTAATATTTTCATTTCTGTTTTATTTTAATCATTTATTACTAACGGAACCCTGGCAATAAAATGGGTTGCGTTTTTTTCGAAAACCGGCTTTGTATTGTTCAATAAAAGATAACGGTTCTCAATATTCTTTAACCCAATCCCTGTTGAAACGAGCTGGGTGGGCCGTTCGTTAAGGTTGTTCACAATATTCATAAAATTATCCTGGTCAATAAAAATATCTATTGTCAATGGAACGGATTTCGACATCACGTTATGCTTAATTGCATTTTCGATTAATAGTTGCATGGCCAAAGGGATAATCAGGTCGTTCAGCCTACTTTCCGGGATATTGATATTTACGTTGAGTTTACCTACAAACCGGATGTTTAAGAGCATAATGTAAGCATCAAGAAACTGCAGCTCTGTTTTCAGTTCTACAAGTTCATTGTCTTTGTTTTCCAGCACATACCGGTAAACTTTTGATAGATTTCCTGAGAAATTTACGGCCAGGTTGGGGTCGAGTTTGATTAGCGCAGTTAAAACATTCAGGCTGTTAAACAAGAAGTGGGGGTTCACTTGCTGTTTGAG
>Ga0100400_1002086_pt1 | contig 14042 bp, 11 predicted proteins | sample CryGeymeta201524_FD_80420 | JGI IMG/M metagenome (GOLD analysis project Ga0100400, IMG submission 80420) | Groundwater microbial communities from Crystal Geyser aquifers in Utah, USA - Crystal Geyser metaG 2015-24 | ecosystem: Environmental > Aquatic > Deep subsurface > Groundwater | place: USA... | reverse complement strand
GGTTCGGGCTCGTTCGATGGCATTTTCTGGAGTTTTTTCAGAAGAAGTCGTTTCCTGCGAATTCAAAACCTGGGGTTGGACGCGGTTACTGCCTTTAGGTATTCGGGCGAAAACAAAAATTACAATGGTTCGCAAACTTACCGTTTTGGTAACGAATTTCAGTTTAGTATGGGGTTGAATTACAACTTTTTCCTGAAATGGCCAGTTGATATTTTCTCTTTTGCACGGTACCGCTTTCAGGATGAAGATTTAATTGATGGAGGCGTTTTTCCTTCATCGGGCGGACAATGGGTATATGTTATTCCTGGTTTAAATATCAACTTTTCACCAAAATGGGCAATGAGGTTATCGGGCGATATTCCGGTGTACCGCAAACTGAAAGGTACGCAGTTGACCACATCATACAAATTAACCGCAGCCATTTTGTTCAATATTCCTTTCAAAAAGAACGATTTAATAATTCACTAAAATTTTACAGCCATGAGAACAATTTCAATTTTACTAACAGCAGCAATTTTTGCGCTTGCTTCGTGCAGCGACGATAATATGACCGGAACAATCGGAAATCAGGATAGCCCTGGCAGCGGGGATGGAAATACCGATGATAACGGCTGGCTGATTCCGTTTGCCGAAGTACGCGACGGCGGCCCAGGTAAAGACGGGATTCCCGCCATTAACACACCGGTTTTTATACCGTTATCTGAAGCTACATACTTGAACGACAACGATTTGGTACTCGGCTTTGCCGATGGCGATGACATCAGGGCTTATCCGCATAAAATTTTAGATTGGCACGAAATCATCAACGACGACACGCCAAACCACTCGCTGGCCGTAATTTATTGCCCGTTAACCGGCACCGGTATTGGCTGGTACCGTGAGATAGACGGCAACAAAACAACTTTTGGCGTTTCGGGGCTTTTATACAATTCCAACATTATTCCTTACGACCGGGCAACCGACAGTAACTGGTCGCAGCTATTACTAAAAGCGGTGAACGGAAAACATGCAGGGAAAGAAGCCAAAACTTTCAGTTTGTTAGAAACCACCTGGAAAACATGGAAATCAATGTACCCCAACTCAAAAGTTATTTCTTCAAAAACCGGGTACAACCGCAACTACGAATTTTATCCCTATGGAAATTATAAAAGCAGTAAAAACCTGTTGTTCCCGGTAAAAAACACCGATAGCCGTTACCACGAAAAAAAGCGTATGCTGGCGGTAATTACCGATGGAAAAGCAATGGGTTTTACATTTAATGAAGTGGCTACCGGAACTTCAGTTTCGTCTGCAGAATTTGCTGGCATCAGTCTGGTGGTGGCTTCTAATTTTGGGGCAAATTTTCTCGTGGCCTTCAATGCGGTTTTGCCCGATGGCAAAGAACTTGGATTTTCTGCCGTTCAGAATCAATTACCCGTTATTTTAAAAGATGACGAAGGAAACACCTGGGATGTTTTTGGCCGGGCAACAAGCGGACCGCGAAAAGGCGATCAATTGGAAGTATTTCCGCAAATGATGGGTTACTGGTTTGCCTTCGCCGCATTTTATCCCGATATTTATTTGCAATAGAACGGGACAAGGAGATTATATACTGAATAGAAATAAGGTTTTTATGTTTTTATTTCAAACCTTATTTTTTCCTATCAAACCTTAGTAAAAAGCGAACGGTGAAGAACTAACCTTATTACCTGCCTGCGGTAGGCAGACCTTATTAATATAGTGAAAAATATACTGCCATATATAATTTTAATAATAGTCCGATTATTCAACTATAAAAGAGTAATTTATACAATAAATACTAAAATGAAAGCTATCTAAAAATCGCTGAAGGATCGGGGTCAAAGTCCAACATTTTTCAAAAAAAATCTTCTTTTCCTGTCAGGAATTACAAATATAACCGACTGTTATTTTGAAAAATTAAAATTTGGAGAAATGAAAAAAATCATAATAACCACTACTATTTTGTCGCTGTTGATTGTGCCAGGTCTGTTTTCCGGCGCAACCGGTTCAGAAATTTCCAACAACAATTCGCTATTTAAAATTGGGCGAAGCAAAGATGCCAACGAAATTTATTACGAGGTAAAAACCAACCCCGACGGCTCACTCGATATTAAAGACCCCATACAAATTTACTGGATAAAATATACTAAAAACAACACAATTGAACCGCTGACAATGGTTCAGCAGAAATTTGCATACGGGCTGAAATTTCTGGAAACAACTCCTGAAAAGGCCGAATTTCAGTTTGTTTCGTATTCGAAACGCACGCTGTTGCTCCGAAAAAACAGCAATGGAAATTACGGTGTTTTTACTGAAGTTGATGGAAGAGAAATGGAATTGGAGCGGGTTTTTATTCAGATTGATGGTGGCACTTTCTGGTTCCCGAAAATCACCCGGGTTGAAGTTCATGCAAAAAAAGCGGAAGCTGGGGAACTGGTGGTGGAAGTTATCAGGCCGTAAAATTTATTTGCAAAAAAATCAAACAGAAAATCTCGAACAATGGCAAAATACTTCTGGGCGCTGTTCCTTTTTGTTCCGCTTTCAATAGTTGGTCAAAAGGAAGAGAAAAGCATGTCCGAACGCAGATCAAGGTACTCTTTTGGAGTAATTCCGGCACTCGCATTCGATTCCGACCTGGGTTTTAAATATGGCGCAGTGGTTAACCTGTTTGATTACGGTGAAACCAAATTTCCGCCTCATTACGAGCAGTACCTCTTCGTTAAACTCACCAATACCACAAAAGGAACGCTCAATTTACAGGCTTTGTTAGAAAGTGAAACGCTTATAAACAAAGCAAAAGTTTTGGCCGAGGCCAGTTACTTAGTTGACCGCAAACTCGATTTTTTTGGTTTTAACGGAACCGATGCGGTTTACAACCCGGAATTTACCGACTCCGAAAGTGACGCTTTCCAAAACAACTTTTTTTATGGCCATCATCGCAATTTTTTACGCTTGCGTTTCGATGTTCAGAAATACCTTGCCGGAAGCCGTTTACGTTTGTTAACAGGTTTCACTTTTCATCATTTTGGCATTTCGTCTGCCCGCGAAGAGCGAAAAGATAAAGGCGACAATTCGCCTTCCGACGGTTTTCAGCATCCCACTTTATTCGAAAATTACAACAACTGGGGAATTATACGGCCTGATGAAAGCAGTGGAGGAAACATCAGTTTGTTTTCGTTGGGTTTAATTTACGACTCGCGTAACGACCCTTGTTACTGCACCGAAGGCAAATGGTTCGAAGCGGTTTTAAACTATTCTCCAGCCTTTTTGGGCGACGCCGGTTTTTCGAAACTGATACTTACTTATCGGCAGCACACCAGTTTTTTGAAGGATAAACTGACTTTTTCATTCCGGGTTTCCAGTCAGCAAAAACTTTCAGGAGAAATTCCGTTTTATTTCGTGCCCACTTTTTACGACAGCCGGTTAACGTCTGATGGAGTTGGCGGAGCATTTAACCTGCGTGGCGCCCTGCGCAACCGCATTGCTGCCGATGGCTTTGTAACCGGAAATTTCGAATTGAAATTCAAAACTTACGATTTTAAGTTACTAAGGCAATTCTTTTCAACCAGTATTTCAGGTTTTTATGATAATGCCTACATCACGCAAACTTACAAGGTAAACCTTGACAATGTTCCGGATTCGGAAAAGCCAATTTATTTCAACCCGGGCAAACAAAAGGTGCATCACACTTTCGGGACGGGATTGTATATCGTGTTCAACCATAACAATGTTGTTACGGTAAACTATGGTGTCCCTGTCAACATACAACTGGGCCGGGGCGGCTTGTACATTGGTTCGAGTTTGCTGTTTTGAGACTAATTGTAACTTTTGATAAGGGTAATGTTTACCCCGGAAATTTCGACTAAATGAAAAAGAACAGAAACATTTATTGTATTTTTGCGTTCTAACTGATAATGAAAAAGAGTTTATCCATATTTTTATCTTTTATCCTCGTGATAAGCCACATGAGTATTATCATTGGTACGCACTTTTGCAGTGGCGAAGCCGTGGAGTCAAGGATAATATTGGGTGAAACACATCTGGGTTGTGGTATGATGGATATGGAGGAATCTTGTGACGATTCGGGTAAATCCGATAAAAACGGAGTTAGTTTTGACAAACTTCCATGTTGCAAAAACGAATATCAAAACGTTCAGTCAACCAATGAATTTGTAAAAGATGCTGTTCAAATAACTCTTAATGTTGATTTTGCAGTAGCATTTATTTACACTTCGTTGAACTTGGATTTATTTACAAAGTCAACTTATCAGTTTTCCACCGAATACATTTCCCCTCCTCTTGTAAAAGACAATCAGGTTCTTTTTCAAACTTTCCTGATTTGATTTTAATATGATTGACTGTTTTCATACTACAATTTGTAGTGTGTTTATTGGTGTGTAGCGCATTTAATTTTAGGCTAATCAATATGGTTTATGATTAGTGCCCGATCACATTAAGAAATCAGAAAATCAGTAAATTAGCACAATAGCTAATTTAATTATTCATTTTAAAATCAATTTAGTATGCTGAATAAAATAATTCGTTTTTTCCTTGAAAACAAGATGATAACTATTTTGTTATTGATTGTTTTCATTGCGTTGGGAACAGTTTATGCGCCATTTAACTGGCACACCGGGTTGCTGCCCCGTGATCCGGTTCCGGTGGACGCCATACCGGACATTGGCGACAACCAGCAAATTGTTGCCACTGAATGGATGGGCCGCTCGCCAAAAGATATCGAAGACCAGATTACTTACCCGCTAACTACTTCTCTTTTAGGAATTCCGGGCGTAAAAACCATCCGTAGTACATCCATGTTCGGGATGTCGTTTATCTACATTATTTTCGAAGACAATATCGAGTTTTACTGGAGCCGCTCCCGTATTCTCGAAAAGTTGAATTCACTGCCATCCGGCACACTCCCGCAAGGTGTTCAACCAGCTCTTGGTCCCGATGCCACTGCATTGGGGCAGATTTTCTGGTATACGCTCGAAGGGCGCGACCCAAAAACCGGCTTACCCACCGGCGGCTGGGATCCGCAGGAACTTCGAACGGTTCAGGATTACTATGTAAAATATTCGCTTTCTGCTTCCAACGGTGTTTCGGAAGTGGCAACCATCGGTGGTTTTGTAAAAGAATACCAGGTGGATATCGACCCCAATGCAATGAAAGCTTTTGGAGTTTCAGTAATGGATATTATGCAGGCCGTGAAAAAAAGCAACCTCGATATCGGCGCCGAAACCATCGAACTGAACAAAGTGGAATATGTAATCCGCGGATTGGGATATATTAAAAGCCTGGACGATTTAAGCGAAGCGGTTGTAACTGTTAGAAATAATGTTCCGGTACGAATTAGCGATGTGGCTAATGTAAGTTTTGGCCCTGCACCCCGCCGTGGAGGACTCGACAAAGACGGTGTTGAAGCAGTTGGCGCGGCAGTAATAGCCCGGTACGGCTCCAACCCGATGGAAGTCATCAACAACATCAAAAAGAAAATTGCTGAAATAGCTCCCGGGTTACCACAAAAAACACTGGCAGATGGTACGGTTTCGAAAGTTACCATTATCCCGTTTTACGATCGCACAGGTTTGATAAAGGAGACCATTGGTACACTTGAATCTGCCTTGTCGCACGAAATATTAATCGCCATAATTGTCATTATTTTTCTGGTTTTAAACCTGCGCGCTTCGGTGCTGATTTCCTCGCTTTTGCCGGTAGCGGTACTCATGACTTTTATCGCGATGAAATGGGTGGGCGTGGAAGCGAACATCGTGGCGCTTTCCGGCATTGCCATTGCCATTGGAGTAATGGTGGATGTAGGAATTGTATTTGTGGAAAACATTATCCGGCACCTCGAAATGCCGGAAAACAAAGGAGTAAAAGGAAAAACCCTGGTTTCCGTTATTTATTCGGCAACCATCGAAGTTTCTTCGGCAATTACCACTGCGCTGGCTACAACAATAGTTAGTTTTTTACCGGTTTTTGCGATGCAGGCTGCCGAGGGAAAACTGTTCCGTCCGCTGGCGTTTACAAAAACATTTGCGTTGCTGGCTTCATTTATTTTGGGCATCATTGTTTTGCCCACGCTGGCCAACATCATCTTTTCCATTCAATTCGACAAAAAAAGAATCAGCCGGATATTCAATACAATTTTAATTGCGGCAGGCATCCTTTTTACCATTTTCTGGGGACAAATTCCAGCACTGGCGCTGGTACTCATCGGCCTCAATAATTTGTTTGAAAACCGCTGGCCCGAAAAACGGAAAGAAATGACCAACTATATCAATATTGCAATCACTTTGCTGGTGGCAGTTTGGTATCTTACAGTAGAATGGTTGCCGCTGGGGGCAGGGAACAGCAATGTTTCGAACTACCTGTTTGTGGCCATTTTAATCGCATTGGTGTTAAGTGTATTGTTGCTGATTGTCCATTTCTACGTTCCCATTTTACGGTGGGCGCTCAAAAATAAATGGACTTTTATGTCTCTTCCGATAGTAACCATCCTGTTTGGGATTCTTGCGTGGCAGGGAATAAACCGTATGTTTGGTTTTATGCCTGAAGCCGTTCAAAAAACAGCCATGTGGCAATCGCTGGACAAAACATTCCCGGGAATTGGAAAAGAATTTATGCCGGCCCTCGATGAAGGTTCATTTTTGCTGATGCCAACCAGCATGCCGCACAGCGGAATTGAAATGAACCAGGAATACGTGGAGTTGCTTGACAAACGCTTGTCAACCATACCGGAAGTAGAACTTGCCGTTGGAAAATGGGGACGTATCAATTCCGCGCTCGATCCGGCGCCGGTGCAAATGTTTGAGAATACAATCAATTATGTTCCTGAATTTATTTTGGATGAAGACGGCCACCGGATGGGCTTTAAAGTGGATAAACATGGAAGTTTTATGCTGAAAGACGGAACTACCTACAATCCTGAAAAAGACGGATTTCGGAAAATCGGGCAGGAAGAGCTGATTCCCGATAAAAAAGGCGACTACCTGCGCCAGTGGCGGCCTGAAATAAAATCGCCCGACGATATCTGGAACGAAATTGTAAAGGTGACAAACATTCCCGGACTCACTTCAGCGCCAAAACTGCAGCCCATCGAAACACGGCTGGTGATGTTATCGACCGGGATGCGGGCGCCCATGGGTTTAAAAGTATATGGCCCCGATTTGGAAACTATCGAAAAAGCAGGGATTGAACTCGAATCGATTTTAAAAGAAATCCCTTCCATCCAATCTTCATCTGTATTTTACGACCGCGCTGTGGGAGCGCCGTATATTGAAATAAAAATTGATCGGAAAGCGATAGCCCGTTACGGAATGACTGTTCAGAATGTTCAGGAAATATTGCAGGTTGCAGTTGGTGGAATGGCCTTAACAAATACTGTAGAAGGCCGCGAGCGGTTCCCGGTCAGGGTGCGTTATGCCCGCGAATTGCGAAATTCACCCGAAAAAATCAAAAAAATACTTGTGCCATCCATGACCGGCGTTCAGGTGCCGCTGGGCGAACTGGTGGATATTGGGTACACCCGGGGCCCGCAAATGATTCGAAGCGAAAATACCTTTTTGAATGGATATGTGATTTTTGATAAGATTGCAGGAAAAGCAGAAGTGGATGTAGTGGAAGAAGCACAGCAATTCCTGAAAGATAAAATCGATTCAGGAGAGCTGTTACTACCAGCCGGGGTAAGCTACGCTTTTGCCGGAAATTACGAACAGCAAATGCGCGCTACCAAACGTTTGGCGATTGTAATTCCCATCAGTTTAGCGCTGGTTTTTCTGTTACTCTACTTTCAGTTTAAAACTTTCACGGCTTCATCCATCCATTTTTCAGGAGTTTTTGTGGCATTTGCCGGGGGTTTTATCATGCTGTGGCTGTATTCGCAACCATGGTTTTTAAACTTTTCGGTGGCTGGAGTTGATATGCGGCACCTGTTTCAAATACATACTATCAACCTGAGCGTTGCGGTGTGGGTGGGTTTTATTGCCCTGTTTGGCATTGCCACCGACGATGGTGTGATTATGGGAACCTACATCCACCAGGTTTTTGAAGAACGGAAACCAGACACAGTAAAGGAAGTGCGTGAAGCAGTTGCGGAAGCCGGTAAAAAAAGGGTCCGTCCGGCGATGATGACTGCTGCTGTGGCAATTATTGCGCTGTTGCCTGTTCTTTCCTCAACCGGGAAAGGGGCCGATATTATGGTACCGATGGCAATCCCAACTTTTGGGGGAATGATAATTCAAATCATGACCATGTTTGTCGTGCCGATTTTACAGTGCTTCTGGCGCGAAGGTGAAGTGAAAAAACTGGAGAAAAAATCAATCATTCTTGAAAATTAAAGCCATGAGAAAAATAAAAATAGTTATCGTTCTTGTCCTTCTGGCAATGGCTTTCAACACCGGATTTGCACAGGAAACCGAGAAAATTACGCTGGATTCATTTCTTGAAATTGCGGCTCAAAATAACCCTGATTTAAAAGTAGCCTTTAATCAATACCTGGCGTCGCTGGAAAAAGTTCCGCAGGTTGGCGCTTTGCCCGACCCGCAGGCTTCATTTGGGTTTTTTATAAAACCGATGGCCATCGTGGCAGGCAGTCAGGTTGGGAATATACAGGTAATGCAAATGTTCCCGTGGTTTGGAACGCTGCAATTGGCCAAAGATGAAGCTTCGGAAATGGCAAATGCCAGATATGAAGTTTTTAATGCTGCTAAAGCCGACCTGTTTTACCAGGTAAAAGCCAACTGGTACCAGTTAATGAAACTCGACCGCGAAATCGTTCTTGTAAAAGAAAATATCGAATTGCTCGAATCGCTCGAAAAACTGGTGATGGTGAAGTTTCAGTCGCCAACAAGCATTGGAAGTTCGACAGGTTCAACAGGTTCAAATGCTATGAATTCAACTTCATCCGGGAACATGAATGTTTCGGGCGGTGGAATGGGCGGAATGAAATCGGCACAATCTGCACCCACTCAAACAACTGGAAACATGCAAGTCCCTTCAATGTCATCCGGGATGGGAAGCAAATCAACCGGCTTACAGGATGTACTTCGTGTAAAAATGGAAATACTGGATCAGCAAAATAAACTTGTATTGTTTACCGACCAGAGAAAAACAACGGAAGTTGGTTTTAATGCACTGCTTAACCGCGATCAGAATATTTCGGTTGTAATCAACGATTCGCTGGATATACAGCCTTTACCAGCCGAAAAACTGGCCATTGCAGACAGTATCCTTGCAAATAATCCGATGCTGGCGATGCTGGAAAGTGAAGTTTCGTCGTACGAAATAATGGAACAAAAAGCAAAAAAAATGGGATTGCCAATGTTGGGTGTGGGACTGAATTACATGATTAACCAGAAACGCGAAGGCAACACTTTTATGATGAACGGAAACGACATGGTAATGCCGATGTTTTCAGTTTCAATTCCCATTTACCGGAAAAAATACGATGCCATGCAAAAGGAAGCTCAATTAATGCAGGAAGCCGGTAAACAGCAAACCATCAGTTTGCAAAATAACCTGCAGGTACAGTACCGCAGTTTTATTCAAAACCTCGATGATGCCGAAAGGCGGGTGAGTTTATACAACGAGCAGGAAGAACTGGCCCGGAAAACCACTGATTTAATCCTTTCCAATTTTGCAACTACCGGGGCCGATTACGAAGAGGTGCTGCGCATGCAATACAAAGTACTCGATTATGGATTTAAACACATCGAGGCAATTACAGATTACAACACATCGGTCGCAATGGCTGAAAAATTAATGAATTCAGTTAAAAAATAATTTACAGGAAGATGAAAGCAAAAGAAATAATATCCAATACATACGTAAAAGCCAGTTTGCTGGTAATCGCAGGGTTATTCCTCGGGTGGTTGATTTTTCACCATTCGGAAACAACAGTAAAAACAAATGAAGAAGCAGTTCATGAACATTCTGAAACAGAGCATCAAATCTGGACCTGCGCCATGCACCCGCAAATAAGAAAGGATGAACCTGGAGATTGCCCGATTTGTGGCATGGAACTTATTCCCTTGCAAAGTTCAAATACCGAAATTGACGACCAGGCTATTGAAATGAGCGAATCGGCCATGAAACTGGCTGAAGTACAGACCTCAATTGTTTCAAAAGGGTCAACATCAAAAGACATCCTGCTTTACGGAAAAATTCAGGTTGACGAAAGGTTGCAGCAGTCGCAAACCGCGCATGTTCCGGGACGTATCGAGGAACTAATGATTAACGTTACCGGTGAACAGGTAAAAAAAGGGCAACTGATAGCCAAAATTTATTCGCCCGAACTGGTAACCGCGCAAAAAGAGTTGATTGAATCGCTTTCGTTAAAAGACAAATATCCGGCAATGGTGGAAGCCTCGCGCGAAAAACTGCGCAACTGGAAACTTTCAGACCAGCAAATCAGCGAAATTGAACAGTCAGGAAAAGTGACTTCCACAGTTGATATTTTCGCCAACACATCGGGAATAGTAAGTAACACGAAAGTAAACGAAGGCGATTACATTTCGAAAGGCGCAGTTTTGTTTAATGTCGTAGGATTGTCCAAAGTGTGGGCTGTTTTTGATGCTTACGAATCGGACCTGCCATGGATTTCGATGAATCAGGCTGTGTATTTTACAACACAGGCAATTCCCGGGAAAACATTTTCAGGAAAAATTTCCTTTATCGACCCGATAGTTGATCCGATCACAAGGGTTGTGCGGGTGCGGATTGAATTGGGAAATCAGGGGCTGGCACTAAAACCGGATATGTTTATCAATGGGACTATTCATTCCTCATTAAAAGGGAAGGATGAACAACTGACCATTCCGCAATCTGCAGTTTTATGGACTGGGACGCGCTCCGTAGTTTATGTAAAAATTCCGGGCACTGAAACTCCTTCGTTTAAAATGCGTGAAATTACATTGGGCGCTGCCATGAAAGAAACCTATGTCGTGGCGGAAGGCCTGGCGGAAGGCGAGGAAATTGTGACCAACGGAACATTTAGTGTGGACGCAGCAGCCCAACTGGCCGGGAAAACCAGTATGATGAACCCGGAAGGTGGTGATTCCGGCGCTGGTAAAATGCCGGGAATGGATATGGGAAGCGGAAGTCAACCGGGAAGCAAAACGGCACAATCCTCGGAAGTTATGACGATGGAACCTGTTGATGCTGACCCTGCTTTTAAGGAACAGTTAACCTCTGTTTATGAGACTTACCTTAAAATGAAAGATGCATTTGTTGCCACGGATGCCAGGAAGGTGAGCCGGGAAGCTGAAAAAGTTGAAAAATCAATCCAATCGGTGAAAATGGAATTGCTGAAAGGCGATGCTCACATGGCATGGATGGATCAGCTAAAAACGTTGAACAGCGCTATTGGTACAATTGCCAAATCAGCCGATATTGAAAAACAACGGCTTGAGTTTGCCCGTTTCAATCTGGCTTTTTATAAAAGTTTGAAAATATTCGGATTGGCAAACGACTCGGCTTATTACCAATATTGCCCCATGGCAAATGGCGACAAGGGCGCTTATTGGTTAAGCGAAACAAAAGAAATCAGAAATCCATATTTTGGAGATGAGATGTTAAGTTGCGGGGAAACGAGGGAGACAATAAAATAAAAAAGAATTGTTGGAAAAGAGCTATGGCTCCTTTGTGTAAATTAAAATTTTTAATCATTAAAAACGTAAAAGAATGAAAACAAGAACAAAGTTATTTTTAGTAGTGGCCATCATAATTGGATTTACTGCTTGTAATAAAACAGATGAACCAGTTGATAATTCAATTGAAGGAACTTATGTAGGTACTTTAACCACCGATGGGTTAAAAAGCGCCACAGGAGTGATGCCCGATAGCAGTAATGCTAAAGCTGACGTTACAAAAATCAACGATGAACAAATTGAAGTGCATTGTTACAACGATGAAATTGACACCACATTCATGCTCAATTATTTCGAAAATCAGGATAGTGTAATGGTTTGCCTTAACGGCGAAGCTTTTGAACACATGTACGGACACATGTATGGACAGGGTCACATGGGCGGTGGAATGATGAGTGATAAAACCAATGGTGAAACCGAATGGCAACATCACATGGATGATGAGCACCAGCAAGGAGACGAACATTTTGGTGGTTTCGATATGGGAAATCAAACATTTGGATACCACTTTAAAATGATGGATGGCAATGTGCCTTACTACCTGGATTTTCAGGGAAAGAAAAATTAAAATGAAAAAAGATGATTTTAAAAACCATAATTATTTCAGTCATTTTAGTCGCTATCGTTATGCTGGCGCTGGGCGTAAAATTGTTGTTTGATAAAAAAGCAACGTTTACAGCCCACTCTTGTGCGCTGGATGATGGCGAACTAAGTGAAGATGGAGTTTGCATGAAATGCGAATTAAAAAGTAAAAACCATGGATATTTACATTAAGAATATGGTTTGTAATCGCTGTATAATGGTGGTTTCGCAAATTTTTGACCACGCCGGAATGGAAGTTGAAAGTATTCAACTGGGAAAAGTAAAAACCAAACAGGAGATTGAACAATACCAACTGGAACATGTCAATCTGCAATTGAAGAAAGTGGGCTTTGAAATCATCAATGATTCGAAGAGACGGTTAATTGAAAATATTAAAACCATTTCTATCGATTATGTGTACAACTCCACCGAAGAAAGGAAAGTCAATCATCGCATAAACACCACCATGGTTGTTGCTAAAATAGATTTTACTTATTGAAGTATTACATTATAAATTAAACATTTAAAAATTTTATCTTGAAAACAATTAAATTATAAACACATGAAATATTACATAAATAAAACAATTACGGCAGAATTTGATAAAGCGATAGAGTTTGTAACAGAAGCATTGAAAAAAGAGGGGTTCGGAGTACTTTCAGAGATTGATATTCAGCAAAAATTGAATGAAAAATTGGATGTCGATTTCAGAAAATATAAAATCCTTGGTGCATGCAACCCGCCAAATGCATATAAAGCATTGCAACATGAAGACAAAATTGGCACCATGCTGCCCTGCAATGTAATCGTGCAGGAAATTGGCGAAAACCAGGTGGAAGTGGCTGCCGTTGATCCGGCTGCCTCGATGATGGCGGTTGGCAATAAAGAACTTGCAGGAATTGCCGGAGAAATTAAGGCAAAACTCGAACGGGTTATCGCATCGCTTTAAATAAAAAAAAAGGAGTTTATTAATGAACGGATTTGTATATGAGTGAATACAAAAAAAATAGTCTTTCACTGACAGGGGCAGTTTCTCTTGGGACAGGTGTTATGATTGGCGCAGGCATTTTTGCTATACTCGGACAAGTTGCAGAACTTGCCGGTAGTTTATTTCCGTACGCCTTTCTGGCGGGTGCCGTAATAGCCGGATTCAGCGCTTACTCCTACATTAAATTATCCAATGCAAATCCATCTGCCGGTGGGATAGCCATGTATTTAAAGATAGCTTATGGTAAGGGAACCTTCACCGCATTTGCTTCGCTTTTAATGGCTTTTTCAATGATCATTAACGAGAGCCTTGTAGCCCGCACATTTGGAACATATACCCTGCAACTCTTTGATGTTGCCCAAAATAGTATTTGGGTACCCATTCTGGGGGTAATACTGATTATTGGTGCATTTATCGTCAATATCCTGGGCAATAATTTTATTGAAAAATCTTCCCTTACCATGGCCATCATAAAAATAGGTGGTATTACTATTTTCGCAATAGCCGGATTATGGGTAGCCGGATTTGATTTTAAACAAGCCATTCCCTCATCCGTTCCTGATAAATCAACAGCGAACTTAATTGGCGCATTGGCCCTATCCATTTTAGCCTATAAAGGCTTCACAACGATTACCAATAGTGGGGGTGAAATTAAAAACCCGCATAAAAATGTTAGCCGGGCTATAATTATTTCACTGGTCATTTGTACAGTGGTTTATTTAATTGTGGCATTTGCAGTTTCAGCCAATCTGTCAATAGATGAAATTATTATGGCTAAAGACTTCTCGCTTGCTGAAGCTGCCAAACCGGCTTTTGGAAAG
>Ga0100400_1002080_pt1 | contig 14081 bp, 7 predicted proteins | sample CryGeymeta201524_FD_80420 | JGI IMG/M metagenome (GOLD analysis project Ga0100400, IMG submission 80420) | Groundwater microbial communities from Crystal Geyser aquifers in Utah, USA - Crystal Geyser metaG 2015-24 | ecosystem: Environmental > Aquatic > Deep subsurface > Groundwater | place: USA... | reverse complement strand
TGGTGGCAGAGGATTTCACCGTGATGACAACCGAGGATATTTTCTTTGGCCGCTTCGGTGATGCGGCATGGATCAAATTCGATAACGCGAACAAAAGGGTAGGCGTCGGAACCCTGTACCCAACCGACCGGCTGCATGTGGTGCTGGACGACGCCGCTGCGGGATTGGCAGCAGTCAGGGGTGTGGCCACTTCAGCAGCAGGTTCAGCTTATGGCGTTTACGGTCAGTCGGCAGGTTTTAAAGGACGCGGTCTCATGGGTGAAGCCTCCGGAACCAACAGCATCGGTGTGATGGGACTTGCTACAAATACCAGCAGCACGGGGGTTTGGGGAGAAGGCTCCAACCAGGGAGTGTACGGTAAATCAGACATGGCGACAGGTAAAGGGGTTTTCGGACAGGTTACCTCGGCAACAGGATACTCAGGATATTTTGACGGAGGGAAATTTTATGTCAGCGGCAATACAGGGATTGGCACCACCACTCCGGCAAAAAAACTGCATGTTTATGGCAGCGCACAGGTGAAAGACACCCTTTACGCCAGTGCGGTAAAAATCTCTAATAGTCCCAGGGTGTTTTATAAGAAATCTCCTGATGCAACTATACCTATTACTACAGTGAATTCATGGGGGCCACTTGACAGCATTGCTGTACAGGCTCCGGGCCCCGGATCTGTTCTGATGAATCTTACAGGGTTTCTGGATTCTAATCACGATTACAATGATAATTGCTGGGTCTTCATTGGCATTTAAACAAGTCGGACAAGTAATATTCTGGCACAAACAATTTGGCAATTGGATGAACAAATTGTTAAAGGATGGTACACGGTGCCCTGTGCGGTCACAACGGTTGCTACTGTTACTTCCGCGGGTACTTATAAATACTACGTTGTCGGATATATCCATGAATGGCCCGGAGATGAAGATTCAGTGTATTTTGGCTATGGCTCACTTTCGGCGCTGTTTGTTCCATCGCCGTAATGTTTATTGAATTGTAAGCAATGTTTGATCACAATATTTTGTATCTTGTATGGAGTATCTGCCGGGAATTATCCGGATAGATTTTAAAGTTTATTCCGAATTTCGTTTGCAGAAATCATGATAACCGGTATGATATGGTTTGGGAAAAAATCAAATCAAATAACCGTATATCATTACTTTTTTCATCGTTTCATTATTGTTGGGGGCAGCAGTTTCAGCCCAAACCCCCCAGTCCTTCCGCTACCAGGCCGTGGCCCGCGACAATTCGGGTAACATTCTGGCCAATCAAAGTGTAAGTTTCAGAATTAATATTCTGATTGGCAATGTTTCAGGAACAGTAGCTTACAGTGAAACCCACACCGGTTTATCAACCAATGCATTTGGGTTGATTGAATTGGAAATTGGAAAAGGCACACCTGTAACAGGAACCTTTTCGGCCATTGAATGGGGCAACAACAGTTACTTTGTAAAAATTGAAATGGACCCGGCAGGCGGCAGTGCTTACCAGGTTTTGAGTACAAGTCAGTTGCTGAGTGTGCCGTATGCGCTCCATGCAAATACTGTTCAAACAGGCGATAACTGGGGTGAAGACAATGTCAATACGGATGCTACTTTAACAGGAAATGGAACGGTGGCATCGCCGTTGCAGATTGCCGGCAACGGAGTTAATTCATCAAAAATACTGTATGGGAGCATTGTTTCAGCCGATTTGGCCAATGCAGCGGTAACAGGTGCCAAAATATCCCAGGCAGGGGCAGCCAGCGGACAGGCATTGAAATGGTCGGGAACCACCCGGGTACCGGCAGATGATGCTATTGCACTTCCATACAGCGGAACTGGTACATCCGACGGACCGATATTCAATATTGTCAATCTCGGCACCAGCGGAGCTATTTCAACACTTTCTTCGGGAAATTACGGTATATGGGGGGAATCGGCAAGTACATCAGGTATCGGGGTTTATGGAGTTAACAAAACATCCACCGGCACAACTTATGGCGTATTTGGCGATGTTTATTCCTCATCAGGGTTTTTCGGCTTTTTTCAGGATGGAAAATTTTATATTAAGCCCCTGGTTAAAAAACGGAAGTAATGTTTATTACAATTCCGGTAATGTTGGCATCGGATTGGATAATCCGGAAGGAATGCTTGAAATACTTGGTAATTCTGTGGATCATTACCCACATCTTTTTTTAAGCGAGATGGATGGTTTTGCCAGGATATCTTTCAGAACCATGACTGCCCCTGCCAAACATTGGGTGCTTGCAGGCCTGACAAGCGCTGCTGACGGGGATTCGCAATGGCATCTGAATTACAACAATGGTACCACAGGCAAAAATCTGTTTTCGGTTTATGGTGATTCCAGAATTGCTTTTGAGGGGAATGTGGGTATCGGTACAACTAACCCGGAAACTCTTTTGCAGGTGCACAGTAACACCACTTATGTATCCGGTATCACTCCGGTTGTTAAAATCAGTGATAACTTTAAAGCATGGTATTTAGGGTTGGGCGATTCATACAACCGGTTCTCGATTGCATCAGGCGATTATACAGAAAGATTGACTATTCAGAGTTCAAGTGGTAATGTTGGAATCGGGACTGCAACACCATCCTCGAAACTTGAGGTTGCCGGACAAGTGAAAATAACTGGTGGAACACCCGGAACCGGGAAAGTACTTACTTCCGATGCAACCGGCCTTGCATCATCAACGGCTCCTCCGCCGACTACATGGTTGAAAAACGGCAATCATATTTATTACAACACCGGAAAGGTGGCCATTGGAATGACTTTACCCCGTTATGAACTCACAATATACCGGGACAACGATCCTCATATCGGATTGTATAATTCCACTTCCGGAACCTCCGGCACCGATGGTTTTACAATCAGTACAGGTGCAACGGGCAGTCCGGTATGGATTTGGAACTGGGAAAACAGCAATATGCATTTTGCCACAAATAATACAAACCGCATGATAATCAATGCCGATGGTCATGTTTATATGATGAGATATCTTGACATAAATACGGATAGTAATTATGGTGCTCTTTATGTTAAAGGAAAACAAGCATTATGGTGGGATGGAACTTATTTCAGTTGGGGTTATGATGGCACTTATAATTATTTTGCTGATAAAGTTACCACAGGTAATCCGGCAAATCCCGGGTATATGTTGTATGTTCAGGGAAATGCTTATGCAACAGGATCATGGAATTCTTCTGATGCCCGTTTTAAAAAGAACATTTTACCCATTTATAATTGTCTTGAAAAAATTATGAAAATTCGGGGAACTTCATTCGGGTTCCGTAATGATGAATTCAGGGATTACCAATTTGCGGAGGGTATTCAATATGGATTTATTGCCCGGGAGTTGGAAAGTGTATTTCCTGAAGTTGTCAAAACTGAAAGTAATGGTTTTAAGTCAGTGAATTATAACGGAATGATTCCTGTATTGGTTGAAGCAGCTAAAGATCAGCAGAAAATTATTAATGAGTTGAAATCGGAAAACGGGCAACTTAAAATAACCAATGACCAAATTGAGGCTAAACTGAAACAATTAAAGGTTGAGAATGAAGCGATTAATACCCGGCTCGAAAAAATAGAAGCATTGACAGGGAATAATGCTGAGAAATATTAAATTTTTTATGTTCAAAAACATTTTTTTTAATTTTCATATTTTGTAAATTGTAGGAGATATCTGCCAGAGTCTAAACAAAGTGCTGTCGCAATTTTTTTTCGAATTTCATCAGCAAAAACCATAGACCCGGCACGAAAGGGTTTGAAATGAGAACACAACAATAAAACCAGATATTATGAAAACCTTTATTCCTTTATTCTTTACATTGTTTTTAGGAGTGGCAGTATTTGCCCAAACACCCCAATCCTTCCGTTACCAGGCCGTAGCCCGCGACAATTCGGGAAATGTGCTGGCCAACCAGGAAGTTAGTTTCCGAATTAGTGTTTTAATTGGTTCTGTTTCGGGGGCACCTGCCTACAGCGAAACACATTCCGGTTTAATCACCAACGCCTTTGGCCTGGTTGAGCTTGAAATTGGAAAAGGTACTCCTGTAACCGGAACCTTTTCAGCTATTGACTGGGGCAACAACAGTTACTATGTTAAAATTGAAATGGATCCGGCGGGTGATAGGTTCTACCAGACTTTAAGCACAAGCCAGTTGCTGAGCGTGCCGTATGCTTTGTATGCCAAAACTGTTGAAACCGGCGATAACTGGGGCACACAAACAGCGGTCACCGGCGCAACTCTTACAGGCAGCGGATTGGGCGCATCACCGCTGAAAATAGCCCAACAGTCAGCTACAAGCGGGCAGGTGTTAAAGTGGAACGGTTCAACCTGGATGCCGGCGAACGACAACTCTTCGTTATGGCAAAATCTGGACTCCAGAATTTATTATAACAGCGGGAATGTCGGAATAGGTACTAACAATCCACAGATTCAGCTTCACCTGAATTCAGCCGGTGTTTCCTCTGGTTTATTGCTAACTAACAATGCATCTGGAAACACACTTGATGATGGATTAATTTTCGTATCCCAATATCAGGCAGATGAGCCTGGTAATCGCTACGCGCTCATTCTGAACCAGGAAAATTCCCCCTTGTATATTGGTACAAACGATAATTGGCCGGGGGATATAACGCTGCTACCTGGTGGAAATACAGGTTTTGGCACAACAAATCCCACAGCGAGGCTTCACGTAAACGGGCAGGTAAGAATAGGTGGTGGCTCCCCGGGTTCAGGAAAAGTGCTGACTTCAGATGCCACGGGACTTGCTTCATGGCAGACCCCGATTACCTGTAACTGGCAGAAAATTGAAAACAACCTGTTTTACAATACAGGATTTGTAGGTATCGGAACGTCAGTTATTAATTACCCACTGACCATTGAAAATAACAGTAACACCTGTTACATCAGGCTAAAGGACAACCAGGCCGCAGGAGGAATGAGAATCGGAGCCTACAATGGTGAAATGGTATTTTTTAATGACAATGCAAACAAAAATATCCGGTTCTCTATCAATAGCGGAGCGGGTTACTTTTATCTGATGACCCTTGATGCCACAAACAAAAGGGTAGGTATCAGCACTTCCACTCCGGATGCTTCTCTGGATGTTGAGGGAACCATGGTAGTCGGATCCGCCGGAAAGGTCTTCTCCGAAATAAGGGAGATCACCGGAACAACCGGATCGACAGGTGAATCGACGCATGTAAGTTATCCGTCAGGTTATAACATGGATAATACGCGTGTGCTCTCTGTGGAAATTAATTTCAGTGGGAATGCCTGGGTTGGGCTTGGTGCGAACCAGCAAAACAATACTATTACACCAAGGCTTTTTTATTACCTGGGTACGAGTTTTTTGCTCTATTATCCGGGGACTTCCCAATTTCAGGGGAGGGCATATCGGATAATGGTGATGAAAGTGCAATAATTTTATGCACTATATGCAAAAACAGTTGAAAATTTGGACAACTGAGATGTACATTCGGCTAAACCGACCTAAATATATAGTGAATGTAGCAGTGGTTGAAGTTCATAAGAAAACTAAAAACCGAAAGTGATTTATTGAAAAAACGGCTTCGAACAAATTGAAGTGTTAATAGGTTATAATGCTGTTAAATAAGATGGAATCAAACCAGGAATCCGCTTGTTGGCAAACAGTTTTAGTTATAACCATTTAATAAAAAATTTATGAAAAGAATTGTATTCTTCATTATTCCATTCTTTTTAGGAGTAATACTATCAGCGCAAACTCCATCATCTTTCCGTTACCAGGCCGTAGCCCGCGACAATTCGGGCAATGTGCTCGACAATCAAAATGTTAGTTTCAGAATCAGTATTCTCAGCGGCAGTGCTTCGGGTACAATTGCATACAGGGAAACGCACACCGGCAAAACCACCAACGCTTTTGGTTTGGTTGAAATAGAAATAGGTAAAGGTACGCCTGTAAACGGAACTTTTTCTGCCATCAACTGGGGCAGCAACAGTTACTTTGTGCAGGTTGAAATGGATCCGGCTGGTGGAGCATCATACCAGACATTAAGCACCAGCCAGTTGTTGAGTGTACCTTATGCGTTACATGCCAAAACCGTTGAAATGGGCGACAACTGGGGAAGCCAGACCGTTAGTTCCAATTCCACAATTACAGGAAATGGCACTTTATCAACCCCATTAGGAATTGCCGATAATGGTGTGAATTCGGCAAAAATCCAGAACGGTGCAGTTACTTCCGATAAACTGGCAAGTAATTCGGTTACCGATGCCAAAATTGCAGCCGGAGCAGTAACGGGTGCAAAAATTGCACAAGGCGGCGCCACCAGCGGACAAGCACTTAAATGGAACGGGGCTGCCTGGGCGCCGGGAAATGATGATCTGGGTGGATTGACTTTGCCCTTTGAAGGCACAGCCCTTACCACTTTAGAGGGTTCCTCAGCGTTGAAGGTTTCCAATTCGGGAACTGCTTTTGGTAGTGTGGCAATCACCGGACATGCAACAGCAACATCGGGTTCTACAAGGGGGGTTATTGGCCAATCGGATTCTTCTGACGGCAGAGGGGTTCAGGGATATGCATCCAGCAAAACCGGTCGAAATTATGGGGTTGCTGGTTTTACCGATTCTTCTGATGGAAGTGCAGCCGGAGTTTATGGCGGTGCCAGCTCAACTACCGGAGCAACTTCTGCTGTTATGGGTTGGAACGTGTCCACTGTGGGGACAGGGGTTTATGGTTATGCGGGCACCTCTACTGGTGCAAATTATGGAGTTCGGGGTATATCTTCTTCCACCTCGGGTACTGGTGTACAAGGTGAAGCAACTGCTTCATCCGGCGCAACTGAAGGTGTTACCGGTCGTTCTTCTTCCACCTCTGGTACAGGGGTCTTTGGTACAGCAAGTGCTACCTCCGGCTATACTCACGGTGTTTTTGGTTCAACTGTTTCCACTAATGGCCGTGCGGTGGGTGCAAGATCAGTATCATCAACGGGAACCACTTACGGGGTGCATTCCCAGGTACTGTCCTCAACCGGATTTTCAGGTTATTTTACCGGGGGTAAATTCTATGTGAGTGGGAATGTTGGAATTGGAACCGAAACCCCGCAGTACCGCCTTGATATTGAGGCATCTGGTACCGGTTCAACAGGATTGGCTGTTTTTAAAAATTCAGCGGGTGATCCGAAAGTACAAATACGACAGAACAGCAACGGCGCCGGCGCTGTTTATGTTTACAAAACAGGTGGTGAACAAACCATGGCGCTTTTGGGAGAAGGTTCCAGTTATATCAACGGCGGCAACCTGGGTATAGGAACAGCCTTTCCGACGGAAAAATTGATTGTTATTGGTAATGCGGGTAAAACGGTTGGAGGCACTGTGTGGTTAAACTCATCTGATTTACGGTTAAAAAATGTGCTTGGCGATTATACCAAAGGACTCATAGAGATAGCGTTACTGCAAACCGTAAGATATAAATATAAAACAGACAATCCGCGGCAGTTGGATTCGAATGAAGAACAGATTGGTTTTGTGGCACAGGAAGTTCAGAAAATATTTCCTGAAGCCGTGACAGAAGGCGCTGACGGATATCTCGATTTTAACATGCACCCCATCAATGTGGCGGTTGTGAATGCAATAAAGGAACTAAAAGCCGAAAACGACAGTTTGAAAGCTGAAAATGAAAAAGTGAATACACGGCTTGAAAAAATTGAGGCGTTGTTAAACACAACGGTTAAAGATTGAAAAAAACTGATCGATCTTATTTATTTATTTCGTAAATTGTAGAGTCCAAATTTAAAATTAACCGAGATGAAAAAATTAGGCGAAATATTATGTATCCCTGCCATTTTGCTGGCAGGCAACTGTTTTTCGCAACAGGTGATAGCCACTGCCGGAAGCACTGCAACAGGGGCAGGTATAGAACTTTCGTGGACCATTGGCGAACCGGTAACAGCAACAGGCATGGGTTCCGACTTTTACCTTACGCAAGGTTATCAGCAAGGCCAGCCTGAAATTCAAATGGATAACCAGGTAATCAGTCTCAGCGAAGGCTGGAATGTTATTTCCGCCAGGGTGATACCTGAACATAAAACCATGGAAGAAATTTTTCAGCAAATGATTACACTTGGATATTTAATTAAAGTGATGGATGAAGAAGGTAAAACACTGGAAGATTGGGGTGTTTTTGGCGGGTGGCAAAACGGTATCGGCAATTTGTCAAGCACCGAAGGTTACAATGTAAAAGTAAAATCGCCGACATCTTTATCGATTGAGGGCTCAAAATACCTTTTCCCGTTTCATATTGATTTGACCACTGGATGGAACATGATTTCCTGGCCAACTGAAGCAGAGCAGGACGGGGAGGACGTGTTCAATGCACTCATCAGCGAAGGCAAATTAATAAAAGTAATGAATGAAGCCGGTAATACACTTGAAGACTGGGGTGTGTTTGGAGGCTGGACAAACAACATTGGTAATTTAAAACCCGGTGAGGGTTACAAGGTAAAAGTAAACGGCGATTGCACCCTGTTTATTCATGAAAGCGGAACAAAGTCGGAAATCGTGTTGCCCGCCCCGCTTGCTTCGGCCCATTTTGTGCCGGCGTTTAAAGGTTACGGAACCGAACACATGAACATTCATGTTGTAAACCTGACTGAATCGGGAATTAAACCGGGCGACGAAATTGGAGTTTTCGATGGCGATATTTGTGTTGGGTCAGTTAAAATCCCAAACCAGTTTTTATCAACAATCAGTATTCCGGTTTCGGCAAACGACGGACTTGAAGGAAAAAATGGTTTTACACCCGAAAATACCATTGAAATGAAATTGTACAGAAATGGAAGTGAGTATCCTGTAATTCTTCAGCCATTAAGTGAAAATGGCACATTATTCAAAAAGAGAAGTTCACTTTTTGCACAGGTTGGTTTAGCTACCGGAGTGGATGATTTGTTCAATCCTGAATTCACCGAAATCAATTGTTATCCAAATCCGTTTAGCGAAGAGGTGACAGTTGAACTCAAACTGGCAAATGATTCTGAAGTTCAGTTGGAAGTTTTGAACCAGTTGGGGCAGAAGGTGAAGATTATTTCAACAAAACAAATAATGCCGGGTGGTTTGCACAAATTAACCTGGAACGGAAGAAATGAAAACAACAGTCAGGTTTCGCCCGGGATTTATCATTTGCGAATAGAGATTGATAATTCAGTTATTATTAATAAAGTTGTTTTTTCGAAATAGATAAATCAATGCAGACATTCTTCAGAAATGTTATTTTATTGTCCGATATTTTTTAGAATTAATCCAAATAAGTTTTATTTTACTATATGACACTTTAATTTACTATTTGAGCATAAGTTTTTAGTTGTGGTATTTAACTTTAACAAAGTTAATGCATTATGAAGTTTCCAATATTCTATTTAAAAATTTCGTAATAATTCTTTCTTTAATGGCCAAAACATAATCTAAAAAACTACCACCATGAAACTAAAAATTGCTCTTTCTCTTGTTGTTTTTTTCAATGTATTTTTCCTTAATGCACAAATTTCAAAAGTAATTCCTGTTCCTTTCTCCCCAACAGTTATCGTTAATCCTGAAACGATTGATCCTTCGACCCTTATGAATGGGTTTGAATTGGTTACAATTGATGGGATAAAGTATTTAAAGGTTAACCAGGATGGTTGGAATAACTGGACCTTTATTCCACAAACGACTGTTCCGGAAGTGTCCACTCATCTTAAATTTCAGGCTAAATATGAACAGGGTATTGGCGTTCCGGTTGACAGGGCTGTTACTTTTTTAAAATTATATAGTTCTGATTGGTCTGAGAATATCGGTGAAGGAGGCGGTTCAGCATCCATCGTTTTTCAGGAATACCAAATACCTGTGCTTAAGCCCGAAACTGCAGGAATCTTACATGTTGCTGTTATGGATAACTTGGATTGGAGTGGTGTTACCGGTGCAATTCAGTATATTGGAAAAATTGAGGCTATTGCCAACGGAAATGCAATTTACAATTTATCTTATGGAAGCGCGGGTAGCGAGAAAACCATACAAATTGAATCTGAAGCAGACTGGGCAATTACATCAAATCAAACATGGTTAACATTGAACAAAACTTCAGGAAGCGGCACCGATAATATTGTTTTAACTGCCATCTCAAATACCACGGATAGAACCCGTAATGCCACAGTTACAATTCACACAGAAGGTTACGATGACCAGTATATTAATATTTCACAATATGGTAGCATTACGGTTACAGCAGGAGGATTGAAAACAATTTTGGCCGATCAGCTTGATTTTGTTACAGGTTTTAAACTTACCGGTTCTATTGATGCACGCGACTTTAAAACCATGCGCGATGATATGCCTTTACTCGCCGATGTTGATTTAAGTGAAGTTGCAATTGTTGAATATACGGGAACTGAAGGTACTGTTGATGGAGAAAACACATATTTAAGTGATGCAATTCCAACACGTGCATTTTGTGGTGTTGATAATTTGGGTAAACCCGGTTTAAAAAATATTATTTTCCCAAACAACACAACTTTAATAGGCTTTGCTGCTTTTCGAAGTTCCACCGGATTAACTTCGGTTACAATTCCATCAGCAGTTACAAAAATTGATAATCAGGCATTTTTGTATTGTTCTAATTTATCGAACATAACGTTTGAAGCTAATTCACTGGTTAATTTAATTGGAAGATATGCCTTTAGCGGTTGCTCAGATTTAAACAGCATTACCTTACCGTCACCTGTTGAAATAATTGATTTGGGTGCTTTTATGAATTGTTCCGGTTTGTCGGAAATTGTATTTGAATCGAATCAGAATCTTACTACAATTGGAAATGGTGCTTTTATGTATTGTTACAACCTTACATCATTTAATATTTTCCAGAGCGTAACCACAATAGGGAATAGTGCATTTATAGGAACCAATGCATATATTAATGTACATGCAGATAATCCAAATTATTCAAGCGCTGAAGGGGTTCTTTTTAACAAAGATAAATCATGGTTAATATTCTGTCCACCTTCAAAATCAGGATTTTTCAATATCCCTAACTCGGTTACGAACATTGGTACAAGTGCATTTTATAATTGTGCCGAAATAACCGGCTTTTACTTGCCGTCTAATTTGCAAACAATTGGGCCATCGGCTTTTGAGGAATGTACTGGACTGAATTCCATAACAATACCCGCTTCGGTAACTTCAATAAATAGTAACGCATTTTATAATTGTACCAATTTACAGTCAATAACTGCCAATCCTGTTACCCCTGTAGATTTGAGTGGTAAAGTGGATGTCTTTTTTGGAATAGATAAAACAACTTGCATTTTACATGTTCCCATGGGTTCAAAAGCTGCTTACCAGTCTGCGGCGGTTTGGCAGGATTTTGCGAATATCAATGAATTAATAGAAATTACATTAACAGGTGGGTCAATAACCAGCGATAACGAAACTTTGCAGATACAGGCTCAAATTCTTCCGGAAGACGCGCCGGATAAAAGATTAATCTGGCATCTTAAAAGAACAAATGGAAGTTCAGCAAAGGCAAGTATTAGTTCCGGCGGATTAATTACCCCTTTAATTGATGAAGAGATTATTGTTTGGGCAAGTTCATTTGATGGCCTTGTTATTTCCAATGAAGTGAGTGTTTCTATAAGTGGCCAAAAATTAACTGTGCAGGATTTGAATATTATAAAAAATGGCGATTTTAACCTGTTCGATGTTGGGACTGGCATGGCAAATTTCTGGGGAGGTTGGACAGATGCTTCTCCGGCGCATCAAATTATTGATGGTGTTTCAGTTCATTCTCCGGTAGGTGCTGATAATGTTTGGCAATACCAATTCTCCCAGATTAATCTGACGGCTTTACCCAATACAGATTATGTATTTAGTTTTACCGCCTGGGCCGATGCCGACAGAACTTTTACCGTTGACTTTGAAGATAGCCCGGCAAATAATTATAACCGTTATGGAGCAACTTCAGATCCCCGTACAACTAATGGTGATGGCCGTGCTGACTGGACTTTTAATGTTACTACCGTACCAACAACTTATACTTTCGATGTAAATTTCGACCAGATAACAGAGACTACAGTTCAAATGCTTGGCTTCATGCTTGGTACCTCAAATATCAAGGTTTATATTGATGATGTTGTACTGATAAGTGTGGCAGATTTGGATTTTATGTCAACAAATTCAAATCATATAACTTTAAAAAGAACACCGGTTGCTCCCCAAATTGATGGTGTCGCTGATGATATCTGGGATAAAATAAACGCAGTGCCAACAGGAAAAAATTTCCTTGGTGAAAATCCAACAGTAAATGCCAGTTGGAAAGCCATGTACGACGATAACAACATTTATTTGCTGATTAATGTACAGGACGATGATCATTATCCGGCATGGGAAGCAGGATCTGGAAATACCTGGGAATATGATAAGGCTGAGGTATTTTTCGATGTTAATAATCAATTACTCGATGGAATTGGGCCATCCAGTTTCGAGTCTGGCCATTGGATTTTTGCTTTTCCGATGTCTGAAAATGAATATGGAATTCCACAGGTAGATGATTTGGCAGCTCCGGTAAACTGGTGTTACACCTTATCGGGCGAAAACTACCAGGTTGAATATGCTTTTCCTTTTAACAGCCTGACTCAAAATGACGGAACAGTATTGGATGTGAACGGTTTTAAAGCGCTTGGAGCTTTTGGATTTGACATTACAATTGATGATCGTGATGTTCTAAAAGATTCACGCGACAGGAAAGTTTGGCAAAACATCGGCGAACATGGGGAATCCTGGATTAATATGGATGACTGTGGTACAATTTCGCTGGGAGATGAGGAAGTAGAAACCTATTTAACTCCCTGGCAGGCAGCATTTGACATGACTAAAGGAATTAACCTTGGAAATACAATGGAACCTCCAACCGAAGGGGGATGGAACAATCCGCCGGCAGAAGAATATTATTTTGATATGTATGCCGATTCAGGGTTTAATTTTGTTCGTATTCCAATTCGTTGGGACAATTACACCAGTCAGAATTTTCCTTATGCTATTGACACAGAATGGTTAAACCGCGTTGAGCAGGTTGTTGACTGGGGTTTGTCGAGAGGCCTTTACATTGTAATTAATTCTCATCACGACGACTGGATTAAACAAAATTATGCCAACCCCGATATGCGGGCACGGTTCGATAGCATTTGGAGCCAGGTTTCAGTAAAGTTTAAAGACAAATCGGAAAAACTTTTCTTTGAAGTGCTGAACGAACCTCACGGTTTAACCAAAGAAGAAAACGATGATTTGCACCAACGCGTCATTTCTGTAATCAGAAAAACCAACCCGGGCAGAATAATTATTTTCCAGGGGAATAGCTGGGGCAGTTCCGATGATTTAATCCTGGCGGCTATTCCTTCTGATAATTTTGTAATGGGATCTTTCCATTCCTACGATCCTTATGAATTTGGATTACTGGGGGAAGGCACCTGGGGATCAGAAGAAGAGATTAATACCTTGAGAAATAAATTTGTAAGTGTCAAAAACTGGTCCGATAACAATAATATACCGGCTTTTATGGGCGAGTTTGGTTCTCTTCGAATTTGTGATTACAACTCGCGCATGAAACATTATAAATATTACGTGCACTTTGCCCGGGAATATGGAGTTTTACCTTGTGCATGGGATGATGGCGGCGATTTTAAAATCCTTGAAAGACAGGATCAATATTGGGATGAAGTAAAAGATATTCTGATTTATTCATCCCCTGAATCGCCAGACAACATTAACTTAGAGATAGTTCAGGATTCGATTGTAAAAGTATCGTGGACAAACGTGGTAACCGACAATGCAGGTATTTCTATTGAACGCCGAAAATCGACAGACCGGTTTTACGAAAAAATTGCCAGTTTAAGTAGCGGGACCAATGTTTATAACGACATTAAACCAGAAATAAATTCAACCTGGCATTACCGTATTGTTGCGCATTACAGCGATACTGAAGAAGTCTATTCATATCCACAAAGGATATTCTTTCCCGATTATACCAACAACCAATTATCTGTTGGCCTGGTAGGAACATTTAATAATTGGGGCAGTA
>Ga0100400_1002077_pt1 | contig 14092 bp, 8 predicted proteins | sample CryGeymeta201524_FD_80420 | JGI IMG/M metagenome (GOLD analysis project Ga0100400, IMG submission 80420) | Groundwater microbial communities from Crystal Geyser aquifers in Utah, USA - Crystal Geyser metaG 2015-24 | ecosystem: Environmental > Aquatic > Deep subsurface > Groundwater | place: USA... | reverse complement strand
TGTATTTCCTCATAAAGAGGTGACGAAAACAATTGAAAATGCAAGCAATTTGGGGTATGAAAAGTTGAAAGAATCGCATCTGACAGATTACCAAAATTTATTTTCCAGAGTTAAGTTGGAATTGTCCCCTGCTGTTCCACATGTTCCGACTAAAACATTGGTTGAAAACTACAAGCAAGATGCCTCTGATGTTTACCTGGAAGAATTGATGTTCCACTTTGGAAGATACCTGTTAATCGCAAGCTCCAGAGAAGGAACATTACCATCCGGATTACAGGGGGTATGGAGCCAGTATCATGTTACTCCTTGGTCTGGTGGTTATTGGCACAACATCAATGTACAAATGAATTACTGGGGTGCATTTAATGCAAATCTGTCCGAAACATTTGTGGCTTACGAGGAATATTTTAATGCATATTTACCCAAAGCATACGAGAACGGCCGTGAGTATATAAAGAAATGGCACCCGGATGTGCTGAGTAATAAAGACAAGGGTAATGGCTGGTGCATTGGGACAGGTGCGAATGCTTATTCTATTGGCAGCCCGGGTGGCCATTCAGGTCCCGGAACCGGAGGTTTTACGACAAAACTACTCTGGGATAGATTTGAATTTACCCAGGACACTACGTTCCTGCGGGAAACGGCATATCCGGCCTTATTAGGAATGAGTACTTTTTTATCCAGGACATTAGTGCCTTCAAAGGATGGAGTATTGCTGGTAGATCGTTCCGCATCTCCGGAGCAGCGGCACGATGGAGTGCATTACATGACCCAGGGAACTACCTTTGACCAGGGGTTTGTTTGGGAGACATACAACGACTTATTAAAAAGCGCAAAAATATTGAAAATTAACGATCCATTTTTAGAAACAGTCAGTGATCAAATCAACAAATTGGATCCAATATTAATAGGCGAATCAGGACAGATAAAAGAATACCGTGAAGAAGAAAAATACGGGGATATAGGAGATCCAAAACATCGCCATATCTCTCATCTGTGTGCAATATATCCTGGCACACTGATTAACTCAGGCAAGCCGGATTGGGTAAAAGCCGCAAGTCAGACACTTGACTATAGAGGAAACAATACTACAGGTTGGGCAATGGCACATCGAATGAACGTACGTGCCAGAACTAACGAGGCAGAAGAAGCACATGAAGTGTATTCTAAATTTTTAAGAGAACGCACCCTTCCTAATTTATGGACCGTTCATCCCCCTTTCCAAATAGATGGTAACTTGGGAACCATGGCAGGTGTGGCAGAAATGCTGCTGCAAAGCCATGAAGGCTATATTGAGCTTTTACCAGCTTTGCCCAAAGCCTGGGAAACAGGTTCGTTTGATGGATTAGTGGCCAGAGGCAATTTTGAAATATCACTAAATTGGGAAAAGCGTAAAATTTCCGCTTTAAAAGTCATCTCAAAAAGCGGAGGAAAATGCAGTATTAAACACAGTAATATTGAAGGTGCTCAAATAGAAGATAGTACAGGTAAAAGAATATCTTATAACATAAAGGGCGAAAATATTATCGAATTCAGTACCATAAAATCAGGTGAATATATTATTACATTTTGAAAGGCAGGCTCAAATGAAACAATTTAAAATGTTAAAGTTAAATAATAGAAAATGCATAAAAAGAGATATAATAATACACGTAAAAATGAAACGAATAATACTGTTGCTTCTCATGCTGTCCTTGGGATTCCATTCCTTTAGCCAGCCCATTAAAGACAACCTGCAATACGACTGGGAAAAGATAGAAGAAGATGCCATCGCTGAGGCTGAGAATGGCTGGTGGAAAGCGAGTATGGAGAATCATGATGAACGAATTCAATGGTGGCGGGATGCCCGGTTCGGCTGCTTCGTTCATTGGGGAGTTTATGCCAATATTGCCGGTGTATGGAAAGGAACAGAATACGCCGGTTATGCTGAGCACAGTCAAAGATATTTCCGGATCGATCAGGAAGCTTACCTGAATGATGTAATACAAGAATTTAATCCGGTTAATTTCGATGCTGACCAATGGATACAGAAGATAAAGGAAGCAGGAATGAAATATTTTATCATTACTGCAAAGCACCATGATGGCTTTGCTATGTATGACTCGGATGTTAGCGATTATAATATTATTGACCAGACCCCTTTTAAGAGAGACCCCATGATGGAGCTAAAAAAGGCATGTACAAAATATGGGATAAAATTCGGCTTTTATTATTCTCAGGCGTTCGACTGGGGAGAAAAACACGGTGCCGGCAACGATTGGGAATTCAATCGTCCGGGAGGGGATAAAAAATTGTACAACGACAGGAAATGGTATATAGAAAGACCAGATCTATATAAAGAAATTCAGGAAAAATACACGAATGTAAAAGCCATCCCGCAGATTAAAGAACTCATTAGAAAATATGACCCCGATATTCTATGGTTTGATACATCTCATAAACTTCCATTTTGGGAGAACCTGCGAATGCTTGAAGAAATAAGGAAACTAAGTAATAAAGTTGTTGTAAACGGACGACTTGCGCGCAGTGTGGGGCAGAATTACGGGGATTACATCAACACGGGAGACCGCGCGGCAGAGTTCTCCAGCAAAGATGGGGACTGGGAAGGCATTCCTACAACCAACGAATCTTATGGCTACAGCAAAGTCGATAAAAACCACAAAAAACCTCAGTTCTTTATTCAACTCATTGCAAAAGCAGCATCCAGAAATGGTAATTTATTAATGAATATTGGTCCAAAGGCGGATGGAACTTTTGACAGCGCTGATGTTGTCATACTTGAGGATATAGGGAAATGGATGAACAAATATGGAGAAAGCATTTACGGCACAAGTAATAGTGCCCTGCCTATTCAAAATTGGGGAGTGACTACCCAAAAAAGCAACAAACTATTTCTTCATGTATTCGACTGGCCAAAGGATGGTAAACTCGTGGCAGGTGGATTGAAATCGGTTCCTGCAAAAGCTTATATCCTGGATCAGTCAAACCAAAAACTTGATTTCAAAAAGGAAAATAAATTGGACATCGTTTTGGACGTTGGCAACAAAGCCCCCGATAAAAATAACAGCGTAGTTGTATTGGAAATGAACAAACCGATTGAAGTGGATTCGTCGAGACTGCTTGAAGTAAACAATATGAACAGACTGCTCTTTTTTGACGCAAAACTTGAAGGCAGGAATGCGGATAAATTAGGGTATGCGGATGGGAAAGCCAATCGTTTTTATATAACTAATTGGACAGATAAAGAGCAATGGTTTAGTTGGAATGTACGGGTAAATGAACCGGCGGTATATGACCTGATTCTTCATTACTATAGAGATAGTATTACCGGATCTGTTTCAGTGAGTCTTGACGGGAAGCCCGTTCTTAAAAATATCAATCCGGTTATACATATGACAAGTAGTTCTGAGCCTTGTGCTAAAGTAAGCATTGGCCATTTGGAACTTATGCCTGGCAAATATACCATAATAATAAAACCTGAATCGCAACCAAAAGGTGAAGTTATGAAGCCACTGGAGATTGAATTGCAACCACTATAAACTTATTGTAAGAATTGTATTGAATTCAACTTAACCAATAATCAGCATCATGATTAAAGTAACTAAAGAAATGATTCTATATAAATTGAAAAACCGGATGGCAGGAATAATATCCCTTTGCCTGTTAATTGGATTATTCTGCAATGTGAAGGCGCAGTATTCCGAAGAATACTTTGTTTCAGATGTTAAGACAATTATTGCAGATCTCAACAATGATGTTTTCTTGTTGACCACCAAAAAAGATGAAAAACATTCCTTATCCCATTAATAAAAATTATAAAAAATTCAACTATGAAAGATTCAATTAAAAAATCATTGCAAAAAGTAACAATACTTATTTTTTTCTTTTCCGGATTTCAGACATTTAGTCAGCCCTATCCAAATCCCTATCAATTGGTAGAAAATTGGGCCAAGTTACCCGATGGAAGAATAATGGGTGCTGTTGGCAAAGTAACCGTAGATCGCGATGGAGAACATATTTGGGCAATTATTCGGTGTGATGCTACCGAGCCGGACAGGTTTGGCAATGAGTGCCTTGACTCTGACCTGGATCCTATTATTAAGTTTGATCAGGAAGGCAATGTTGTACAAAGTTTTGGAGCTGGTATGTTTATATGGCCTCATGGACTTGATGTGGACAATGATGGAAATGTGTGGGTGACAGAATCAGTTTCCGATAGTCGTATCCCAGAGGGCGACAAACGGGGACATCAAGTTTTTAAATTTAGTCCCGAAGGAGAAGTACTAATGACATTGGGAAAACCCGGTGAACCTGGCACAGGAGAATATGAGTTTAATGCTCCTTCAGATGTTGCGATAGCAGAAAACGGGGATATTTTTATTGCCGATGGTCATTCGCAGAACACCAACAACCGGGTAATGAAATATTCCAGTGATGGCACTTTTATAAAATCGTGGGGAAAAACCGGTTATGGCCCTGGCGAATTTAAAAGTTTACATGCACTTGATATTGACAAGAGAGGTCGACTTTTTGTTGCCGACAGAGGGAATAACCGTTTACAGATTTTCGACCAGGAGGGGAATTTTGTTGCCCAATGGACACAGTTTGGAATGCCAAGCGGATTATGCTTTGATGAACGTGATAACATTTATGTTGCAGATTCGGAATCCGATAACATAGCAAATCCAGGCTGGGAAATGGGAATACGTATTGGTGAAGCACATATGGGATGGGTACATTATTTCGTCAAATTACAAACAGGAGATCCACGTATCACAAGAACCAACGGGGCTGAATTTGTGGCCGTAGATAAATATGGTAATATTTTTGGAGGGGAACCGGGTCCCCGCAAATTGCAAAAATATGTAAGGGTTAGGTGATAAATCTAAATTAGATACCATGTTTATATAGGTCGAAATAGTATCAAAATCAAATCATGTAAATGTATAAATAGAATGTTAAAGAATTTAATACAACATAACCAATAATCAGCATCATGATAAAAGTAAGTAAAGAAATAATTCTATCTATATTAAAAGACCGGATGGCAGGAATAATATCCCTTTGCCTGTTAATTGGATTATTCTTCAATGCGAAGGCGCAGTCTTCCCAGGATTCAATTATGTTAGAGGGCAGGTGGGTAAAAATCCATAAGAAGAATTTTGAGACGACAGTACGGGATGCAGCATACGGGCCCTATGAACGGAACAAATTGGATTTCTGGAAAGCTGAATCGAAAACCCCAACGCCTCTGGTTTTATATATTCATGGTGGAGGCTGGGGCGCTGGCAGCAAGGAAGAGAACAGTGGTCCCTATCTCAATTTACTGAAAGAAGGCGTTTCTTATGTAAGCATCAATTATCGTCTGGCCCGAGGTGAGAACAAGTTGCCACGCAGCCTTATTGATGCGGCGAGAGCGCTTCAATTTGTTCGGAGCAAGGCGGCGGAATGGAATATCGATCCGGATCGGATAATCGCCACCGGAGGGTCTGCCGGAGGTTGTTCCAGTTTGTGGTTGGCCTGCCACGATGATCTGGCCAATCCGAAGAGTGAAGATCCCATTGAGAGGGAATCTACGCGCCTCCTGGCTGCCGCGGTGATTTCGGCACAAACCACCATAGACGCCATGTTGATACAAAACCGAATAGGAACCTCAGCTACCAGCCATGGTATGATCTGGAAGTCTGTCGGTGCGACGAGCCAGGAAGACCTGCTTGCCAATTGGGAAAATTACAAGGATCTGGCTTTGGAATGTTCGCCCCTCACCCATCTTAGTAAAGACGATCCTCCAGTCTATTTGACCTATAGTGACGATAGCCCAAAACCAATCACGAGGAATGGCATTCATCATGCTGAATTTGGCCGAATACTAAAAGAGGCTGCTGACTCCATCGGTGTTGATTGTACATTTGAAATACAAAGCGCGGAGACACGACAGACGGAATTGGAAAAATTTATGCTTCGAACCTTTAATGAATCAATAGAATTGTATATTGCTCCCAATGGTAACGATGAATGGACAGGAAGACTTTCGAAGCCAAATTCTGATAAAAGCGACGGTCCGCTTGCCACATTGAATGCAGCACGCGTCAAAGTACGTGAATACATTTCCGGTGGTCTTCCCGGTCCAATGACAGTCTGGATTCGTGGTGGCGAATATGTACTTGATTCAACCATCATTTTCGGACCGGAGGATTCCGGAACAAAGGAATTCCCCGTTTATTATCGAGCTTATCCAGAAGAAACTCCCGTTATTATCGGTGGAAAGAAATTGCACAACTGGGGAAAATGCACCGTAGATCCTCCGGGTATTTCCGATAAAACCAAAGGCAATCTTTGGTATTATGAAATACCTGAAGATAAAAAAGGTGTATGGCAAATAACCACCCTCTACGATGGAAAAAAACTATTAACCCGTTCACGTTCTGAAAAGTTTAAAGCTTCGGAGAAACAAGTACTCGATCTATATAATGCGCAACCCAAGGATGTCAGGGGAGTGGATTGGGATGCTGAGCCTTTGGTTTTCAGACGCGAATTTCGTTATAACGGCGATGATTTAAAAGCATGGGCAACGCCCTCTGATATCGAAATTTTTCTGAGCCCCAAACATGGGTGGCTTATCAATATGTTGCCGCTCGAACGAATCGATACAAAAAGCAAAACCGCTTTCTTTGCAGTAGATCCTACGTATGGAATTCGTCCGGGAAACGATTATTATGTGGAAAATGCGATTGAATATCTCGATGAGCCGGGAGAATGGATTTTCGACAGCATGGAAGGCCGGATTTATATTTGGCCTGAAACTTCTCTTGATAAAGCGGATATTCGTGCACCCTTTCTGCAGGAATTTATTCGTGTCGAAGGCATTGAAGACAGCATCCCCGTGCAATTCCTGCATTTTGAAGGACTAACTTTCCGGCATGGTCTGCGCGATACCTGGAAACCGGGAGACAAAGGACTCCAGCACGACTGGGAAATGTACGACAAAGGAAATGCAGTAATCCGTTTCCGGCATGCCGAAGACTGTTCGGTAACTAAATGTACCTTCGAAGCAAGCAGCGGGAGCGGAGTGCGTTTGGATTTGCACGCACAACGCAACAAAGTGGCCGACTGTGTTTTTGCACATCTGGGAGGTACGGGCATTTTACTGAGTGGCTACGGCCCCGGCTTAAAGGATGAGAATAAATTTAATACCGTTACCAATAATTATATCCACCACGTTGGAACTATTTACAAACACTCTCCCGGTATCTTTATTGCCCAAAGCGGTCATAACCTTATTAGCCACAACACCATCCATGACCTTGCCTACAACGGAATGATAATCAGTGGTTGCCGGCCTCATGAATTGGTATTGGCAAAGCCGCTCCAAAACCGGCGCGAATGGGTGAGCAGTATCCGCCTCGATGAAATTGGTCCTTTAATTAAACACATAACTCCTGAAATGCTGCGTAACTGGCTGGAATTTGATGTTAGTAAAATCGAGCCACTTTTACATTCCCGTGAAAACCTCATTGAGTATAATGAAATATACCGGGTTATGCTGGAATTGTACGATGGAAACGGCATCTATTTTTCTGCGATGGGAAAGAATAACCGGGCCGTAAGAAACTATCTTCATGATATTTACAATTCCAATGGTTACATTCGTCTGGATGACGTTTCGGGTTATACAATTATCACTCATAATGTCGGGGTGCGGGGCTCCAGAATGATGCAAATTAAAGGTCCGGGAGAAATCCGTAATAATTTTGCTATAGACACCGAGCTAATTATCGCACGAAGGTGGTGCCCGACAGAAATAGACAATTTTATATTGTATAATACACCTCAGGGCAAAGGGCATTTTAACCAATATGAAAGGTTCCCGGATGTGAAAATGATCTATGAATTTTTTGACAGGGTTTCCAATTCCCTGATTTTTGTGGAAGATCCACCAAATGAAATCAAATTGGGGCAGGACGTGATTGCTCCGAATAGGAGAGGAGTCGCCGATGTGGGCATGTTGTTTGCCGATCCGCTGTTTGACGAACAGGCGATGAAACAGCGGATCTTCCGTTTTAAACCGGGCTCGCCGGCACCAGGTTTGGGCATTGAACCCATTGATTTGAGTTCAGCGGGAAGTACGCTGGCAAAAAACAAATTTACTGCCAAATAGAGTTGAAAAATACAATTGTACATTTAAAACATATTAATGAACCAGGTTTTCGTAAACAACCTTAAGTAACGACAAATATGAAACCAATGAAAACAACCTCACGATTCATCATCAGGAACTTAACCCTCCCTGCCCTGTTCATTCTGCTTAGCGTCTTCGGACTACAGGCAACCATAGTTGGGCAATACAACGACACCACCGTTTACTGGGGAGGAGCGAAGCGCGTTCATGTTGCGGATTGCATCAGGTATCAGAGTCTTAGACCCGAACAGAAGGCATCGATGAAAGAAATGACGTTGGCAGAGGCCCGTGCTCAGGGACTCGAACTTTGCTCGAGATGCCCGGTTAACAAACTTTCGGGAAAGAATGCTGATCTTCCTGAGTCTTGGGTGAACCCCGAGCCTAAAGAGATGCCCACCCATACTTTCGGGCCAGGCCCGCTCAAACCATTGGTCTCAATGGGCCCGGACGGAAGGCTTGTTTACAAGCCCTATAGCGATAAGGGTGACCGTGTCCTCGACTGGTCTCAAACAGGATACAAACAGAGCAATGTTCCTATTCCCGATGTGCCCGTCAGGGAAATCCTTCGGCCGCTCCCGGGCGAAACCAGCCGGGACGGCAATATGGCCTATCCAAAAGGCCCTGACAGTCACGGTGTGATTCAGGCAGCCTTGAACAAAGTTGCGGGCATGACACCTGACGGCGACGGCGTCAAAGGTGCAGTTCTGCTCAAAGCCGGCACCTACTATGTCAACGGAAATTTACATATTCCATCTGGAGTGGTACTTCGCGGTGAAGGTAACGATGAAAAAGGTACCACACTCATTTTGCGGAGCGCCACAGGCGGCGGGAATGCGATCGAATTTGGCGAGGGTGGAATCGTAGAACTCAGGGAAAGTATCGTCAGAATTACTGACAACTATGTGCCTTCCGGCAGCTATGAAGTTTCGGTAACGGATGCAGGTTCGTTTAAGCCGGGCGACTTCGTTTTTATTAAAAAGACCGTCAATAAAAAATGGATCGATGACCTTGGCATGGGAGAGCGTCTCCAGCACATTCGTGGCGGCAAAGAAGGGTTGAAGAAAAATCCCTGGCAGTCTGATTCCTACCAATTTATGCACCTTCGACTAATCGAAAAGGTGAACGGTAACACGATCACGCTTGACGTGATGATGCCGCAGTCGATCGCAAAAGAACATGGCGGCGGAGAAGTGTTCAAAGCGGATGTAGGTTCTGTGGCGACCCATTCCGGAGTGGAGTTACTTCGTCTGGTCTCCAACTATGACACCACGGTGGAAGATACGGGCAAAGTTGCTAATTTTCTGAATTTCAGAACTGCGATCTCTGTCAGCAATATCATGGACAGTTGGGTGCGGAATGTGACCGTGAAGCATTTTCAATTTGCTGCTGTGTCTGTCGGAGATGATTCGCGTCAAATAACCGTTCGTGACTGCAAATACCTCGAACCCGTGGGTCCAAAACGCGGAGGCTTTCGGTATGCTTACAATATCGGAGGTGGTACCGGCCATCTGGTTTACAACTGTTATTCGGAGGATGCACGCCACGATTTTGCGGGGGGGGCACGGACAATGGGTCCTTTTGCCTTCGTGAATTCCACCGCGGTCCGTGGCGAACAATCCGAGCCGCACCACCGCTGGGGCACCGGCTTTCTCTACGATAACATCACGACGGAAGACGGAAGTATTGCTGCAATCAATCGTGGGGATTCCGGCACCGGCCACGGCTGGTCTGCCGCCAATACTATGATTTGGAATTGCAGTGCGCAAGGTATCGTAGTCTTCGACCCCGAAACTGAGGGAGAAAATAACTTCGCAATCGGCTACACAGGTAATAAAAAAGAAGGCTTTGATCCCAGTGCAATCAAGTATGCCAACACTCGTTCGGGCTACTGGGGCACACCTCAGGAAGGTAAGTTTTATGGATACGCGCTGATGGGCAGCGGCCATATCGAAAGCCCGGATGCACCGGTTGAACCCGGAAGCCTGTTTGTTCAGCAGCTAATCGACCGCATTGGACAGGATCAGGCGATGCGCGTATTGAATGACAAGAAAGAAGAAGCCAATATCCTCCTGGAAGATCCCATGACCGGTGACTGGCGGGAAAACTGGTTCCTTGATGGGAAAAAGGCCACCCTCCGCACCACGGAGAATGGTCTGTTTTTCTCCGCAGGCACCGTGACCAAGAGCGATGATCCCGTGGAATACAACGCCCATCACGCCGTGCTTTGGACCAGAAAGGAGTTCGAGGGCGACATCAAAATCAGTTATGAAATGACCAGGGTCGACACCAGTGACTACGGCACCACCCTGCTCTATATTCAGGCCCGGGGAATTGGTACGCCCCCCTATTTGGAGGATATTTCGGTCTGGAAAGAACTTCGTGAAATTCCCAATATGGAAACCTACTTCACTTATATGGATCTGCTCAGCCTCAGTTTCCGGGAGAACCTCCGTTGCAAGCGCTATCCCTGGAGGGATGAAAACCTTGTTTGGTATCCTGGACAAGGACTGATTGAACCAATGGTGGACTACGGAAAAATCCTGCCGGGGAAAACCTGCCTGGTGGAGGTGGAAAAGCGGGCCGCCTCGCTGCGGCTTCGTTTGGTGGAGAAGGAGAGTCGTAAACTCATGATCGACCATACCTGGAACACGCACAACATTTCGGATGGCATCGAGCCCAAACAGATACAAAAGGGCCGCATCGGCCTGCGACACATGTCCACACGGCAGTTCATCTACAGGAATTTCACGGTTGAGAGACTCTAAATAATAAAGGAATGAAAAAAGTATTAGGTTTTATTGGCATATTTCTAATTTACTCAGCACTCTTTGCACAGAGCGACGTTAATACGCGCCTTTATGAAGTTTGGGACGACCAACCAGCGCAAAACAGGGGCGCAGATTATGGTATTAATAAACCAGGAAGAGGTTTTCCCTATGATGCTGATTGGGAGCAGCAAGCATATCCTATTGGCAATGGTTACATGGGTGCCAAGATTTTTGGCAGAACCGATACCGAGCGTATCCAAATCACTGAGAAAACATTGGCCAATGAAGATCCTTACCGCAGGGGTGGTTTAACCAATTTTGCTGAGATCTATTTAGACATAAATCATCACAACCCCCAAAACTATAAGCGTTCTTTAAACTTGAATGAGGGTATTTTATATGTAAACTACATGCAGGATGGGGTAAATTACACCAGGGAATATTGGGCCAGCTATCCGGAAAATGTCATTGCCGTAAAGCTGAGTTCAAGCGAAAAGGGGAAAATATCTTTTACGCTAAGTGCCGAAATTCCTTACCTGAGAAGTGTTAATGAAACAAATACAAAAACCGGGCAAACCTGGGCTGAAAATGACCTGATTACGTTATCGGGGAATATAGCATATTTTAATTTGAATTATGAAGCCCAAATAAAAGTAATCAATGATGGCGGAGAACTTATTGCACAAAACTATAATCGCAATGCTGAAATCAGGGTGGTTAATGCCAACTCTGTTGTTTTATTAATTACTACCGATACTAATTACGAGTTGAGCGAAAACATATTTTTGGAAACAACAAACAACCAAAAACTGGATGGTAATGTATATCCTCACGAAAATGTATCAAGCCGGATTTACACCGCTGCCGGTTTAGGGTATGAGGCATTGAAGGAATCCCACCTAAGAGATTATCAGAATCTTTTTTCCAGAGTTGCAGTCAACTTTTCTCCTGAAGTACCATCTGTTACTACCCGTAAATTATTGGAACAATATAAGGAAGATTCCTCCAATCCGTACCTGGAAGAATTGATGTTTCATTTTGGCCGGTTTTTATTAATCTCCAGTTCCAGAGAAGGAACATTGCCGTGCGGGCTGCAAGGTATATGGAGCCAATATGAAGTTACTCCATGGTCAGGTGGTTATTGGCACAATATTAATGTACAAATGAACTATTGGGGTGCTTTCAATACTAATTTGACAGAGACATTTACACCGTACCTGGAATATTACCAAGCTTATCGACCCAGCGCCGAAGTAAATGCTACAGAATATGTTCAAAGGAATAATCCACAAGCACTGGGTAAGAATGGCGAAAACGGCTGGGCTATTGGGACAGGTGCATCTGCCTATGCAATTAGCGCACCCGGTGGTCATTCTGGTCCTGGAACCGGCGGTTTTACGACCAAATTGTTTTGGGACCGCTATGAATTTACCCAGGATACTTCCTTTCTTAGAGAAATTGGATATCCTGCATTATTAAGCATGAGTAAGTTTCTTTCAAAAACACTAAAACCTTCTGAAAATGGGATACTACTGGTAGATCCTTCTGCATCTCCGGAAATAAGAATTGCAGATGAAAATGGAAACTTTTCTGGCGATCACTATATTTCAAAGGGCACAACCTTCGACCAGAGCTTTATTTGGGAAACGTATAATGATCTCCTGAAAGCGGCAGAAATACTTGATGCTGACGATGAATTTTTAAGTGTTGTAAGGGAACAGATTAACAGGTTAAATCCGATATTAATCGGTGCATCAGGACAGATTAAAGAGTATCGGGAAGAAAATAATTATGGGGAGATTGGCGATCCTCATCATCGTCATATATCACACCTGTGCCCATTATTTCCCGGCACTCTTATCAATTCAAAAACTCCGGAATGGTTGCAGGCTGCAGGCGTGACACTTGACTCAAGGGGCAAAAAAGCAACAGGATGGGGATTGGCACATCGGTTGAACCTGCGCGCCCGTGCCAAAAATGCGGAGAAAGCGCACGATGTCTATAGTACATTACTTAAAGAAAATACATTGCCCAATCTGTGGACTGTTCATCCACCTTTTCAGATTGATGCAAATCTCGGCCTGGTATCGGGAGTAGCAGAAATGCTGCTGCAAAGCCATGAAGGCTATATTGAGCTTCTTCCCGCTTTGCCCAAAGCCTGGGAAACAGGTTCGTTTGATGGATTAGTGGCCAGGGGCAATTTTGAAATATCACTAAATTGGGAAAAGTGTAAGATTTCCTCTTTCAAAGTCATCTCAAAAAGCGGAGGGAAGTGCAGTATTAAGCACAGTGATATTGAAGGTGCTAAAATAGAAGATAGTGCAGGTAAAAAAATATCTTATAACATGAAGGGCGAAAATATTATCGAATTCAGCGCCATAAAATCAGGTGAATATTTTATTACATTTTGAAAGGGTAGTAGTTTATTAAAAACACATTAAATTATGAATGTGGTTATTAGGATTTGTTTAGTTTATGTTTTAGGAATTTTAATCTCCTGCAGACAAAAACCGGTTGAAATATACGTTGCTCCAAATGGAGACGACAAGGCTTCAGGAACAAAAGAACAGCCTGTACAAACCTTTGAGAAAGCCAACGAACTTGCAGCTTCTTTTTTTGGCAAAAAAGAGGTTTGCATAATACTGATTGACCAATTATACGTGAACGGCGAACGGCAGCGAATGGCCCGTTTCCCAAATGCGGAGGAAGGAAAAAATGTATTTGATTCCTGGGAACCCATTCACACACGTGAACCTGACCCGGACACAGATCCGCTGGATCCTGAAAGAGTAGCATCCTGGGCCAATCCTGAAGGAGCCTATGTTCATGCAATGCATAATGCTTTGTGGGGCGATATGCACTGGCTGATAAAAGGAAAAAATTCTGATGGAACTTTGAAAATGGAAGGCGGATGGCAAAACAACCGACCATCTCCCATTCACCCCCGATACCGGATGGTAGAGAATGTTTTTGAGGAGCTGGATGTCCCGGGTGAGTGGTTTTTTAATCAGAAAGAAGGGGTGCTTTACTATTTTCCTTTGCCCGGAACTGACATATCTTCAGCAAAAGTGGAAATTGTAAGGCTGAAGTATTTGGTTGAATTTCAGAGTAACGTTAAAAACAAATTTATATGAAAACACAAACT
>Ga0100400_1002069_pt1 | contig 14119 bp, 9 predicted proteins | sample CryGeymeta201524_FD_80420 | JGI IMG/M metagenome (GOLD analysis project Ga0100400, IMG submission 80420) | Groundwater microbial communities from Crystal Geyser aquifers in Utah, USA - Crystal Geyser metaG 2015-24 | ecosystem: Environmental > Aquatic > Deep subsurface > Groundwater | place: USA... | reverse complement strand
ATTTTCCGCCCGACTGAGGTTTCCAGGCCATGATATTGTGATCTACGGAAGTATTTTGCGAATAAATTTCTGTTATTATGAAATCTGTAAAATTTTCGATATCCATTTCATCGGCGACAACATCAAAATTCGATTGGATTGATAAATCGTTTTGATATAGGGTTTTAAATGATAGATATTGATCCAGTGTTCCGGCTTCTGCGTAATTTTCGTTTTCAATCATATCCATTTTCTGACCGACAAGCTGGTGGGTTTCCAAAATCAAATCTTCATCAACCTTTGCCCTGATGTTGTTAATTCCCATATAACGGCTATTTACAAAAAGCACGGCCGCCCTGAATCCCTAGAAATCGACATCCATGTTTTCGATGGTCAGCGACTGTGTCATTCCATCGCGAAACATGGTATATGCCCAGTCGCTGCCCGAAGCCCGGAGTGCAAAAGAGTTGTATGAATTTCGTTCCTGGTCGAACAGCAATGGATAATCCAATTTTCCTTCGCCATATTCTTTTCTGAAATAAATCCCCAACATTTTCTGGGGCAACTGCCACGAATACAAACCGTTAACTTTTGTGCCGGCAGTCAGGTTAAAACCGGCACGATCGCTGCCATCGTTCTCGAATAGTTCAATGTTTATTGGTACTTCCCATTCGGGTTTAAAATTCTGTACATAAATTCCTTTTACCGGATCCCAGAAATTTTCGGGATTTGTTGCGATAGAAACTAAGGGCAACGAACCAATTATATTTTCAGAATCGATAAAATAGGAATGAGTGATAATTTTCCCCGGTACTTTTCCTTGTTGATATATTCGCGAACGGATGATGGTGGTTTTAGTAATCTGGATTGGCCCGTTTACCAAAGATGAATTTTCTGAAGGTTCAGAACCGTCAGTTGTGTATCGAATTTCGCCGCCAAAAGTGTTTGTAATCTCAACCGTTAAGGGCGAATTAAAAATTCCACCCAGAACAGAATATTGAGGTTTATTATGTGTAATCCCGTTAAATGTCTCGTTGCTGTTTGTCGCTCCGGGCGTGGGGTTCAGAGAAAATCCCCACGCAGGGCCCCCATCGGTTTTGCGACCCATCGAAATGTTGGGTTCCTGCAAACCAAATGAAACTGAATCAATTAAATTACCGGCTTGATTAAAAATAGCCAGTTCTTCTCCCGATGCTGAAATGTTGAAACTGGTGTGCAGCCCGGTGTTGCGGCTATCAGCCCAAATAATTATAAAACCGTGCGAATTGATAGATGTTCCGGCAGGTATTTGCCACTTTTGTTTGTTATTGAAATTGTCGGTTAACCAGTATCCGCCAATGTTAACATCCGACGGCCCGGCATTGTATAATTCAATCCAGTCAGCACTTTCATTAAAATCGGGGTCCACAACAGAGCCGGTGTTTGAAGCCATAAATTCGTTGATTACAATTTGTGCTTTTACCTGATTCGGAAAAAGTAAAACTGAACAGGCGATACAAACAGCAAACAGAGCAACAGGCCTTTTCATTCCATTTTTAATAAGCGCAACTTTTCAAATTATAGAAAATCGTCCAAATACAATTTAATGCAGGTCATACAAAATTAGGAAAATAAGCGATATTTCCCTTTTCAGGGTTGGTGTTTTGTTGCGCGCTGAACTTTCAATTTTTCGTCGTCCTGAGCAGACCCATTAAAAATGCAAAAACGGGAAAAACCAATAAACAGAAGCGTAATAAAACTTACAATTTCACAATAAAAAAAAGAGCCCCGGGAATGATGTTCTCAAGGCTCAAGAAAAAACTTTATTTTATGAAATAGACAGCGGCTAATTATTGATTATTTTCTTTGAGATGATTGTGTTTTGTCCAACGTCTGAAACCCGGACAATAAAAATACCCGATTTATTAAATGTAATGGTTTCGCTGTTACCGCTCATTTTTTTATCAAAGACTTTCCGGCCAGTAATTTCATAAACCTCGATGTTTCCATTGATCAGTTCTTTGGCGCTATAGACAAATATTTTTCCGTTTGCAGCGTAAATATTTGCGAGGTCTGTTTTAATAATTTCAGATTGAGTCGGAATTACAAGAACTACATCATCAAAGTAATAAACTGCGTTAGCACCGGTTTTGCCGAAGTTGAAAAACACCGACATTTTATCGAAACTAATTGCAGGATTCCACGGATTTGTGCCCGAGGCCACGTTACTTAAATCGAAAGTTAATGTTTCCCAGGTGTTTGCCACCGTTGTTAAAGTTTCTGTTTCGGCAGTTAATGTTGGATCGCTGTGGTTTTCAACTTTCAGCCTGATATTTACCCCGACTGCGGGAGAGTACACGCGCATACTGATTTTCGACCGTGTGGTTGAAAAGGGAATAACCGTTTTAAATCCGGCTGCTGTTCCAATGGTTGTTCCTGCCCATGTATCAGCGCCGGTGGTTTTGGTTACTTTGGCCACGTTGTTTGTTCCTCCGGCAGGGTCGGTTACAATTTCGGAAACATTACCGCCAAAATCAGTCATGCTATAATTTACGGTTTCGTTGTCAAAAGTAACCGGCAAATCGATTTGAGCCAGGCCGCCTGTTCCGTCAACCAGCATAATATCGTCGAACAAAAAGGTGAAGTTGGCCGAACCATCGCCCATTGTTCCCAGATCGAATATCAATGTAATTTTTTGATATGATTCTGAAATATTAATACCGTTAAAATCAAAACTTAGTTCTTCCCAGGCGTTAGCAACCGTTGTGGCCACTTCTTTTTCATAATTTATTGAGGCATTTGAAAAATTTTCGACTTTAAGCAAAACTTTGGCACCAACCCGTGGAGAAAACACCTTCATTTTGAAAAGCTTTTTGGCCGAAAAATCGATTGGGGCAGCCAGGGCAATCCAACTTCCTCCCCAGGTTTGACCGGCGTTTTTTACCATTTTGACAACCTTCGCGCTGGTGTTGATTCCCGATGATTGCGAATTATCGATTACCGTAACAACACCTCCGTCGAAATTTGTAAAGTCATAATTGAGGGTTGCCGATTCAAAATCAAGTGGTAAAACAGGGGCTTGTGTTACTGTGCCAGATGTTGTTAATATCACGTCGTCGAATAAAAAGGTGAAATTGGCCGAACCATCGCCCATGGTGCCATTGTCAAAAATCAAAACAACTTTTTGGTACGATTTCGATACATCAATTAAACTGTAATCGAAATTCAGCTCTTCCCAGGAATTAGCTACTGTAGTCAACATTTCTTTTTCGAAAGCAACTGCATTATTCGAAATGTTCTCAACTTTAAGCAAAACTTTGGCGCCAACACGCGGAGAGAATACCTTCATTTTAAAAAGTTTGTTTGTGGAAAAATCAATAGGATTGGCTAAGGCAATCCAGCTTCCACCCCAGGTTTGACCGGCACTTTTAACCATCTGCGCCACCTTTGTGCTGGTGTTGATGCCCGACAATTGCGGATTGCTGATAACTGTTACCGCACCTCCATCGAAATCGGTAAATGTGTATGTACCTGTTTCAAAGTCAAGTGGTAAATCTGCTGCTTTTACAAAGCCTGCAATTGCAATGATTAAAATAAAAAATGTAAATTTTTTCATGTTTTTAAAATTTAAAAGTAAATGATTAATGAAGTGTGAATTATATATTGATTATTCGGATTCCATGTTTTCAATCCTTTTTCGTTCTTCCAACTCTTTTTGCATTATCATACACGTTTTATGGTCGATGGTGTAGAAGTAGAGCAGAATTGCGCACGACATGTACAGTATTCCGGGAAAGACTGAAATCATCAGTTTTATGCCGGTGATGGCAGATTCGGATTGTGCTGCATTCGGCACAAATTTAAAGATGGCAAGCAGCCAACCTGCCAGCGCGCCGCCAATTCCCCAACCTGCTTTCTGTGCAAACGATGCTGCCGAAAATACCAGTCCGGTAGCCCTTCTTCCGGTTTTCCATTCCGAATAATCGGCGGTGTCGGCGAGCATGGTCCACAGCAGCGGAACAGCCGGGGCATAAGTCATTTTGGCCAAAATATTAAGCACATAGATAGTGGTAATGTTGCTTACTCCCGGCAGATAAAGCAAAATGAAAAAGAACCCCGAAAGCAGCGAACTGGCGATAAACACATTTCGTTTGCCAAAACGTTTGGCCAGCGGTTTCGAAAAAGGAATGGCCACAATCAGCGCCACCGTTCCGATTACATTAAATAACTGCACATTTTCTTCTTTCCCGATGTAATATTTAAAGTAGTAGGCAATGGAAAGGTTTTGAATGGCAAACATGACAAACGAAATAATGCCTACAAAAAACAAGATAACCCACGGCCTGTTTTTAAAGAGGTTCCGAAAATCTTCCTTTAACGATTCCTTTTGTGCTTTTGGCGGCTGCACCCGCTCTTTTGTGGTTTTAAAAGTTATCATAAAAAGAATGAAACTGATGATGGAAAACAAAATCAAAGTGTATTGATAACCTTTTGCGTTGTCGCCCTTTCCAAAATAAAGCGCCAATGTCAGCGCGGTTCCCGAAACGATAAACTGACCGATAAAAGCAAAAATGAACCGGTAAGAATTTAACCCGGCCCTTTCGTACGAATCGGAAGTCATTACCGCGCCCAGTGAAGAATACGGCAAATTAATGGCCGTAAAAACCGTCATCAGCAAAAAGTAGGTTACACCGGCATAAATTATTTTTCCGGTTGGCCCCAGATTGGGGGTGGTAAATGCCAGAACAGCCAAAACGCTGTAGGGCAGCGCCATCCATAAAATGTAGGGGCGGAATTTTCCCCATCTGGTATTGGTGCGGTCGGCAATTATTCCCATCAGCGGGTCGCTAAACATGTCCCAAAACCGGGCAATCAGCATAATAGTTCCGGCAGCGGCGGCTGAAATCCCAAAAGTGTCGGTATAAAAAATCAGTATCCAGAAACCCACCATATCCCACACAAAATGCGAGGCAGTGTCGCCCAAACTGTATCCGACTTTTTCCTTTATCGAAAGTTTTGTTTCCATGTTGATTATAACGGTTATTTTAAGTTTTGATACTTTTCTTTTATTACTTCAAAAACCATTTTTTTGTTTCTGTCGATGTCCACAATTCCCCAGTATTCTTCATTTGGCGCGCCATCATACGGAACGCCGCTGCTGTTTGGCGCCCAGCCCCCGGGGTCCTGTGTGGCATTGCTTCCCGCTTTCCACCATTCATCGTTAAATGCAAAAAGGGCAACACCCAAACAAATTTCCCGATTCCTAAAAACCGCATCCAGAATATTTGCAGTGGCATCGGCCTGCGCTTTTTCATTTTCACCCTGCTGGTAACCGTCTTTTTCGATGGTCATATAACTGTCGGCGCCCGCTTCGGAGAGATACATCGGTTTTGAACTCACGGCGCCCCACGCTGCAAAAATGGTTTCCGGATTGTCCCAGCGATAAACATTCATTCCCCAAATATCTATATTGGGGCAGAAGGCAAGTGCCACCGAATCGGGCATCTCGCCGTGTGCCGTGGCAACCGGATGTGAAGAATCGGTTTGATGAATCAATTCTGCGGCATTGTTTAAAGCGGTGTACCAGTTTTTTATATCACCACCAAACCACTCGGGATGATAATTGTATTCGTTGCCCAGTTCCCAGAAAAGTATTGCATTGTGTGTTTTATATTTATTTACATAGTCGATAAATGTTCCTGAAAGAATATCATTTTTTCCTTCCTGATTGTAACCGAAACCAATAATGACTTTAAGACCGGCAGCATAAATTTCGTCTAAAACTGCATCTTCTTCAATTGGAGAATAAACCCTGATTGTATTAATTCCGGCCTCTTTCATTAGAGCCAGATCGGTGGTTAAATTGCTGAAATTTCTTTCATTACTGCCTTTGGGTACGGGATGATAACAAATTCCTTTAATGGTGAAAAGAGAACCGTTTACAAATAATTGTCGTTCAGGGGTGGTTACAACAGCCGTTTGTGCACAGCCTGTGTTAAAAATGAAAATACCGGTTATCAGAATTAATACGAATTGCTTTTTCATGTCAATGTAATTTTTCATTATTAACCAGTTACTTCACTGTCGCCCTGATGATGCACTTTTCCCCGGCGGGCAATCAGCGCTTCCCTGATTTGGTAGGCTTTGATTTCCGTAATATCATATTTCCAAATAATTAAAATTGCCAGTCCTGCTGTAATTATTGGAATCAGAATATCTGCAATGCGCAGATTGGTGATGGTTTCAACGGTTTGCGCTGTCGCGTTTGCATCAAAACCCACAAGGTTTAACACCGCACCGCTGGTAAGCAGGGCAACTGCAGTTCCCAGCTTTACCATCCACCAGTAAACCGCGCCAAAAGTTCCTTCGCGGCGTGTTCCGTTGTTTAGCTCATCCAAATCGCAAACATCGGCGGTCATCGACATCATCAGGGTGAACAGGCCACCAATTCCAAACGATAATAACGGAATGGGCAAAAACATGAGGTACGGATGGGCCGGGCTAAATCCCCACCATTTCAATCCGTAACCAAACATCGAAATAACAGTGGCTACAATAAAAGCATTTTTCTTCCCGATTTTAGTTGAAATAAAAGTAATTACCGGAATCACCAAAAATGCTGTTGCAAGCGCGCTTACAGTTCCGAACCACGCTGGCCACTGACCGGCTGCCACCGTGTCGCCGTTGAACAAATAAAAAATGATAATGAAAAATGCAAATTGCGCGATGGTTTGAAAACCGTTAAAAATGAAAAAAGTGGCCCCGCAAAGCTTCATAAAAGGCTTGCAGGTAATGGTTTGTTTTATTCCTTTTATAAACTCTTTCGTATTTTCAGCGAGGTCTTTGAATGTTAATTTTGCATTTGCCGCATTTGCAGGAAGCACCAGTTCTTTGTTGAACAGCGCCGGCATTATTCCCAAAACCATGCAAAGGCCTCCAACCCAAATCGACAGGTTTCTCGCTCCTTCCGGGGCCGTTGGATAAATATTCTGATTGTAAATAATAACCCAAAACCAAGGTGCAATCATCCAGGCAATTTGCCCCATCCATTGCGAAACGGCCATTAAACGGGTGCGCTCGTTGTAGTCGGGCGTCATTTCGTATCCCAAGCCGATGAGGGGAGTTGCAAAAATGGTGTACCCCACATAAAAAATAATGGACATGATTAAGAAGAAAAAGAAGTTGTAGGTCTGCGAATTTTCAGGATAAAGTTGCCACATCACCATAAAAGAGACACCTGTCATTACACTTCCCAGAAAAATATAGGGTTTTCTTCGTCCCCATTTCGACCGCGTATTATCCGAAATGTATCCCATAATCGGGTCAGTCAGTGCATCGAGCAGGCGCGGGATTGCAGCGAGCAGCCCGGCCAGAAACGGGTCCATTTTCAACGCCAACACCAGGATAATCATAAATACGCCCAGTGCTGCCGGGAAAAGTTGGTTTGCAAGGTGTCCCGATCCGAAGGCGAGTTTCTGTCCAAAGGGTACAATGTCTTCTTTTGCTGTTTTAAAATGTGCCATCTTTTCGTTTTATTGGTTTTCGTTCAAATTTTGTTTTATTGAAATTTCTGCATTGCCTTTTTGGGTGTCCGGTTAATATTGTAAATGCCCCAGTGTTTTTCGGCTCCCATTGGATTATCAGGATTTCCTTTCCAGTCTTCGTCAAAAGCTTCAAAGAAAAAAGTGGTAATGTTCATTTCTTTCGCCCAACCCATCAGTTCGTTATAATATTGCCCTTGTTTGTCTTCACTGGCACCTTCCCCAAATTCGGAGGAAACCGATGCCCAGCCTGCTTCGCTGATTACCAGTTTTGCATTGGGAAGCGCTTTTCGCACTTTTTCCATGTTTTGAATGGAATACGACAATCCTTCGTCAATATCTTTTCCTTCCCAAACCGGGTAAACATGAACGGAAATAAAATCCAGCACTTCGGCTAACTTTTCACCATGCGCTGCCCACCATTCGTAATTATCGGCCACAGTAACGGGTTGCTCAATCTGTTGTTGTACCCTTTTTGAATACGAGATTATGGTGTCCACATCCACTTTGTGGTCGTTCCAGTCAACCAGCGCTTCGTTTCCAACATTAACAGCAACCACAATTCCGGGGTACTGATTTGCCAGATTTATTCCTCTTTCAATTTCCTGCAGGTTGATTTGTTTGTTTTCAAGCAGTTCTGCCTCTGGTATTGGCTCCGTTAGCCACTCGCAGGTTTCGTGGGCGCTTAATTCAGCATTGAGCCAAATTCCAAGCATTACTTTTATTTTGAAGTTGTTTTCGTTGATAAGGCGCAACACTGCCTGCGAATTTTCACCTGAATCGTACAACCGAACCAGATTGAATTTCATATCATTTGAAATGATGTTCAGGTCTTCCAAAATTTCCGCATCGGTTGGGTTTTTAGCGCCTTCTCCGCGGTCGGGGTGTTGCCCGGTGCGAAAACCTGAGTAACACACGGCCCTGAATTCGCCGGCCAGTAAATCGCTTTTGTTTTGCATAAGGTTTATCGAGATGTTATCCTGCTTTGTTTGCATTGTTTTGTTGTTTTTTGCGCCGCCCGCACAACCCTGCATTAACAGGGTTGAAACAATGAAAACGAACAAACCCAAAAGGCGGCAATTTTTTTTATTTTCCATATTTCATATTTCCATCCTTGTCCCAAATTCCCCAGTATGCGCCCACATCGCCTTCGTCATTAATTTTCCATAATTCATCGAAACTGGAAAAATAAAACAGCTCGATATTTTCTTCCTGGCTCCATTTCTGTGCATTGATAAAATATTTCATGGCATTTTCGAAAGAGGGTTCAGAGGCTTCAAAAGCAGATCCGCGGTTTGGCCAGCCGGTTTCGCTGATGATGACTTTTTTTCCGTTTGCGGCGCTCACTGCCCTGTGGTACATGTCTTTCATGTAAAGCAGCGAATATTCAATGTGGCAGCCTTCCCAAAACGGGTAACAATTGGCAAAAACCACATCGCAGGCAGCAGTAACAGCAGGCCGGTTGCAGAACTCGTAATACGCATCTACATAACCAACCTGTATATTTGGCAACTCTTTTTTAACACGATAAATGTAATCAAGCAATTCGGCCTCGGTTAATTCTTCGCGATATAAAACCTCGTTGCCAACCGCAACCAAATCGGCAAAACCTTTCTTTGCCAGTTGAATCAAATTCTCTATTTCCTCTTCGTTTTTTTCTTTGTTGTCGCTCAACCATGCACCTGCCAGTACTTTTAACCCATTTTCCTTTGCAATTGCCGGAATCAGTTCATTCCCATCGGTACACGAAAAAGTTCGCAACCATTTGATGTATGGTTTGATAATGGCGATTCTCTCGCTGATTTGACCGGCTTTGATTACACTTCCCGGCTCCTGTTCTTCGGTATAAGAACTGTAACAAATTCCATGAATCCCTTTTTTCAGGGATGTGATGAACATTTCCTGCAAATGGCCTTCTAACGTTTTTGAATAATCAATCCCGGCCAGCGACATTATATTTTCACTACGCAATGACATTTTTTTAATTATCTGTTTTTAGTTTGAAAAATGACACTCAATTCTTTGCACTTCGCCGTTTCGGGCAAAAATTGCAGCACTTGATTCCTCATCGGTTTCATTATTTTCGAAATGTTTGATTTCGCCATTTTTGACGAAAACAGCAGTATTATTTTTGGGGCCGAAAGTGTAAATCACGGGAACCTGGCAAAAGGTAAATCCGATTTGTGCGGCACTTAGTTCAATGGATTGAAGGTTTCCTTGCAAATCAATAAAACTGAATGTTTCCGGTTGTTGCAGCAGTTCGTTTTGGTTGAGCAGGGAGGGGTTAAAACTGATTTTGCCATTGTGAACCAATACACCAAGTTCTCCAAACCTCGAAATTACATCTTCCTTTACCTGGCCTGTTAATCCGGGCTGTTTAACGCCTGCATTGGCCGGGGTGTGCGAGTACGCATCGGTTGGAAATGCACCATACAAACCGGGCGATTTGTACAATCCAATTCCGGCTTTTATCTCGTAATAATGTTGTTTTAATTTGCTAACGGTTTCAATTCCGGCGCCTTCTTTTATGGCATTAAAGTAGCACTCCTGGGTTGCCAGCAACAATTTCGAAACCATGTGCCAGTAAATGCTGCCCAAACCTTCGTACCCGTAAAACGTGCCCGACCTGCCGGTAAACGACTGGTGGTCAAATATTTCTTCATAAATATTCAGGATGGTTTCCTTTTCCTGCTCAACAAGCGGCCTGTAATTTTCGTCTTTTAAATTGTCAAGCGCTTCTTCCAAAACTGCGGCATTACGGAATGTTCCGTTGAAATGGAGATGCCCGTTTGTGTCTGATTTGATAATGTTGGTGCTTTTATCCGTAGCCAGTTTTTGCAACAATGGCGATGCTTTTACATGTTCATAGGGAATATTATTTTTTTCGGTAAACCGATGTAACTGGCGGTCGGGATATAGTATATAGCTGTATTGGTCGGCCCTGAAAAGTTGGCTGTTTTTTAAGGCATCCAGAACACTCAGACTTTCGGTGGCCGAAAGATATCCCGAACTCAAAACTGCTACCTGGCCTTCGAGCATTTCGTATAAATTTCGAACAACAATGGTTTTTTCTTTGAAGGAAATCAGGTTGTAAGCATGATAAAGCCCGTCTTCCCTTTTATTGGCGCGAATCGATTGTTCGATAAATTGGTTGGCGAATTGCAAAAACTCAACCAGTGTTTTTACCGAAACAGAATTTCTGCTTCCGGAGAAGGAATTTTCGTAAACTGTTTTTCGGTACTCGCTGCCTGCTTTCCCCAGCGATGCTGCAAAATAATAGCGGTCGGTGCTGGAAAAGCCGGTTTTGAGCAGCGCGGTATTTTCAGCAAAAAGCGAAAAAGTTTTTTCGAAGTGCGTTTTAATTTCTGCTGAAATTGAAATTTGTTGAAGATTGGAAGCGGTTAATTTTTCTGCCCAGAATTTTACAAATCTCCGCAAATAGTAAAGCGTAACCATAGAAACGCCATTTCCCACCAGTGCGTTGTTGGCATCGTTCCATTCCGGGCGTTGCGTGTTGAGCCAGATTCCGGCCTCCGGAATAAAGTTACTGATTTTCGCCAGCAGGGTTACCAATATTTTTTCGGCGAGGTTGGCATGGCAAATTTCTCCATTGTTATTTCTTAACAGTCGTCCGTCGGAACCAACCTTTTCGGTGAGCGCCTCAATTTCCCTGTTTAACCGGAAATCAAAATCGATGGTAGATTTTGGGTTCATCACCATTTCCTCAAAAGGTTTTATCCGGTATGGTACATTGGCGTAAACAAAAATCCCCTTCGTCAGTAATTTATCCAGTCTACCGGGATGAAAACTTTCTGATAGTTCAAGGAATTTCTGGAGGTAAATAATCTGGTGGTCGCCCCAGTAACCGATGTAAGCCCACGGGTCATCGGGATTTGGGGATTCCCAGTCGATTCCTTCGCGGGTAATGCGGTATGGATTGTATCCATCGGGGGTTGAAGCATTTACGAATTTTGAAATCATTCCTTCAACATAACCGGAGAACGAAATGCCCAGCGCCTCCCAGTTTTGGAAAATATCGCGCCAGTTTCCCTGGTAGCTAAGCTTTTCGCTTCCGTCGCTGTTTTTAATTTCGATGGAAAAGCGGTTCCAGGGCCGGCTCGGGTCTCCGTGCCGGCGACTGAATGTGAGCGGAAAATATTCAGCGCAAATCCGCTCAAATTCCAGACTTTGCAATTCTTTTGCCCAATTCGCCAATTTGCCGTAATCCATAGTTTTGGGAAGTTGCGCAAGCTCGCTGCCGAATTGTGCTTTTATCTCCTTGTTAGTTTGGTCAACAAACAGCACAAAATCGTTCACATCAACCGTGTAGTTTTTGGTAAAAATACCTCCGCGCATGATGTTGAAAAGCGTGTTTGAAAAATGGCGGGCATAACACAGTTCTTCGTTGCCCAGTTGCAAACCATCCGCTTTGGCCACAATTTGAACAAGGTTCGAGGTTCCCCGCGAAATATCGTTGTTTACCAGTTTCTCAATGTTGGGTTGCGTTTTCAGGAAATGTGTCAGATTGGCAACAGCGGCTGAATCCTGATTTACTTCGGCAACCAGAAACCAATTTTGTTTTTCGCCTTTTTCCAATTCGAGTTCGTCACACAGATAATACGCTCCACGCGAGGCGCGAATGTCGATTTCTGTTTCAACTTCGAACCCTTTTTTGAAATTTTCCAGTTGCTTATCTGAAAGAAGAATTTTGGTTTTATCGTTCAGTCCGTGCGACCAAACTGTTGTTGTTTTTAATGCTTCGCTGGGCTCTGCACGGTCAACCGGAATGGAACTGAGCATAAACAACCCGAGCCGCGTGCCTTCAACCAGTTCGTTTTTTTTGTATGCATCCAACAAATTGCTGAATTCATTCTGAAACTGATAATCAACGCCATAAGGCAGAATATTCCGGATGCCATCGAGAACTCTTATTTTAACACTGGTATTGCTTTCGTTACCAACAACCGATTTTTTTATCCATCCAAACTTTTCGCTGTTGTACCATCCATATTGAAAACTCAATCCCAAATCGGTATTTACCTCTTCGAAAATGATTTTGTTACCGTACATGCTTTTGTACAGGTTGCGTTTTATGGTATACACTTTTTCCGATTCGTTTGTGAATGGTTCCCACAAAAAGGTTTTTCCGGTTTTTTCAATCAGAAAAGTGGTTTTATTGCCGGTTAAACCTTTGTAATCGTGAATTTTATCATCTGTATAATACGGAAATAACGCATTGTCGCGGTTTTTACGTCCGGCTGTGAGTGCGCCGTTGCTGGATAAAAACATCCAGTGGTCTGAATCGCTGACAATGGTCATGAAAAAATCGGGCATCAGGTTCACGTTGCTGATTTTGTAAAACTTTTCGTTTTCAATTTCAACAAATTGTCCGGTAGTTTCAGTGTTCCCCGGTTTCAGGATGGTGTTACCGAGATGAATGGAATTGTTGTTCATTGTTTTAATATTAGTTAGAGAAAAACAAAGCTTGAACAAATATCTAAGTTACAGTGAAACGACGAATCAGGTTTTTGGAAGGGGAGCCCGAAAAGCTCCCCTTTTAGCCCAAAAACATAACTATGATGTACTAACTAAACGTCACTTTAAAAGATTCTATTGATAAACCCTCACCCAATCAATCTCCATTGACGATTGTGTGAAATTCGAATCGATATTACCTCCAAATGTTCCACCCATTGCCACGTTGAAGATAAGAAACATGCTGGCGTCGAAAGGCCAGGTATTTCCGTCTTTCACTTCCGGATTATAGGTGTAGAATATCTCGTCGTCAACCAAAAATGTAACCTGCTTTGCCGACCAATTTACTGAGTAAACGTGAAATTCAGAAGATGCATCGCCAAGCGGTTTGTTCTTTATATTTACAGTGGCGCCATAACTTGAAGGAGTGTGAATAGCACCCGAAACCACGCCGGGATTGTTGCCGGCGGATTCCATGATATCGATTTCACCACAGGCTGGCCAACCGACAGTCGTAATGTTAGAGCCCAACATCCAGATTGCAGGCCAGGTGCCTCCCCCTGTTGGCAATTTAGCCTTCACATCCACGCGTCCGTATTTGAAATCGTACAAACCCTGAGTTTTAACGCGGGCAGAAGTGTAATTGCTTCCCTGGTAATCCTCCTTTTTTGCAGTAATTTTTAACACGCCATCAGCAACAGTTACATTGTCAGTCCTGTCGGTGTAATACTGAACTTCGCCATTTCCCCAGCCATTATTGCCGGTGCCCAAATCGTAGGCCCAGTTGGTTACAGAGGGACTCCCGCTGACATCAAATTCATCGGCCCAAACCAAGTTATTATATTCCACATCCAATTCTTCCCCGCTGCCCGGTTTAACGCTGGTAAATGTGTGATACCACGCATAAGTTCCGTCTTCTTCAACTCTTACCTTTAGCAAGTTGTTGGTTACCTGAATGATTTCGTATGTACTTGTGCCAACATACCAGCTCATAAAACCACCATCAGAAAAACTCATGGTTGTGCCGCGGTAACCACCAGCTTCCGTTGCGATGGAAGATGACGGGCTGAACGATACATTTTTTACGCCGTAAATCGATGGCACGATATCTTATCCATAACAGGCGTCAGGGCCAACGCCGATTT
>Ga0100400_1002065_pt1 | contig 14129 bp, 10 predicted proteins | sample CryGeymeta201524_FD_80420 | JGI IMG/M metagenome (GOLD analysis project Ga0100400, IMG submission 80420) | Groundwater microbial communities from Crystal Geyser aquifers in Utah, USA - Crystal Geyser metaG 2015-24 | ecosystem: Environmental > Aquatic > Deep subsurface > Groundwater | place: USA... | reverse complement strand
TTAAAATCAAAAAATTATTATGGCAATTTGGTGCCTGTGGCGGTATAAATTTGAAACCATTGTTCTAAACTCAATTCTACGTCAAAGGCTTTAATGGCAGCCTTAATGCGGTTTAAATTTTGCGTGCCAATTACGGGTATAATTTGCGCCGGATGTTGCAGCAGCCATGCATAAGCAAGGGTGTCAATGCCTATTGATAGATTGTTTGCTATGTGGGTTAAAACCGCATTGAGCTTTTGTTCCAATTCATTTTGTGGTTTAAAAAGCCGTCCCCCTGCCATTGGCGACCAGGCCATCGGTTTTATTTGATGCTGTATTAAATGTTCTATTGTGCCGTCTTTAAAATGTTGTAAAGCCAAAGGCGAAAGTTCTATTTGATTGGTAACCAATGGCTCATCTATAAATTTAGCCAACAGTTCAAACTGCTGTGGCGTGAAATTTGAAACGCCAAAATGCAATACTTTCCCCGCTTTTTTTAAGGTATTAAAGGTTTTGGCTATCGTTTCGGGATTAAAATAAGGACTCGGCCGGTGCAGCAACAAACAATCAATATAATCGGTATTAAAATTTTTAAGGGATTGGTTTACTGAATTAATGAGGTGCTCACTCGAATAATCGTAATATTTTAGTTGACGATTTGGATATTTATCCGACAAGAGTTTTATGCCGCATTTGGTGATGAGTTTTAGCTTTGCTCGCAAGCCTTTATCAAGCTTTAAAACGTTGCCAAACAGCGCTTCACATTCATAGTTTCCATAAATATCGGCGTGATCTATGGTGTCGATGCCCAACTCTAAACAGTTGCTGGTTAAAGCGTGCAGTTGCGTAGTTGTTAAATGCCAATCTTTTAAACGCCAATGTCCGTGCACCAAGCGAGCGATTTTAAAGGTGGGAGCGAGGGTGATGAGTGGTATTGACATAGCTTAATTTTAAAAACAGATGTTTACAAAATTAAGATTTATTTTGACCTTAGCTAATTTTAAACCAGCTAATTATTTGAGTCTGCTTGAGCGAGAAATTGTGGATAAAAATAAAATAGCCTAATTTATAATTACCTTTTTAACGCGGGTTTGGGTGTCGGTAGTAATTTTTAGCATATAAAATCCCGAAGGTAAATTGGGAATATTTTGTTTTTTGGATGTCATTTTTTGATGATAAATCAACTGACCTCCAATGTTATAAAGGCTGATGTCTGCTTGGTTTTCATTTCCCAAAATCACATTAACACTGTGATTGTTAGACGGGTTTGGATAGACTTCAAAACCGAGGTTTTTATAAGTTGCCACAGCCAAAGTTCCCCATGTGTCTTGTGCTTGAACACCTCCCCAAATGCGCGTTGCAAAGGCAGGATTGTCTATAAACGGATTGCGATTACCTTGCATGGTTTCCGAAACCGGATTGCGCTGTTTTTCAACATCCGAAACAGGATCTTCGGCATTCCATTGTAAAAATAAATCCACCATTTTGTTATCAATGTTATTGGTAGTGCCAATTCCCACATTAATAGGCCAACATTGGGTTTGTGTTTCGGAAGTGCCATCGCCGTTGTAACGGATATACATATACATAATAATGCGCGCCACATCACCTTTCCACTCATCTCCCGGATACCATCCACCATTGCTAGCGCCCGAATGTCCTGTGCCGGTGGCAAAATGTAAGTTGCCACGATCTGCATTCCATTGCACATCTGCCGGACGCAAATTGTGTAAATCGGTTCCCGCACCAGGGCTTGAGGTTGTTAATGCCGGATTGGCTAACGATTTTGCAAAAACGTGTTCGCGATTCCATTGACCATTAGCGCCACCATTATCGTTTACACCTCGTGTACGGTCATTTTTTACATCATTATCAACGCCCGATTCCCATCCGTAAATTAATAAAACTTCGGTGTTGCTTTGCGGATTTAAATCGGCTTGTTTTTGCGCATCCCAGCCATAAGGAATCAAAGTGGTATGGGTAGTTTTTACCTTGCTCGAAAGTTCTGTTTTTAATGCCAAGCCTGTTAAACTTAAATTAACATTGTTATAATAAGCCGGCATTTGAGCGATAATTAACTGACCGACAAATAGTAAAATGAGGAGTATTGTTTTTTTCATAAGCTTAAGCGATGCGTTCTAGTTGAGCCATATAAAATCCGTCAAAACCTGTTTTGTGCGGACTCACAGTGGCCTCTTTTACGAGTTTAAAATTAGCGTTATTTTTTAAAAATTCGGCTACTTGCAATTGATTTTCTGAAGGTAAAATAGAACAGGTGGCATAAACCATCAATCCGTTTAATTTGAGCATTTTAGAATAATTTTCTAAGAGTTCTTTTTGTGTTGCTTTAATCGTATCTAAAAATTCAGGTTGTAATTTCCATTTGGCATCGGGATTGCGTTTTAAAACACCCAAACCGCTGCAAGGCGCATCGATTAATAAGCGGTCGGCCGAACTGTGTAATTTTTTAATGGTTTTTGTCGATTCTATAAAGCGGGGCTCAATGTTAAAAGCGCCGTTGCGCTTGGCGCGACGTTTTAATTCGTTGAGTTTATTTTTATAAATATCGAGGGCAATAATCTGACCTTTGTTTTCCATTAAACTGGCAAGATGAAGGGTTTTGCCACCAGCACCGGCGCAGGCATCAATCACGCGCATTCCGGGTTTTACGTCTAAAAAATAAGCTACAAGTTGTGAAGAGGCATCTTGAACTTCAAAGAGTCCGTCTTTAAAAGCCTGACTTGTAAACACATTTTGCCGTTCTTTTAAAACCAATGCATCGGGATAGTTTTTTAGCGATTCGGTTTCAATGCCTTCTTTATCTAGGCTTTTTTGTAGCATGAGTTTTGAACCTTTTAATCGGTTGGCTCTTAAAATAACATCGGCGGGTTGGTTAAGCGCGTGCAATTCGTCATTCCAAGCAACGCCGAGTTCTTTTTCACCCAATTCATCCAACCAATCGGGAATAGACTCTTTAATTTTTCGCGTTTTTTGAAAGTTGTCAAATAAACCTTTAATATGGCGTTCGGGCGTTCCTGCTAATTGACTCCATTCAGGGAGTTTAATGCCTTTTAACACTGCCCAAACGGCAAAAAGTTTCCACAAATTATCTTTGGTAAAATGATTTTTGGTGCCGGCAATTTCGTTGTATAGTCTGCGCCAGCGCACCATTTCATAAATGGTTTCGGCTAAAAATTTGCGGTCGTGCGAACCCCAACGTTTATCTCTTTTTAAGGTGGTTTCTACAACCTTACTCGCCATTAAACCGTCGTTAAAAATGTAATCTAACGAATCAATTACGGCAATTACCAAATTTTTATGTAAACGCATAGCAACTTTTTAAGTGCACAAAGGTAGTGAAACTTGCATTTTAAAAAGGGGATATTTAAAAGCAATCTTTATGGGTGTTTAACTCGGCCTATATCAAAAAGCAAATCGGTATTGGGGTCTAAAATGATATTGACAATTTCCTTATCGGATGGAATCTCAAAGCTTTCTATTTTTTGGTTTATTTCAAGGGTTTTAATCAGGCTTGTTTGGTCTTTAAAAAGGAGCTTTACGCTTAAGGGAAAATTAAATAGAGTCTTAAAATCTTGCACTTGCGAGATGTTTATTTTAAGTGTTTTAGCTTGATAGCGCCAATCGACATTGAGCTTTGGTTGCCCAACTTGATAAAGCCATTGGTTAAAAAAAGTATCCAAATTTCTACCCGAAACTTGCTGAACGATAGTCTTAAAATCTTGTGTATCGGCGTTTTTAAATTTAAAGGTTTTGTAATAGGTTTTATAGGCTTTTGTAAAAGTAGAATCGCCTAAATTGCGGCGCAACATGTGTAAAAACCAGCTGCCTTTTTCGTAGGAGTTGGCGTTTAACAAATCCATTAAATTGGTGGTTTCATGGTCAACCACCGGCTTTTTCCAAATAGTTGAAAAAGTAATAATTTTTTCGCGATCTTTTATAAGTTGCGCATCTAAAGCATTTTTGCCATAGGTATTTTCAAGGTACAAATTGGTAAAATAGGTAGCAAATCCCTCGCTTAACCACAAATGAGGCCAGTCTGTTTCGGTAGCCGAATCGCCAAACCATTGGTGAGCAATTTCGTGCGCCAACAAATCTTCATGGTCTTGCTTGCCATTGACCGATTTTTCAAAATAAAATATGGCACTGGCATTTTCCATTCCGCCAAAGCGCGTTTTTGATTGCACATTTGCCAACTTTTTATAGGGATATTCATCGATGGTTTTAATGTAATAAGCCAAAATTTTATCTGCTACAGCATAATCTATGAAACCAGCTTCCTTATTTTGGGGAAAAACCCAACTCGACACGGGAACACCCATTATGATACCCAAATCTTGAACCTCAAATCGAGCGATTCCAACCACCATAACATCGGTAGGAAGCACCACACTACTTTTCCAATGGGTATAGATTCGGTCTTTTAAGAGATTGTCTTTTTCAACAAGGCTTCCATTGGCAACCACGCGATAATGGTTGGGCGCAGTCACATAAAAATCAACATAAGCTTTATCGGCTAAGGCATCTAGGCAAGGCAACCAATAATGCGCACGATTGGGCCAGTTATCACCAAAAAAAGTGCGGTCGCCAAACATGTTTTTAGAAATGATTAGGCCATCTTTTGGTATGCCTTTATAAAAAATAGAGACGCTTTGTGTATCATTAGAATCGTTTTCTATGACTTTAATGGTTAAAATAGCGCCATTTTGTTTATAACGTGTGGCTTTGTTATTATACAACACCTTTAAAACCTCCATACCCAAGCCGCTGGCATCTTTGCTATCTAAGTTAAATGAAATGTAGTCGGTTTGTTTTAAAAGTTCAAATTTTATTGAGGCATTGCCCTCAATAACATCAGTTGTATCGTTTACATTTATATAAAAATGATAGTGCAACACATCAATTTCATCAAGTGGTTTTAGGCTAGTTTGGGCAAAGCTTGAAAAAAAGGCTGTTAAAAATAAGCAGCTAAAAATTAGAGATTTAAAAACAGTTAACTTCATATTTTTAAATTTTAAATGGATAATCGAGCTTTGGCGATGCTGTTATTTGACGCAAAATTATTTTGCAAATAGGTGTAATAGCCTGCAATGCCAATCATCGCTGCATTATCGGTAGTGAATTCAAATTTTGGTATAAAACACTGCCATCCTAATTTGGTTTCGGCCTGTGCTAGCGCCATTCTAATACCCGAATTTGCCGAAACGCCGCCCGCTATGGCCACTTGTTTTAGGCCCGTTTGTTTTACGGCTAACTTTAACTTATCCATCAAAATACTCACAATGGTATGCTGAATAGAAGCGCACAAATCATCGCGATTTTGCGCGATAAAGTTGGGGTTTTTAGCGGTTTCTTTTTGGATAAAATACAGAATGGCCGTTTTTAATCCGCTGAAGCTAAAGTCTAGAGGATTTTTAGATTTTGGCTTGGGAAATTTAAACGCCAGCGGATTGCCAACCTTGGAATATTTATCAATAAATGGACCGCCAGGATAATCTAAACCCAATATTTTAGCCGATTTATCAAAGGCTTCGCCTGCGGCATCATCGGTAGTTTGACCTAAAACTTCAAAGTTAAAATAGTCGGTTACCTTAACAATTTGGGTATGTCCACCGCTGATGGTCAAACATAAAAATGGAAATTCGGGAATTTTAGAATCCTCATATTTTATAAAATGTGCCAACACATGAGCTTGCATGTGATTGACAGCCAACAGGGGAATTTTTAAGGCAAGCGCCAAACTTTTAGCAAACGAAACGCCTACCAAAAGTGAACCCATCAAACCAGGACCTTGCGTAAAAGCAATGGCGTTGAGCTGGTTAATAGAAATACCGGCTTCTTTTAAAGCCAAACTTACAACGGGCACAATATTTTGTTGATGCGCTCGCGATGCCAATTCGGGAATCACCCCTCCGTATTTGGTGTGAATTTCTTGCCCTGCAATTTTATTCGATAAAACCCTATCATTACACAAAATAGCCGCACCTGTATCGTCGCACGAAGATTCAATAGCTAAGATATAAATCGGTTTTTTAGGCATCATTTGGTTTTGTATCAACAATTTATAATAGGTTTTTATTTTTTGAGATGTGGCACGAATCATGTACTTTTACACTGCAAATTTAAATGATTTAAGGTATCAAAAGACTAAAAAAAATATTATTGAGATTGTTGTTGGGCTTAATTGTTTTTTTAGTCTTAGTCGTTGTATTGTTTAGCTTACCGGTGGTGCAAACTTACCTCGCCACAATAATCACTAATGAAATTAATAAAACCTACAAAACCAATATTTTAATTGATAAAGTTGATTTTTCATACCTAGGAAAAATACAGCTAAAAGGCATTCACATCAATGATTATCGCCACAATAAAATGATTGATGTTGCCAAACTCAGTACGTCGATTTTTAGTTACAAAATGGCCTATAACAATAAATTGAATTTTGACAATATTAAAGTGAGCAGTGTTTATTTAAATATGGTAACTTATAAAGGCGAAACCAACGATAACCTCTCCATTTTTATAGAAAAATTTGATGACCAACCATCAACAACGGGTCAACCTTCAAGCTTTTTAATGACTGCCAAAAATATTCATTTAGAGCAAGGTAATTTTTACTTATCAGATTTTAATTTTGATGATAAACCTTTAGCCTATTACAAGCAATTAAATGGTGATTTAAAGCGATTTAAAATTAAGGGCCCCAATGTTTCAGTAAATATTCGGAATTTAACATTTATAGAAGACCACGGTTTGGAGGTAAAAAAATTGGACACCGATTTTGAATATACCCTTACGGGGATGCAATTCCATAATTCAGAACTAAAAACCGAAACTTCATCATTGAATTTTGATTTGAATTTTGACTACGACCGCAATAACTTAAAATATTTTTACGACAGCGTTCAGGTTAAGGCATCCATAAAAAAATCATTGCTTTCAATGCCCGATTTAAAACATTTTTACAATGAAATAGATGGCAATCAACAGCTTACCATTTACGCTCAAATGAAAGGCACTTTAAACGATTTTGAATTAAATCAAGTAGATTTAAAATCAAGTACTAAAGTTTATTTTAAAGGCAAGATGCGATTGATCAATTCATTTAAAGTCAAAGCGCCCTTTAAATTAGAAACCGATATTGAAAGTTTAGCAGCTAATGCTCATAAATTAAAACAACTTTTACCCAATTTAATAGGTAAAAACCTGCCCGATGCCACCAATGTTTTGGGTGATTTTTTGGTTATAGGCAAAACAGATATCACAAAAAATACCATCAATACCCAAAGTCAAATAAAATCAGCTCTTGGAAAAATTACATTAAATATGGATTTTGGAGCCATAGCTGATTTAGAACAAACAAATTATAAAGGAATTTTAGCTTTAGAAAATTTTAAATTGGGAAAGGTTATAAAAGATACTTTGGTGGGCTATTTGAGTTTGATAGCTTCAATTGATGGAAGGGGAATGACTTTTAAATCGTTAAACACATCCGTTAAGGCAAATATTAGCAAGCATCAATACAAAGCTTACACCTATAATAAAATTGACCTTGACGGCGTTTTTAAGTATAAAAAATTTACCGGAAAATTGGTTTCAATTGACGATAATTTAAAATTGGCTATTCAAGGTGAAGCTGACTTTTCGCAAAAACAATACCGCTATGATTTTAACACGAACATAGATTTTGTAAACTTTAACGCACTTAATTTATACACAAAGGATAAAATTTCATTGTTTAAAGGCGCAATCGATATCAATTTAGTAGGAAGTTCGATAGATGCACTTACTGGTTCGGTTGCTTTTAATAATACGACCTATACAAATCAAACTGGAATTTACTTTTTTAAGAATTTTAAAATTGCTTCAAGTATTGAAAACCAAATAAAAACCATAGAAATAAATTCTCCCGATATTGTAAGCGGAAAATTAATGGGTAATTTTAAACTTTTAGAACTTCCCGATTTATTTAAAAATGGTTTAGGTAGCATTCTATCAAAATATCAATTCAAAAAAACAAGTGATAATCAAACGGTTAGTTATAATTTTAAAATTTACAATAAAGCGCTAGAGATTTTTTATCCTGATTTTAAACTGGCAACAAATACAATTATTAGGGGAAATTTGGCAAGCATTGACACGAGTTTTACACTTATTTTTAAAACGCCGCAATTAGATGCTTTTAAAAATAGCATCCAAAATATCAACCTACAAATTGACAATAAAAATCCGCTTTTTAGCACGCTTTTAAATGTAGATAAAATAACATCAGACTATTACGATATTTCTAAGCTCAATTTAGTTAACGTAAAATTAAAAGATACGCTATTTTTGAGAACCGATTTTTATGGAGGCGATTCTCTTACCGAAAAATACAATCTGAGTTTATACAATACCACAAACGAAAAAGGGAATTCGGTTTTTGGCGTTAAAAAATCAAATGTGAATGTCAAAAATATGAACTGGATTTTGAATCCTACAAATAATAAAGACAATAAAATTATCTTTGACGATAGCTTTACAGTTTTTGATATTAAAAAAATTGACTTGCAAGCGGGCGCACAAAAAATTAATATCGATGGCTACATGTTGGATAAAAACAATAGCGATTTTCAATTAAATTTAGAAAACGTCGATATAGAGAACATTACCCCTAAAATAGACAGCTTGGCTTTAAAAGGGCGCGTAAACGGGAATTTAAACTGGAAAAAAACCAATGGTCAACTCATGCCTATTGCCGATATGACGATTGACAACTTTAGCATAAATAATTCTTACCAAGGTAACGCCGTTATCAATGCCCAAGGATTTAATTCACTAAAAAAATATGAGCTAAACGCGCTTATTAATCGCAACGATATTAGAACCCTTTATGTTAAAGGAAGCATCGATTTTGAAAATGAAAACCCTACAATTGATGTTGATATTACCTTTAAAAGTTTTATGCTAAATGCATTTAGCGCCCTAGGCGAAAATGTTTTGTCGAATATTAGAGGTAATGTAAACGGACAAGCAAAAATTTTGGGCGAACTCAAAAACCCTACAATCGATGGCGAATTAACGCTAGTTGATGCAGGTCTTAATTTTCCTTATATTAACGTCGATTACCACTTTGACGGAGCTCCAAAAGTTAGACTGCACAATCATACTTTTGAATTTGAAAACGCAACCATAAGTGATAGTAAGTTCAATACCAAGGCATTTTTATCAGGAACTATTTCGCATGACCGATTTAAAAAGTGGTTCTTAGATTTAAAACTGGCTACCAAAAACTTACTTGTTTTAAATACCGTTGAAGATGAAGAAACCCTGTATTATGGTACTGGATTTATAGAAGGAAAAGCAACAATCTCCGGTTTAACCGATAATCTTTTAATTCAAGTTAACGGAAAAACTAACCCGGGAACAAAATTTATCATTCCACTAAGTGACGTGAGAACCATTGATGAATCAAATTTAATACACTTTGTAAAAAAGGAAGTAAATCCCAATAAAATAAAATCCCAAGAAGATTATATTTTAGACCAACTGCAAGGATTAAACATTAAATTTAATATAGATGTTACCAAAGATGCCATTGCACAAATAGTAATTGATAAAAAAACGGGAACCATTTTAAAGGGTAGTGGAGATGGAAACCTCCAAATTAACATCAACACCAACGGTAATTTTACCATGTTTGGAAACTTTGTTGTTGACAATGGTATTTATGAATTTAAAAACATCATTAACAAATCATTTAACGTTAAAAAAGGCGGCACCATTAGTTGGACTGGAAATCCTTATAATGCCAACTTAGATATAGAAGCCGTTTATCACACCAAAGCCAACCCGGGTGTTTTGCTAGAAAATGCAAAGGGTACTCGAAATATTGATGTTGACTTGATTACAAAAATTAAGGGAAAATTATTTGAATCGAATATGGAATTCGATGTGTTTTTGCCCACAGCGAGTTCTACCGTTAACAGCGAACTTCAATTTAAATTAAACAATAGTGATAAAAAAATGACCCAGTTCTTCTCCCTCTTAACAACAGGTTCATTCTTTAGTCAAGATTCTAATAATTTTGATAGCAATGCCGTCATTACAGGAACTATTTCTGATAGAATTTCGAGTGTTTTATCAGATATCTTAAATAAAGAAGGAAATAAATTTCAAGTAGGATTTATTTATGATATAGGTAGTTATGACCGCTTGAGCAATTTAAAAACCGAAGACCAGTTAGGAATCACGGTGTCATCAAAAATAAGCAAAAAATTTACGGTTAATGGTAAAGTTGGTGTGCCAGTTGGCTCTAAATCACAATCTTCGGTTATTGGAGAAGTTGAAATAACCACCCCATTAAATAAATCGGAAAGTTTGACAGGTCGCATCTTTAACCGACAAAACCAAATTCAATTTGCCGTTGCCGACCAAGAAGGCTATACCCAAGGTGTGGGTATTTCTTACCGCGTAGATTTTGACAATTTAAAAGATTTGTTCAAAAAAACCAAACCAATTAAAAAAAGTAATCAAGCCAAAAAAGACAGCATTCAAGCTGCTTTAAAACTTATAAAATTTAAACCGGTTAAAAAGGACTCGCTTCCCAATAAAAAACATTGATTCACTGTAAACAAGTGTAAACAAATACGACTTCTATTTTATTATAAATCAATTACTTTTAAAGTTTTAAGCGAAATCGTTTTCGTATAAAAACGCGATATTTGTCTTTTTTAAAAAGGTTTATCCTTAATTTTGAACCATTATAAATTATGAAAAAAATTAAAAAAATTGCTGTTTTAACTTCTGGTGGCGATGCCCCCGGAATGAATGCCGCCATTAGGTCGGTTGTTAGAACTTGTGCCTACTACCGAATTGATTGTATCGGCGTGTATCGCGGCTATCAAGGTTTGATTGAAGGTGATTTTGTGCCGATGAGTGCCCGAAGTGTGAGTAGTATCATCAATAAAGGTGGCACCATGCTAAAATCGGCACGCTCAAAAGAATTTATGACCGTTGAAGGCCGTAAAAAAGCATACGACAGTTTAATTGCAGCCGAAATTGATGGTTTGATTTTAATTGGTGGTGACGGCTCATTTACAGGAGGTTTGGTGTTTAACGAAGAATATCATTTTCCAATAATAGGCATTCCAGGAACCATTGACAATGATATTTTTGGAACAGATTATACCATAGGTTACGATACCGCCTTAAACACGGTTGTTGAAGTTATTGATAAAATTAGAGATACCGCCAGTTCTCATAACCGCCTCTTTTTTGTTGAGGTAATGGGCAGAGATGCCGGATTTATTGCCCTTAATGCCGGTATTGGCGCTGGAGCGGAAGAGATTTTAATTCCCGAAGAAAATTTGGGTTTAGAACGCTTGCTCGAATCGCTTAAACAAAGCAAACGCTCAGGAAAATCATCGAGTATCGTCGTGGTTGCCGAAGGTGATAAACTAGGTAAAAACGTATTTGAATTACGCGACTATATCGAAGAACATGTTCCCGAATATGAAGTCCGCGTTTCGGTTTTAGGTCACATGCAACGCGGTGGTTCGCCATCTTGTTTCGACCGTGTTTTGGCGAGTAGGTTAGGCGTAAAAGCAGTAGAATTACTTTTAGATGGCCACTCTAATTTAATGGTTGGCATTGTAAATACTAAAATTGAAAGCTGCTCTTTTAAAGAAGCTTTAGCCGGACACCACAACATCAATAAAGAATTAATAAGAGTTGCAGACATTATGTCTGTTTAAAATTTAATATAAAAAATAAAAATGATTAAAATTGGAATTAACGGATTCGGAAGAATAGGAAGATTGGCATTTAGAGTTGCCGTAAGTAGAAAAAATGTACAAGTAGTTGCTATAAATGATTTATTAGAAGTAGATTATCTAGCTTATTTATTAAAATTTGATTCCGTTCACGGTAAATTTGAAGGTGAAGTTTCAGTAAAAGACGGTTTTTTAATCGTTAATGGAAACAAAATTAGAGTAACAGCCGAACGCAATCCTGAAAATTTAAAATGGAATGAAGTAGGAGCCGATTATATTATCGAATCTACTGGCTTTTATACAACCCTTGAAACAGCAGGTTTGCATATTAAAGGAGGCGCTAAAAAAGTGATTATTTCAGCCCCTTCTAATGACGCTAAAACTTTTGTAATGGGCGTAAACCATAAAACAATGCTTGCAACCGACGTAATTATGTCGAATGCTTCTTGTACTACAAATTGTTTGGCTCCAATTGCTAAAGTTTTAAATGATGAATTTAAAATTGTTGAAGGTTTAATGACAACTATTCACGCCACTACAGCCACACAAAAAACGGTTGATGGTCCATCTGCCAAAGATTGGCGCGGTGGTCGGTCGGCGTTAAATAATATTATACCAGCTTCAACAGGTGCTGCAAAAGCAGTTACAAAAGTAATTCCTGATTTAGTAGGAAAACTTACAGGAATGGCTTTTAGAGTGCCAACCGTTGATGTTTCGGTAGTCGATTTAACAGTAAGATTAGAAAAATCTACCAGTTTAGCCGCTATCAATGCGGTGATGAAAAAAGCATCCGAAAATGAATTAAAAGGAATTTTAGGCTACACCGAAGACGATGTGGTTTCGCAAGATTTTGTTTCCGAAACCAAAACATCTACCTACGATGCCAATGCATGTGTTGCATTAAACGAAAATTTCTTTAAGATAATAGCTTGGTACGATAATGAATATGGTTATTCTAATAAAATAGTCGATTTGGTTATCTATGCAGCTAGTTTGAATTAATGTTAGTTTGTTGAGTTGAGTTGAAAATCCCGCTTCGGTGGGATTTTTTTTGCACCTAATTTACCGTTCTTCTTTGTATATTTGGATGCTTTTATGAGAACTGTAAAAATAATTGAATGCCCACGAGATGCCATGCAAGGCATTAAACCATTTATAGAAACCGCTATAAAAGCGCATTATATCAACAAACTTTTACAGGTAGGTTTTGACACCATTGATTTTGGCAGTTTTGTTTCGCCAAAAGCCATTCCGCAAATGCAAGATACCGCAAAGGTTTTATCAAAATTAAACTTATCCCAAACAAAAAGTAAATTATTGGCCATTGTTGCCAATGTGAGAGGTGCTGAAGATGCTATAAAATTTGAAGAAATTAGCTATTTAGGATATCCGTTTTCTATTTCCGAAAACTTTCAAATGCGAAATACAAGCAAAACCATAGCCCAATCAATTTGCGTTTTAGAAAGTATTTTAAATTTGGCAGATAAAAGTAACAAGCAAGTGGTAGCCTACCTTTCAATGGGCTTTGGAAACCCTTATGGAGACCCTTGGAGTGTAGAAGTTGTGGCAGAATGGACTTCTAAATTAGTAGCAATGGGCGTAAAAATACTATCCTTATCGGATACCATCGGAACCTCAGATCCTAAAACTATTAGCTATTTATTTTCAAATCTTATTCCGATGTATCCTAAAATTGAGTTTGGTGCGCATTTGCACACCACGCCAGCCAAATGGTTTGAAAAAGTTGAGGCTGCTTATAGGGCAGGTTGTAGGCGCTTTGATGGTGCAATTCTTGGCTTTGGCGGATGTCCAATGGCAAAAGATGAATTAACCGGTAATATGCCAACCGAGCAATTAGTAACTTATTTTAATCAGCAAAACGTAGCAATTAATATAAATGCTATAAAATTTAAAGCGGCCTTTAAGGCCGCTAAAAAGGTATTTTTAACTGTTTAAGTAATTAGAATTTTCTTAAAACCGTCTTTTAAAAGCTTTGTGATTGCTGTCTCCATCACGATGACTTCGCCCACTTCCGCCATCACGACTTCGCGAGTGATCACTGCTTCTTGAATGCTCGTTGCTTCTGCCACCATCTCTTCGGCTTCCACGGTCGCTTCGGTCTCTAGAAAAGCCACTTGAAGCGCCTTTTGGTTTTGCGGTGATTTCAACTTTAATGGGCCTGCCATTAAACATTTGACCATTTATGGTGCTTAAAACATCATTTTCTACTGATTTTTCGACCTCAAAAAACGAGAAGCTCTTTAAAATTTCAATCTGCCCAATGGCAAAATGATGTTTGTTGAGGTGCTTGTTAATCAAACCAATTAGCAATTTTGGGTTTAAATTATCTAAGTTTCCTAGATTGATATGAAATCTGGT
>Ga0100400_1002042_pt1 | contig 14237 bp, 10 predicted proteins | sample CryGeymeta201524_FD_80420 | JGI IMG/M metagenome (GOLD analysis project Ga0100400, IMG submission 80420) | Groundwater microbial communities from Crystal Geyser aquifers in Utah, USA - Crystal Geyser metaG 2015-24 | ecosystem: Environmental > Aquatic > Deep subsurface > Groundwater | place: USA... | reverse complement strand
CCGCTAAATCTTCAGGACGCATATTCTGCAATTTGGAATCTTCCTTTTTTATCCGTATGCTTCCTCGTACCAGATCAAGTGGTTGTATATCTGCCCACGAAAGAAAATTGGAAACCATATTAATGCCAAAGAAGTGAATTATTCTTGTCATGGCATTTTCTATATGGAGTCTCCTGAGAAGACCTATTAACCCAATATCCACGCCAGAAATATAACACTCGTAGTTATGACTGGAAAGATTAATTTGTTCATGAATAATAACATCGTTTGCACGAACAATCTTATTTCCTGAGATGTCAATTACTTGTTTATCGAGTAGGTTTCTTTTAACGTATAATTCATTTTCTGCAAGTTCAGCCTGCGTATAAAACTTAGCAATACGTACAACCGTGTTAAATTTATGAATAGCATCCGCGTTGATAATTGTCTTGGTGCCTTTAAAATCGACCACTATTTTTGTGACCTTGGGACTACTATCTAATAAGAAGATGACATCATCCAGCCATCCGATGAATATGCCGTCATTTGTTATCACTTTTTTTCTATCTAGTTCAGAAAAATACAGCATAATAATGAATATGTGTACTCTCACTATTGCATACTCTCACTATACTTTCAATATGTATTATACACCTGTATGTAAGAAATATGTATTATTAATATAAAATTACAAATTAAAATTCAGATTTTTGTGTCATCCTGAGCCGCCCAGGGCGGAGAAGGATCCCGCCTGCAATGCTTTGCGTAGCAATGCAGACAGATAGCGAAGCATTAAAACCTGCCTGCCGGCAGGCAGGGATTCTTCGTATGTAAACTTAGTCACTCAGAATGACACTCAATTTTGAATTCGAATTTAGAGCTTGAATTTAAGGTTTCTTGACTTTCTCTTTCCATGATATAATATGGGTATATGGACAAAAAACTAGGTGGGCTTCTACTTGTTTTTTTTCTTTTGTTCACTGTTTTTGCCACAATCGTTTTATTTAATGGTCAATTCACGACATTTACGCGGGCTAAAGAAGACTTTGCCCCAAGTGCAAAAGCTTCACTTCTGTTTGCGTATCCACTCCTTTTGAAAGCTGATGGCAAAGAAAAAAGTACGATCAATATCTTCGTAAGAAGCGATAAAGGTATGCCTGTGAAGGATAAGAAGCTTAGCATCACCTCCACGGTTGGGACTTTGAGTGATGTCGAGGCAACTACTGATGAGAAAGGAAAAGCGACCGTAACTCTTACTTCTGCAACCCCGGGAACAGCTATAGTTGAAGCATCCATAGACGGTATGTTAAAGATGTCTCAAACATTATCAATTAAATTTGAATAATTCTATGACAAAAAAAATTACCAAGGTCGTCATTCCCGCAGCAGGATTTGGCACCCGTTTTCTTCCTCAAACGAAAGCAATGCCTAAGGAAATGCTCCCAGTGGTAGACAAACCGGTCATTCAATATGTGGTGGAGGAGGCTGTGCATTCCGGAGTGGAGAGCATAATTATCGTAACGGGTGCAAATAAGCGAGCTATAGAAGACCATTTTGATGTGCCAAATGAGGATTTGGTCAAGAATTTGATGAATGGAAAAAAAGAACATATATTAAAGGAACTAAGGCGAATCTCTGAAATGGCCAATTTTATTTATGTTCGTCAAAAGGGTCCCTATGGGAATGGAACACCAATTCTTGCTGTAGAGCCCATCATAGAAGATGAGCCATTCGCCGTCTTATGGGGAGATGAATTCATCCATTCAAACCCACCTCGTTTGAAACAGATGATTAATGTGTATGAAAAGTATGGAGGAGTAGTTATCTCGGGGGTAAAGATTGAACATAAGGAAGATTTAAAACGATATGGCATCGCAGAGCTTGAGCACGTGGAAGGAAATGTACATAAAATTAAAAGAATCGTTGAGAAACCAGAACCTGATAAAGCACCTTCCGATATTGCAGCTCATGGTGGATATATTCTCCCCCCTGCAATATTTAGCGCATTAAAAAGAATAAAACCGGGTAGAGGCGGAGAAATATGGTTGCCGGATGCAATAAACTTATTAAATCAAGAAGGAATACCTGTTTATACAGTTATCATAGAAAATGGAAGATATTTCGATACAGGAAATAAATTTGAATATCTCAAGACGGTTGTGGAATTTGCGTTGCAACATGATGAAACAAAAGAGGAATTCAAACATTTTCTTAAGGGATTGGATTTGAAGTGATTAAAAATATAATTTTATATATATATCAATGTCAAACGAAGGTTTTCGAAGCTCACTTCTTGGGCGTTGGCTTCAACAAAAAACCGCTATTTCCATAACAGAGGAACATATGAAAAAAAAGGAGCAGAGCTAGCAGAAACAATTGATATAATTGGCGCTATCGCTCAACCTCAGCAGGCAATACGAGAAATGATTAGAGATGTAATAACTAGTTCTCATATTTTCCCTTCTGTAAGATTAAAACCGGAGCAAATGCAAAAAAGACAAGAAAAAGACTCTACATCAGAATAAAAAATTATTTTTTTTTCTAAAACTAATACTTCTAAGCACAAGATTCTTTATATGGAATTGATTACGTTTTAATCTGATTCCTGGAGGATATATTTTTCAATTACATAGGCAAGTCCATCGTTTTCTACGTTTTTTGTTACAAAATCAGCCTTAGATTTGAGGTCTTCTGTAGAATTACCCATTGCTACTTTTAGGCCTGCGCTTTCAAAAAGCGGGATATCATTCCCACTGTCCCCAACTGCAATAACATTTTCTTTTTTTAAGTTCAAAAGTTTGAGCCATTGTTGAAGCGCATTTTTCTTTGTCGCATCTACATGGGTAATATGTAGATCTTTACAGCCTTCCACCCAGGAGTTGGTAACATAAGCAACAACACCGCTCACCTGCTCCAGTTTCTTAAGCATAATTGGTACATATTGTATTTTTATATCCTTTACATAAACGATCGATTCAGGCTTAATACGTGTTGCAACTTCATGATAATGAGTTGGTTCCATATCATCGGTAAAATAAAAATCACAGGGATATTCTTTACACAAGCTTACAATTTTATTGACTTGTTTTGCAGCAATTTCTTTTTTCCAAAGAACTTCTCCTGTTTGGGGATTGAGAATTTGTGATCCTCCAAAAATAATGCAAGGATGCGTAATGCCCATTTCAAGGAGTACTCGCTGGGCATTGCCAAATGATCTTCCAGTAGCACATGCGAGAATTACTTTATCATTGGCGTGAGCTATAGTTTCAAGAAGACGTTTACTGGGGGAAGCATTTTGCTTTGTATCTATGGCAGTTCCGTCTAAATCAAATATAAGCGCTTTATATTGCATGAAAGTAAAGTATAACAGAAGACAAGATTGACCACATTAGCCTTGGCAACCGAAGCGGTTGCCAAAAGGGCTATTCAAGTAGACTGCGTCGGATTCCCTTTATTGTTTTTTGATAGTCTATTTGATTTTCTACAAATCGTTTATATCTGCCAATAGAGTTAATTGATATTTCTTTATGTTCGGCCAATCCTCGTTTTTCAGTTATAAAATACTTGTAGGAAGACCATTCCCATTCCTCTGGTTTTTCAACAAAACCAGATGTAGTGGGATTCAGGTGAATATATCTATGTATGTGTAGGAGTGTCACGTTGTCCTCAACAATAACGGCCCTAAATTGAGATTGCCACAAAGGCCCTTTTCTCCTATTGAATGTATTAAAATATCGAGAATAGCTATTTTCAATATTATTCATATATTTAGAAAATGAATATTCACTTTGCAATTTTACTAGTAAATGATAATGATCAGGCATAATACAGTAGGCAAGGAGAGAGAAGATTCTTCTATGATTATTTATCATAATATCAGGCAAGTCTAACGGCTCGCGTATGGCTTTTGATAAGCATTTATCAACTTGTATAAAGTTGTAGTAGTTTATTGTCGTAAGAAATCGAAATATCCAACGTTCTTTGCGGAAAATTTGGTAATTGGAGATGCTTTTGTTGCAGATATGGAATATCTCTCCTTTTGGAAAGAATCGAGTAGTCATATATATTTTCAGATATATAACAAAATATTTCTGCATGCAACGGCTTATAAGCCGCAATATGGGCAAATTAGACTTTTAGGACAGTAAAATAGTTACATTAGTGGTATGATGCTTTAAATGCGATTGAATACGTAATTAGCCTTGGCAACCGAAGCGGTTGCCAAGGGGCAAACTTGATTTATCCAATGTAATCGTTGTGTTGTATACTACAAGAATGCCTGATATTTATTATACTGTTGCACACAGGGATCAGAAGGAAATAGATTCTTTTAAAACTCGATATGAAAAGTTTGATATTGCCCGCATCGCTCCTCTATTCCTTTCTGCTTTAGGTCTTCATGTGAGTAATATCAAACCATCAACTTCTTGGGGATCTTCTCATGTTATCTACTTTATATCTGCGCTTGAAAGAAAAGATGTCCTCGTTTTTCGCGCAAATTTAGGTTTTAATAAAAAACCTGAGGTTATGATGAAGGTAGAGCAACTTATATGTGAAGAAGTCGAAAAAAGAAATATCCCTACAAATAAAGTTTTATATGTTGATATTTCAAGAACATTATATAACTTTGACTTTCAAATAGAGGAATGTCTGATGGGCTCAGATATTGAAAATAACTTTAAGGGTACGAAAGCAGAATACGATGAAATGTCGTTTAGTTTAGGTAAGTATATCGCTCTATATTCGAAAATACAGTTTAATAAATTTGGCATGTTTGATGAAAATTCTGTGCAAAGAAATGTATTAGAAGGAACAAAGAATAGTTTTTTCGAATATATCACTGTATGCCTGGACGAAGATATTGCCTATCTAGTTTCAAGTAATGTTATTTCTTCTTTAAAGGCTCAGACCATACGACATTTATTTGACGAATATAAGCCGATAATTAACAGTGTTAAAAAGGGATCTCTTGTTCATCATGACCTAGCGGACCATAATATATTTTTCCAGGGAAAGACTATTACTGGCATGTTTGACTGGGAGGCAGCAGTTGTGGGAGATCCCGTTTTAGATCTCGCTTCGTGCCCCACTTGGAGGACATTCTATCCAAGGGAGAAAATCCTCATTGATGGGTATAAATCAATAACACCATTGCCTAATCACTTTCAGGAAAAGATGAATATATATCGATTACGGACGATGCTTTGGAAGATGGTATTTGCAATCCGTATGAATATCGTGACAGATGCGAGAAAACAGAAATTTTATGAGGCTTTAAAGCCGTTCAAACTTACATAAATAAATTTGCTCTGATTATTTAAATAATCAGAGTGAAGTTAGCAACGCTTAACGTTTGTTCCACCGATTCGAGCTTGGTTTCACTCACTAGATTCTTCGTATGTAAACCGAGTCACTCAGAATGACACAGAGCAGTAAAAAAGGTAGGAGCTTAATAAAGGGCTAATTATACTAATTTCCTTGCTATTAAGGCCTAATTAGGCCTTTTTATGAATAAAATTGTTGTTTTAGTGACAAAAGACGGGCTAGGATTTATTTTATCCGTTTACGAAGAACGGAAACATCTTTTTGGCTTCCAAACCGAAAAATGCTCTTTCTAGCCCTCTGGGCTAAAAAAAAGAAAGGAGGTGATCCATCCGCACCTTCCAGTACGGATACCTTGTTACGACTTAACCCCCATCGCCGGATGTATCCTCCCCCGATAAATCGGAGTTCAGATATACTCGACTTTGTTGGCTTGACGGGCGGTGTGTGCAAGAGGCAAGAACGTATTCACCGCAGTGTGACTGACCTGCGATTACTACCAATTCCGCGTTCATGGGGTCGAGTTTCAGACCCCAATCCCCACTGAGAATGAGTTTAAGGGATTTGCTTCACTTTACAGTGTCGCAATACTCTTTGTCTCCTTCATTGTAACATGTGTGTAGCCCAAGTTATAAGGACCATGCTGACTTGACGTCTGCCCCTCCTTCCTCTCCGCCAAAGGCGGAGCAGTTTCTTGTGACAAATTTAACACAAGATGGGGGTTGCGCTCGTTGTCCCACTTAAGGGCACTCCTCACGGAACGAGCTGACGACAGCCATGCAGCACCTGTGCTAGCCTTCTTGCGAACATTCCATGTTTCCACAGAACTGGACGCTAGCATGTCAAAACTTGGTGAGGTTCTTTGGTTTGTATCAAATTAAACCACATGTTCCACTGGTTGTGTGCCTCCCCGCCAATTCCTTTGAGTTTTAACCTTGCGGCAGTACTCCCCAGGCGATCTGCTTAACGGGTTACCTTTCCCACACCTAATCTAACCTTACGGAAAGATGAAGATGCAGGTAGCAGACATTCGTTTACGGCTAGGACTACGCAGGTCTCTAATCTGCTTCGCTACCCTAGCTTTCGTGTCTCAGCGTCATTTTCCTTCCAGTAATCTGCCTTCGCCATTGGTGTTCCCCGGAGTATCAACGCATTTCACTACTCCTCTCTGAGTTCCGATTACCCTTAAAGAAAATCTAGTCATGACAGTCGTATCCCCAACTCACCGTTGAGCGGCGAGCTTTAAAAGATACCTTATCAAACAGCCTACACGACCCTTTACGCCCAATAAAACCGGATAATGCTTGAAGCCCACGTATTACCGACGCTTCTGGCACGCAGTTAGCGGCTCCTTTCTCGGAGGGTACCGTCAATCCCGCCAAAGGCGGGACTTCTTCCCCTCCAACAGTAGTTTACGATAAATAATACCTTAATCCTACACGCGGTGTCGCGCGGTCAGGCTTTCGCCCATTGCCGACTATTCCTGATTGCTGCCTCCCGTAGGAGTGGGGGCCGTGTCTCAGTCCCCCTCTGGCTGATCATCCTCCCAGATCAGCTACCCGTCATAGGCTTGGTAGGCTATTACTCTACCAACAACCTGATAGGATACAGGCTCATCCCTTAGCAACCGGTAAAGGCTTTTATTCACCCAAAGGGTGAAACTATGGAAAATTACCCCCGGTTTCCCGGAGCTATGTTCCACTAAGGGGCAGATTCCTGTACATTACTCAGCCGTCCGCCGCTACTATCTCACCTTGCGGCAAGATAATCGCTCGACTTGCATATCTCAGGCACACCGCTAGCATTCATCCTGAGCCAGGATCAAACTCTTAAAAAAAACTGATTGGACCGTTAGTCTACGACTAACGTTCCTAACCCGTTTTCTGCACTAAAACAACAACTTTTCAAAGAGCAAAATACAAAAGAAGCAAATTCCATTGTACTGTGCGTGCTTGTAATTGTCAAGCGGTGTTGATGCGCACGGTTTTAAGGTGTTCAGGCGCATCCGCCATCTTCAATAAGCCATAAATAGTGGCCTCAGATGCATGTTCAGATACGAGTACTTCTATTTTCAATTCATCTGCAATATAAGAACTAAAACCAGGTATGAGAGCCGCTTTTCCCGTAAGTAAAATACCCTCCTGATAGATGTCATTTACTATCTCTGGGGGAGAAATTTCGAGTAATTCTTTTATGGTATCTATAATAAGAGTATAGGTTGGCGTTAATGCTTCTCTAAGCTCACTTGATTTAATTTTTACTGATTTAGGTAAACCATTCTCAAGAGATTTCCCCCTGACGAGTTCGGTTTTTTCCGTATCACTAAAATTCAGGCATGCGATTTTAAGTTTTTCGCATGTAGATTCACCCAATATAATGCCATGCTTCAGGTGAACATAGTTTGCAATGACCTTATCCATAAAATCACCCGCCTGTTTAAGCGTTCTGTACGATACAATCCCCCCGCCGCTTATAACGCTTATTTCAGTAAGACCGGCTCCAATGTCAGCCACCAAATGGGGCTTGTGAAAAAAAACGTTAAAGCCCGCTCCTGCGACAGTTGCAAGCGGTTTCTTAATCATAGTAACGGAGGAGCATCCTGATTTTAATAAAGCTTCTTCCACGGCCTTCTGTTCAATCTCGGTAGCTGTGGTTGGAACGGCCGTTACTGCATGTATAGGGGGTTTAATAAATAAAGTTCGCGTATAGGGAACGATCGACTTTTCAATATAATAGCGCAAGAGTGCAACCTCAGTATCAAAATCAGAGACTATTCCATTTACCATCGGTTTAATAACCTGAAGGAATTCGGGCGTTTTTCCCATTATTTGCTTTGCTTCCGACCCAAAGAATATATATTCTTTAGTGGGTTGGGTACGCAGAGCAGCACAAGTAGGTTCTCTCAAAACTACGCCTTTTCCTTTGAGTCCGATTTTTGTCGTATGGGTTCCCAAATCAAACGCAACTTGCAGTTGCGTGAATGGCGATATATTTTTTAATAAATTTTGTATAAAATGTAGCATATGAAATCAATACATTATTCTTCTATCATCAAATACCTCTATTATATCCTTTTTTTCATATTACCGTTTGTTGTTTTGCCTGTTAACTCTGAACTGTTTGAGTTCAACAAGATGTTGTTCATATACACCATATCAACTCTCATTCTGGGAGTGTGGCTTCTTCATTGCCTACAGGAGAACAGGATAATAATAAAAAAAACGCCATTTGATATTCCTCTTTTTCTTTTTCTGGGAAGCCAAATAGTCAGTACGTTGTTTTCCATAGACCAACATACCTCGTTCTTCGGTTATTATGGGCGTTTTAATGGGGGGCTTTTGAGCACGATCGTCTATATTTTTTTGTACTATGGTTTCGTTACGCATATTACGGAAAACATACCGCAAGTTGTTCGAAACATATTCAAAATCTCCCTCGTATCCGCAACATTGACTGTCCTTTGGGGACTGCCGGGAAGATTCAATCACGACTTATCCTGCCTCTTATTCACCAGTAAATTTGATAATTCCTGTTGGACTGCCCAGTTTAGGCCTGCTGAGCGTATGTTTTCCACCCTTGGTCAACCAAATTGGCTTGGAGCCTATTTATCTATTACATTTTTCATGGGCATTTTTCTTCTTTTTAGTTCTGCCACTAAGAAATCACGCACCTTCTCAATTGTAGGAATACTCTTTTCATATGCAGGTATATTATTGAGTCGATCCAGGTCTTCGCTTGCGTCACTTATTCCCGGCATTCTTGCCCTCAGTATCCTCACTTTATTTCTGTATGGTAAACGGCACGATTGGTTAACTACATTCCATAAACGAGCAATTATTTTTATTGTGGGGGCATTAATCGTACTGACTTTTATCTGTCAAACAGGTATTGCCCAAGTTGATTCACTCCTTTCCCTCTCTTTTTTACAAAGAAAACCCACAAGTAATGTAAGTGAAATAGCAACGGCACCAGCAAAGCCAAGTCTTGTATATGTGGGAGGGGTAACAGAATCTCTTGATATCCGGAAGATTGTATGGAAAGGCGCGCTAGAGCTAGGGATGCAATATCCCTTGTTCGGGACAGGAGTAGAGACGTTCGGATACGCCTATTATTCTGTTCGACCTCAATCCCACAACTTAACATCCGAATGGGACTATTTATACAACAAAGCACATAACGAATACCTCAATCTTTTTGCCACCACGGGATGGTTTGGTTTAGGAACTTTCCTGGTACTATTTGCGTGGGTTGTTTACTACTTGGGTAAAGGATTATTGAGGAGTAAAACGGATATAAACGCACTGACATTTCATGTCATTCTTTTTGGAATAGTATGCTCGATTGGTATTACCAATTTTTTCGGTTTTTCCATAACGGTCATTAATGTATATTGGTACTTACTTATCGCGTGGTTGGCTCTATCCCAGGAACTACCAGTCAAAAAGATGGAGAATAGCAATCAACGTGTTGGTCTCTCTAAAATAGGCATTACCCTTTTGTTAGTCCTTTGGTTATTGAACTCGTTGTATTCATACTGGCTTGCAGATTATAACTACGCCCAGTCAGATATAGCTCTTAAAAGCGATAACAGCGGAGTGGCTGTAAACCTACTTCAAAAAGCCCTTACACTCAGAGAAGAACACGTCTATCAGGACAAGCTTTCCTACGCGCTCGCTCAATATGCATTTGTAGCGTCTTATCAAAAAGAAAAAGATAAAGCCAAGCAAATAATCGATGCTGCAGAGAGTCTCAATCTCAAATCTATTCAGAGTTCGCCTCAAAACGTTTTGTATTGGAAAACACGAGTAAAGAATCAGTTTATTTTCTATCAAATGAGTTTGGATAAAAAATATTTATTCACGGGACTATCAGCACTTGATGAGGCTACCAAATTGGCGCCAACCGACCCAAAAATTCCTTATTTTTCCGCAACCTATTATTCTCTCCTCTATGATGATGAAAAAAATGCCGATCAAAAAAAAATATACCGAGAAAATTCCATGAAATCTATAGAAACAGCCCTTACTCTTAAGTCCGACTATGGGGACGCCTACTACCTGAAGGTTCAACTTTTACGAAAGTATGGAATGAAAAGCGATGCAAAGAACCTTCTTGAGTGGTATATCCGACGGTACGCCCCGACAAACGAAGAGTTGAAGAAAGAGTTAAAGGAACTTTGAGTGATTAAGGATTTGGGGTAAGCGGGGTAGCATTTGAACTTGATACGTAGTATCTACATGTGGCTGCGGTGTTTAATGTATCGCAAGTCTGAGTTCCGGTAAATCCAGCTACACCTGCGTATCCAGTTAGGCTTACTCCACTTCCTTGGTCCAAATCATTTTCAATATAAGAATAGAGGTAATATTTTGAGGAAATTCCACTCACGGGAGTCTCATATACATATCTATATATATATGAGGAACTTGGGTCGGAAGGAGTTTTAACCATGTAGACTGTTTCATTAGTACATGCAACTGTCTTACAAAACTTTTTTGACGCATTCGGAGTAATAATATCAAATGTCGGGTAGGTCGCATTGTCTTCGTAGTACAGCTCCAACGCTTTTTGTAGTTGGCTCAAATCGTTCTTTCGCCGTTGGTCTCTTCCTCGCTTTAAAGTAACATTAAAACTTGCGATAAACACAACGATAAGAATCGCCATAAGAGCCATTGCAAGTAAAAGCTCAATGAGGGTGAATCCTTTCTTGTTTCTCATCTGTTTCATACTCTCTCAGATTACTCTTTTGAAAGGGTAAAATCAAATAAAAGAAAAAGCAGGACAAGATAATAGCTATTAAAGAAGGCGTGATAGGAAAAAAAGTAGCCGAAAAAAAGGATAAGAATAATTTTTCTTTGCACATTTATCTTCTTGTGCAATAAGACAAGCATTGTTATGAACAGTGCCACGAGTGCACAGAAAATAAAAATATATTGCATCATAGAGATAGATGGATGGAATAACTGAAACAGAATATTGGGAACAGTAATCGTCATTTGAAAGGGGCTTGTTTGCATGATGAGACTATTTGGTTGATTGATGGTAATAATATTCTTTATAAACGATTGTGGGTTCCACACAAAGAAAAAGACGATCGAAAGAAAAGGAGCCAAAAAAAAGAATATATTCTCTCTCTCTCGGATGATTTTATTGAAAAAAAGGGGCAATAATATGATTATATTTTGTTTAAGTAAGAAAAAAGTGGATATAACGAACGAAAACAATCTATTTTTTCCTTTTCCATACAGATATAATCCCCAAACAAAAAGAAAAAAAATAAGGGTATCCAAATAGGCATGTTCAAGCATATAAAATGAGCGGGGGGCAAAGAGAAAGAGAGAAGAATACAAATATTTCTGTGAGCTATTTTTCTTTTGCAGCCTATTGAGTAAAAAGTATGTTCCCAGCATCGCAACGATGAGCCCATAACGGGGATCATCGAGGAAATACACAAAAGGGAGGAAATAAATAATACTCAACGGCAGATAGCTAAAATAATTTGGTTCAATATCTTTATACACTTTTGAATACACGCTATCATACGGGTTGTGCCCTGATAGGAGTTTTTGAGGGGCCTCTTTCAGTATGACAAACGTATCAACTGTTGGATTTGGTGAGCCATATATCGTCAATAAGGACAAAAGCAAAAAAAAGATGATGCATATATGAGATGCAATTTCCCTTTTTTTATATATTTGCACGAAAACATAGATGCAAAAAGAAAAAAAGAATATTTGTCCAATAAACTTGCTTACAGGTTCTTGATAGAGTCCTCCGTAATAATATGCACTCAAAAAAAGGATACATACAATACCCCACTGAGGAAACCGAGAATCTTCTTTACCGCGAAGTGGATTTCTTAGTATAATCCAAGCTATTATGGCAAAGGCAGATATGAGAAAGAAGGAACTGAAAGTAAAAAAACCAAGGTTGGGAGTTATTGCAAAGATTAGCAACAATATAAGTAGTACATGGATATTCATAGCCTTGTTTATTGTAGCATATGGGTTTATGTATTTTTTGCTGAGAGATAAACTTCCTTTTACCCCAGATTTTGGTAGCAGTGACGCGTTTCATTCAAACGTTTCTTTTAAATATTACTTGTGGCAATCAATTCGCTCAGGAGTGTTGCCCTTTTGGACGGACAAGCTCGCAGGTGGATTCCCCCTTATTGCTGAGACACAGATTGGAGCTTTCTTTCTTCCCCACTTTCTTATTTTTCCCCTTTTTTCAAACTTTCCCCATGCGTACATCTTTTTATTCGCTTTTCATTTGTTTCTTCTATCGGTGGGGATGTTTCTCCTTCTTAAGTGGTTGAAGGTTTCGCCTTTTCTCTCATTCCTGCTTGCGATTACTCTTACATGGAGCGGAGCCGTTTCATTCAGATGGGTTCATTTTAATTTTCTTCAAGTGTTTTCCCTCGCTCCATGGCTTTTTTGGGCATATTTTAATTGGAACGAAACACAAAATAAACGATATGCATTGCTTGTTTCTTTTCTCATCTGCCAGATGATATTCGCAGGACATATGCAAACAACCTTTGGTGCTCTACTTGGACTTGTGCTTACTCACCTTTTATTAAACTATCCATTCAGACTCAAAAAAAATGTGAGCTTTTTCTTTATCATTCTTCTCGGTTTTATGTTCGCTGCTCCTCAAATACTCCCCACAGTTCTTTTTTCGCACTACTCGATGCGGGGTTTTGTAAATACCTATCGATTTGTTGTATCATTTATATTTAATAGTACTGACATCATTGGTTTTTACTCGTCTAAAGCTTTGGGAAGCCCCCGATATGCCACCTATGGTGTCGGTGCCACAGGAAACAGAATCTACTGGGAGAATACGCCCTACCTTGGGGAATTATTCATTATTACTTTGCTTGTTGCGAGCATTTATTACTTCGTCACCTACAGAAAGCAAGCATTTCTCCGTACATTCTTCCTTCTTACTTCATTCTTCTTGCTTCTTTCCTTTGGAGGAGATTCCCCGTTTTATTTCCTTTTTGGAATGTTTCCCTTAAATATGTTTAGAACTCCCTCACGCTATCTCGTCCCCTCAGTGTTTTTTTTTATTTTATATGCAGGAATAGTATTCAGGGAAATAATAAAAAAACATAGAATTGTGCTTATATTTGTCCATGTTTCGCTCATGGTAAACTGCTTTATTCTTGTTCTGACCGCCTTTGATTATCACCTCTTTGTTGACTCCCAAAAATTACTTGATTCTCTTCGTAAACTTTCAACTATCAATCCTAAGTCTAATTATATTACGTTTGGAGGAAATGAAGCATGGTATAAAAAATTCAGCTCGAATGGTTGGAAAACGAATAAAGATATTGACAGCTATCTGTTTCTCAATTCTGCGTTATTACCAAATTCTAATCTGATTGCAGGGCTTTCAACGTTTGATGTGTATACGGGTGGCCTCAAAATGAGAAGGAACGAATACCTCAAGTCCGTTATCGATAGTTCACTAGTTGATGACCAAAAAGGAACAAAATTAGAAAATATGTTACAGCTCTACAATATTGGCAGTATTATTTCTTTAAGTCCGTTGTATTTACCTTACTTTAAGCCTGTACAGACAGAAAAAAAAGACGACATAACGATTATAGTTCTGCAAAATCCGCGCTTGAAAAACAACGTGTTTTACATTCCAAAAAATGCGCGGTCATTCGCCTATTTGGAAGATGTGGAAAGAGAAATAATACAGGAAACAGTGTCCGAGGATAATTCGTTCGCAGAGTCCCTTCCCGCAACAGTAAAGCAGAATGCAATCAATGTAACTATACAGATAGTCAAACGAGACAACCATTATCTAAAAAGTATCGTGAGCACACCAGAAAAAAAATATATTGCTGTAAAAAAGGGTTGGTATCCCGAGTGGCACCTTTATATTGATGGAAAAGAATCGCCTATCTATAAAACTAACTTAAT
>Ga0100400_1002015_pt1 | contig 14336 bp, 10 predicted proteins | sample CryGeymeta201524_FD_80420 | JGI IMG/M metagenome (GOLD analysis project Ga0100400, IMG submission 80420) | Groundwater microbial communities from Crystal Geyser aquifers in Utah, USA - Crystal Geyser metaG 2015-24 | ecosystem: Environmental > Aquatic > Deep subsurface > Groundwater | place: USA... | reverse complement strand
CGAATTAACGATAAACTGCTAAAGTCGCGCAGGGTGGTAACATTGGGGATAACGCGGTGGTCGCGCGCTGATGCCAGCAGCGACACGTAATAACCCATTTTCTGATACTGGTATGAATTGGCCAGGTTAAAAATGCGCACATTTTTTAGCGCCTGAAACTCCTTTTCGGTGATGTAACCTTTTGATGAAACCACTTTAACTCCCTCGATTTTCAGGTTCCACTTTTTAGGATTACGCACCACAAGAATGTTCGAAAGACTTTGTTTGTCGGTATTTTCATCAAGCTGCAAAGCCATTCTGATTCCATTTTCACCTTTCATATAATAATCGTGCAACTCTTCAACAAACCCGAAACCAGCATTTTTGTAAAAACGAATCACATTTGAATCGTTTTTAAGAACTTCGAGAGTAATGCGCGAAATCTTTACCGATTGTGCCAGATTAATGGCATACTCAAGCAACTGTTTTCCAATACCTTTTCCCTGCATTTCGGGCAAAACTGCAATTGAAAAAATGCGGAGGGTTTTGGAGTAAACATATAAAACAGCAGAACCAACGGCTTTTTTTATTTTTCCTTCCACCATTTCGGCAATCAGCACTTTCTGAAATGGGCTGGAAATACTGTACCGGATTGCCCGGCTGGTACTTCGCTGAAATTCGGGGAAACAGATGGTTTCCAGTTTTTCAAGAAAATCAAGGTCGTCAGGTGTAGATTTTCGAATGTTTGTTTTCACTTATCAACTTTACTTTTTTGTATTAAAAACGGGTTAAAAGTATATTATTTTTGGGTTCAATGTAATACCTGTAAAAAAAAGTTATGTGCCCAAATTAATACTGACTAATCCATTGATAAAGAAGTGTTTGTTTCTGTTCAGCTTTGAATTGAATTAACATTGATCTAACCGTTATATTGATTAAAACAATGATTTGAATTGGATCGTGGTTATTTACTTTCCTGCCTTACTGATTTATTACGTTAAAAACATAAATTTGAAAAAAAAATGGCTTTACTTATTATCTATTTGTTGCTTGCATTGGTTATCTCCTTTATTTGCTCAATAATGGAAGCAGTTCTGCTATCTACTCCACAATCTTTTCTGATGGTAAAACATGAGAAGGGAAACGTTTGGGCGAAAAATTTTCTCGGGTTAAAAAGCAATATTGATAAACCGTTGTCGGCAATCCTGTCGCTGAATACGGTAGCGCATACAATCGGAGCTGCCGGAGTTGGCGCCCAGGCAGTTAAGGTTTTTGGCGAAACCTATTTCGGAATTGTTTCCGCCATACTTACTATTCTAATTCTGGTATTTACTGAAATTATTCCAAAAACAATTGGAGCTCGCTTCTGGCGAAATTTATCTAAAATATCGTCGCAAATAATCCGGGGCATGATATTTATTACCTATCCATTGGTATTACTGTCGGCAATTATTACCAGGGCCATCTCAAAGGGTAAAAACGAGTATTCCACCAGCCGCGAAGAAATTTCAGCATTGGCAAGTATTGGCGCTGACGAGGGAATTTTCATGGAAAAAGAGTATAAAATAATACAAAACCTGCTCAAATTAAAGAATTTAAAAGTTTCGGAAATTATGACTCCGAGGGTAGTGGTTGCTGTTGCCGATGAGAATTTACTTTTATCTGATTTTCTCAGGAACAAAGACTTTCTGAAATTTTCGAGAATTCCGGTTTATTCTGAAAACCCTGAAAATATTACCGGTTACGTTTTCAGACAAATGGTATTTGAAAAACTGGCCGAAGATCAGCATCATTTAACTTTAAAAGATATTAAACGCGAAATTGTAATTGTGCCCGACACCCGGGTTTTGTTTAGTGTTTGGGAAACGCTGCTCGAAAAAAAGGAACACATTGCGCTGATTATTGACGAATATGGCGGAATGGACGGAATTGTAACCATGGAAGATATAATTGAAACCCTGCTAGGCCTCGAAATAATTGACGAAAAAGATATGGTTACAGACATGCAGAAATATGCCCGCGACCGCTGGAAAACCCGCCAGGCAAAATACAATATGTTGGACAATCTCAACAAAGAGAAATAATTTAAGATGCAATTCGAAAGAATTATTTTAACTGTTTTTTTTCTGGTCGCTGCGGTTCAGACATATCCGCAATCAAGGCCGTTAACTTATTCTGAAGCCAAATACGGAAAGCTGATTTATGGACTTTTTGTACCGGAAAATTACGATAAATCAAAACAGATGTTTCACGGCAGCGCCGACGATGTTAACCCGCCCGATTTAACTGAAAGGGTTTACAACCGGCTGGTGGAAATTGGGGCAACAAAAATGCGATATACCAATTACCCTGGCTACGGACACGAAATATGGAACCTGGCTGAAAGTGAACCTTCGTGGTTCGACTGGATGTTTTTGCACTCGAAAACTGACTCGGAACCTTCAAATGCTGTTGAATATTAATCATCAGCGCATTGAGTAAAATGAAAATCCTTCTTTTTTCAACCGTAAGATCATCAAAATTGCCGAAAATACGTACCGTAAGAATGGTCATTTTGCCGAAAATACGTACCGTATCAGTTTTATTTTTGAATATGCTGTTAGGTCTTTACACGTTTTACATCGACAAAAACTGATATGTACCACTACTCACTTTCAGTAATTTGTACCCATTTTCATCTTGCAGAAATTCAATATCTTTTATTTCTGAAACTGGTTTTCCATTTTCAGTTAACTGGCTACCAGTCATTATTGGAACATAAACAGTAGCTTCGCAACCAACCGGAACTTCAACCTGCATAGTAAAATGACCGTTTTCTTTTTCCCAATAAATTCCTGCTTTGCCATACGAAGTTTCGTTGAAATATTTCACGTAAGACAAATCGCCGGAAGGCTGAGGTTTGAAAATAATGTGTTTGTATCCGGGTTCATTGGAATCGGCATTCATTCCGGCTAATTTACGGTAATACCAAACAATGCCACCTCCAAACATGGGGTGGTTGTGCGACCCACTTTCGCTCCAGTGTTCGCGGGTTGTGGTAGAACCCAGTTCAAGCCAGTGTCCATAGCCTGGCTCTTCGCGTTTGTTCATTGCATCATAAGCCAAATCGTGCATCCCGTTTTCGGAGAGCACTTCGAAAAAAAATTGAGTCCCAAAAATTCCGGTATCCAAATAACCATTGTTTGCTTTGATATCAGCCTTTAAAGCCGAAACCACCCTTTGATACTGACTCTCAGGAACGCCCATTTTCAGTGCAAAGATATTACCGCCGGCTTTTCCGTAGGTTCCGTTTTTAGCATCGTAAAACCGTTTGTGAAATGCTTTTTTTGTTTCTTCGGCCAACGCCAGGTATTTTTCAGCATCCTCATTTTTCCCAAGCGCTTTTGCTGTTTGTGAAGTCAAATCGGCACAGCGCCAGAAATAAAAAGTATGCACCATTTCATCGGGAGGTAAATTTCCGGGAGTAACCCATTCGCCCAAATTATACCATTTTAGTATTTCCCCGTCGTTTCCTGTACGTTTCGAATACATAATTCCCTCTGAATCGACCCAGGTTTGCATGTAGCGAATATATTCTTTCATTCCTTCATAATTATCAGAAAGCATATCTTTTGAGCCGGTGTGCAGGTAAAACTCCCACGGCATAATGCAGATGGCCGCGCCCCAAGCCACGCCACCACCACAACCCGGTTGCCACGGGGCGCCATTTGGAACATAGCCGGTTTCAGGATTTTGCGCTTCAAGCATGTCGGCAATCCATTTTTGGTAAAAGGCTTTTGCATCGAAATTGTGCAAAACCGTTACACACGCCACCTGCCCGTCGCCGGTGTAGCCATTGCGCTCGCGGTGCGGACAATCACTGGCAATTCCACCGTGCATATTGTCTTTCTGGCTGCGTTTCCAGATATTATTGATTTGGTTGAACAGCGGGTTTGATGTTTCAAATTCGGCTGATTCCGGCACATCGGTATAAACAAATTCAGCCACAATATTTTCGGGTTTCAGTTCGCCATACCAGTTTTTAATTTCAACCCCGCTAAAAACAAACCAGTTAAAACGCGGTGCATAATTTTCGGGGCCGTCTCCCCTGAAAATATAAGTATTGTCGCCTGAATACAAATTGCTGTTGAATGAAATATCAATTTGATGCCCGGCAGGCGCTGAAACATTTTTCAACCGCACCCAACCCGAAATTTCTTTTCCGAAATCAACAAAATAATTTCCATTTTCGAGCTTTTCAATTTTTACGGATTGAAGTTGTTCCATCACTTTGTCGGTGGGTGCAGTGTGTGCTACCAACTTACCAAAGGGAGCTTCGCGAATGACTGTATTTTCCCACGAAGTAGCATCAAATCCCGATTTGCACCAATCTGCCTGTTCCAATCGTGCATCGTAGGTTTCGCCGTAATAAACCATGTTTTTCAGGATGGGGCTTTTTGCGGCTTTCCAGCTTTCATCGCTCACCACAACTTCCTCCGAACCATCGGTGTAAGCAATGTGCAACTGCCCCAGAAAACGGGTTGTTCCGTAACCTTCGCACCAAAACATACGCGGATTGTAAAAGCCATTTCCCAAAATTGCTCCAACCACATTTTCGCCTTCTGATAGCATCGAAGTCACATCATAAGCCAGGTACATTACATTATAATCCTTGAAATTGTCTTCAACATTAATTAGTATTTCGCCAAGTAGCGGTCGTTTTCCGTAGTTGGTAACATTCGGCACCATCACATCGGAGCCCACTTTTTCACCATTCATGTACAACTCGAAATAACCTAGTCCTGTTACAAAAGCCACTGCACTTTTTATCTTTTTTTCAATTTTGAAAGATTTTCGGAGCAGAGGTGCAGCCGGTCCAAATTCGTCAAATTTCTGACCGGGGAAATCGGGGCGCACAAAATGTTCTTCTCCTTCCCAAGCTGCGCCAATCCACTGCGCTTCCCATTCGTTTTGGTTCAAAATTCCCATGCGCCAGAATGCGGGTTCACTCCATGTTGAGGCTTTTCCATCCCTGTCCCAAACTCGTACCTGCCACCAACAATCGTTGCGTGAAGCCAGTGGTTTTCCTGCATACAAAATGCGTGTCGATTCGTTACTTAAAACCCTTTGGCTGTCCCACAAATCAGGGTTGCTTAGTTTATCCTTCGAACTTGCCACTTTAATCTGGTAAGCAGACTGGGACTGGCCGCGCTCGCCTTCATCAGCAATATTTATCCAGGCCAGTCTCGGTTGCTGAACATCAACCACAGCAGGATTTTCCATGTATTCACAGGTTAGTTTTGTGGGGCTGATTTTCCCGCAGGAAGTTAAACCGGTAATCAAAACAATGATGAAAAGGTAATATGCAGTTTTCATAGTCAATTGGTTAGTTGTTAATTTTAATCAGCCGGATTGCCTTAATCAAAGCGGCTTCCGTATTTTTTTTATTTTGAAGTTTCAAAACGAGTTGCTCCTTTCCCGCTTTCAGCGAAATAGTGCCGATTGGCTGCCAGTCCCAGGTTCGCTCAACCGATTCGGTGCGGGGCACATAATCGCGGTTGGGCAGAATTTCAGAATTAAAAGGTTTGTCGATTTTAAAAGTAAACGAACCGGATTTAGAATGAAAAAGAAACTGACTGCCCGTGTCTGTTACAGGACAGCCGTATTGAAGTTCAACCGTATAATTTCCGGCGTTTTTCATTTTCAATGTCCAGTACACCGAATCGCCGTTTTGCACCCAGTTTTCGGTGTGCGACTGATTGGGATGAATGCTTGAATATTTCACCTTGCCCGATAAAACAGCATCCTGAACAGGTAACGTAATATTGCGTTCTTCCGGAAAACCCGCTTCAATGGTGGTTTGCAACTGGTACTGACTCACCATTTTGTTTTCCCATTTCCTGTATTCGGTTAAAAGTTGATTCGCTATTTCGGGGTATTGACCGGAAATATCCACTTTTTGCGAAGGGTCGTTTTGCATGTCGTAAAGCAAGATTTTTCCATTTGCTGCGGTGAGCCGGTAACGGTCGTTACGGATTGAACCGGCGCGTCCTTCCAACGGGTAACTGGCTTGCCGGGTATAAATATACCTGTCAAAGTTTTTGGTTTTTCTGAAAATGGTTTTACTCAAATCAACACCATCAATTGGTAAAACCGGTTTGTATTTGATGGAACAAAGTTCCAGAATCGTTGGAAACAAATCGATTCCCTGCGCCAGTTGTGTGGTAGTTCCGGCGTTGATTACCCCCGGCCACGAGATGTAAAACGGCACACGCACGCCACCTTCGTCAACATTCCCTTTTTTGCCTTTCATTTCGCCGTTGTAACGAAAAGTGTTAGGGCCGTTATCGGACAGAAAAATGACGATTGTTTTTTCTGTAAGATTAAGTTCATCGAGTTTGGCACGAATCAGCCCGATGTTTTCGTCCATGTTTTCCACCATTCCGTAAATGCAGGCCAGTTCATCATCCAATCCCTGCTTTTTGTATTTGTCGAAATATTTTTCGGGAACCTGAAATGGCGAGTGTGGCACATTGTAAGGAATATAACACAAAAAAGGTTTTTCTGCATTTCGTTCAATAAAATCAAGCGCCTGACTGGTGAAATAGTTGGTTGCATAACCATCCGATTTTATATCCCGGTCGTTGTGCTGATATATGGCATCAAAATAATAACCCAAATGACCAACGGTAAACCCTACAAATTCGTCGAACCCTTTTCGGTTGGGGTGTTGAAGGAAGTAGCCGCCGTTGTGCCACTTGCCAAAACAACCCGTGGCATATCCGTTTTCTTGCAGTATTTCAGCAAAAGTAGTTTCCTGCGGGTTCATATTCTCGTAACCCTGCGAAACGGACGAAACCCCGGTTCGCAGGAAATAACGCCCGGTAAGCATTTCAGCACGTGTTGGCGCACAAAGCGGACAGACAAAAAATCGGTCGAAACTGAGGCTTTTTTCTGCCAGTTTATCCAGAACGGGTGTTTCAATATTGAGATTTCCGTTGCTGCGGATATCGCCCCAGCCCATGTCATCGGCAAGGATTAGAACAATGTTTGGTTTTTCAGTCTTTTTCTCAGCAGAAAAACCAATTTCAACATGAAAAGAAATGACAAGAAAAACCAATCCAAAAATCGTTATTTTGTTGAAAATCATACTTTTTATATTTTTAATTACATCCATTTTTTTTCTGACACTTCAGTATGATAGAGCAGGTAATTATAGATTTGTTTTACCATATTTTCGTCAATATAAGGAATTGTTATCGAACCTGAAGCATTCATAATTCGCAGACTTCCAAGTGAGCGCTTTTTTTGAAAAAGGGATTGCCGAAACTGCACCGCCTGAATTTTGTGTAGTTCCATCTGTGTCCATTGATGCGAAATGGCGCCATTCGAAACAACAATCTGTTCGTTGTTTATACTGAAATAACGTTTTTTCAGAATTAAGGAACAGTAGAAAGCCGAAGCAGGAAGCCAAATCAATACACCTAACCAAAAGATACATTCACCAAATAAAAATGGTGAAGCCAAAAGCACAGGCGCCCAACCATACATAATCCACAACCGGCGGAAATAGTAAGGATTTGAATAAATTTTCAGGGCACCGGAAAGTTTATCTTCACCAAACAGATCTTTTCTCAGCAATTCCAAATGGTTATTTAAACAACCGGGGGCATCAACCAGTTGCTGACGCTTGTTTTGTCCGCTTACTGCCTGTTTGAAAACCAGATGATAAATACCGAAAAGTTGTTTTACCGGGCCGGTTTCCCAGATTAGTTCCTGCACTTTGTCATGAGGAATTACTACGTTCTGTTTATTTAACAGTCCCGATTCGATTCGGTAAGTTCCATCTTTTTTCAAAAGTTTAAAATCGAAGTATTTAAGCATGGTACGAAAAACAGAAAAAAGAATAGAGATGATTGTGAAGAACACAACAAGAAAAGTAATTAATGCCCAGTTGGAGTTGGAAATAAAACCCACGAATTCGTTGGAATATTCCTCGGCTTTTTCTTTGAACATATCCTGAATTTGCTGGAAAATCTGAAATCCAAACGCTATAATAATTAATCCGGCACCCAAATGGTTTTGGCTGATTCCGATTCTCATCAAATCCGAAGGCGTTAGTTTTAAAATCAATTCTTCAGCTACTTCTGTTAATTCTCCCTGATTGTCAGATTCATTTCCCTCTTTTTTAAATTCACCCGAACGCAATTGATTCTGCAATTCGACTGAAAACGATTTTTCGAGTGCATGAATTTTAAGTTCTTTAGCAACTGAACCCGCCGTGTCGATTTCGAGAGAAACTACATTTAAAACTTGTTGAATAAGATTTTGCTTGGTGTTTACACTTTGTATGCGATCGAGCGGAATGGTTAGGACTTTTTTACGCAGATACCCCTTCTTTAATACAAACTCGCCATTTGATATGTAAAAAAGGAAATTCAAATAATACAAAATGGTGTGGACTACCAACAAAATCAGTAAGCCAATAACTGCAATTCCCAGAACAAATAAGTCCTTGAAATATTTTTCCTGAAAAACAGCAACCAGTACCAACGGCCAGAACATTCTGATGAACTGTTGCATACTAAAAATAAAAATCAGAACCAATCCTTTTACCGATTGTCGGGTTGGAACTGACAAATCGGCCTTACTCATAATGACTGATTTTTTCGGAAATAAACTCTTTTAGTTTTTGGGCATCGACAGAAAGCAGACCTGGGATGGAAAGGTCGCTGGCATTGCCGCCTGCCGTAAAAATTTTTACCGATGATAAATGAAAGATTTTCCCCAGAATTCCCTGACTTACTTCAACGTGCTGGATGCGGTTAAAAGTTACCGAAATCTGTTTGTAAAATATTAACCCCGTTTTGTATGAAATATCCCGTTCGCGCAGCAAATAACCTTTTTTTGGAAAACCAAGAATAGAAATGATGAAGCTGTATAAAATTAAGACTGCCATTCCGGTAATCAAAATTGCCAAAATTGAGGCAGGAGGTTTTTCCTCGGCAAGAATAAGAAATGAGATTAATCCCCCCGCGAGAACAATTGCAAAAACTGTTATTCTGATAAAAATGATTTTTAAATATCGTTTATCCAACCGGGTAAAATCTTCGAGCGCAATTTCGGGTAAATTTTCAGGTAGAAGAATTGAATTTATAAAGTTTTCCATATCAGATTATTATTCATCCACTTTTTCAAAACGGTCCCTTATTGTTGTTTTTCGTAGCGTTGGTTTTTTGCCCGGGCATTTCGCCGCGAATACCGTGTGCATCAGTTTTAATATAGCCGGGTTGCATCAGGTACCAGTCTTCGGTGAGGTTTTCCGGAATATTGTCGCCGGTATCGTTCATCCAGTTTTGTAAAACTTTTCTTAACCGCTCCATCTCATTGGCAACTTCGGTATTTGAAGCGAGGTTCTTAAACTGAAACGGGTCGGCGTTTACGTCATAAAATTCTTCCTGCGGACGTGGATTTACGAATATATCAGCCTGAATTTCTGTGATTTGACCTTTCTTTTTTATTTCAATCAATTCTTCGTATGACGGACTTCCAACTGCATCGGCCGGGCCAAGTTGCGGGAAAAAAGATCGAGAGTTTAGGATGTACATGTAGTTTTTGTCCCTCACCATTCTCTCGTGTGCCTCGTAATCGTGCCAGTTGTGTTCGGCAAAAACAGTTTTTCTGAACGTGGATTGCGGTTTTTTGATGATTTTGCTGAAACTCTTTCCCTGAAATTGTTCCGGCGCTCCTATTCCGGCAATGTCAAGGATGGTTGGTGCAATATCGATGACGCTTACCAAACTGTTCGAAATGGCTGATTTTTTAATTTTTTTTGGCCAGTGAACTAAAAACGGAGTTTTCATGCCGCGGTCGTTTACCCGGGTTTTGCTGTGCGGGAAAGGCCTGCCGTTATCTGCCATCACGATAATTATTGTATTGTCGAGCACTTTTTGGCGTTTAAGTTCCGCTACAATTTGGCCAACATGATGGTCGAAACGTTTGATTTCATCATAGTAAGCGGCCAAGTCGGTTTTGGTTTTCATTCCATCGGCGAGGTAAAAAGGCGGTTCCAGTTCATCAGGTTTGTGTGTTCCTGAGAAACTGTTTTCGCCCCAGTCACGGTGGGCGTCGAATGCTGCAAACCACATAAAGAATGGTTTGTCTTTTGGCCTTCCGGTAATTGCAGACATCCATTTTTCTTCGCCTCCGTTTCCAACTTCACTCACTTTCTCATGAATTACATCGAACCCACGCCTGGCATATTCGCCTAAATGAAATTTACCCGAAGAAACCGTGTAGTAGCCATTGTTTTTTAGCATTTCCGGGAAAGAAACCATTTCAACAGGTGGCTGGGTATGCAATTCTGCTGCACCGGTATTGTGCGGATAACGTCCGGTGATGATGCTGTTGCGGCTGGGACTGCAAGAACTGGCCGTTAAATAAAAATTATTGAACCTGATTCCGGCAGCAGCCAGTTTATCGATGTTGGGGGTTTGAACCTGTTTGTTGCCGTAGCAACCCCAATCATCGAAACTAACATCATCGGCTATGAAAATAATTACATTCGGTTTATTGTTTTGGGCCGATATAGTTAGTCCACAAAGTGATAGAAAGCAGAATACCAGCAATTTAGATATCATTTTACAATTAATTATGGTTCTTTTTTATTTCAGGGTAGCCACAAATCCACCATAAGGCAAAACATTGACCAGCAATTTGTCTCCCGCTTTAATGGTTAATTCCGACCAGGAGAACTGTTTGTCGGTTTCGCCATCGGTAATTACTATTCCCGAAAAGTCAGTTCCTTCCAAACGGAAAAGGTCTATTTCCCAGGATTTTTTTTCATTGGTTCCGTTAATTCCGCCAATATACCATGTTCCATTTGCTTTTCTGGCAATCACGCAATCTTCACCCGGATAACCGGCAAGCAGTTTTGTTTCATCCCACACTACCGGTACATTCTTCAGGAAAGTTTTTGGCGCTTCGGGTAAAGTGCGGTACGACTCGCAATTATCGGCCAGATGCAGGATTCCCGACTCAAAAACGATGGAAAGGGCAAGTTCGTGACCAAAAGATGTTTTGTGAGGAAATTTCTGATTTGAAAAGGTTACCGGCGTGTAATCCATCGACCCGATTACATTGCGTGTAAACGGCAGAATGGTATTGTGCCAAACCGCTTTTTCGGTATAAGCGCTGTCGAATCCATACGATTCTGCTCCCCTCACTGCTTCCATCGACATTAAATTCGGCCAGGTGCGGTTCCATCCTCTCGGCATGGTACAACCATGAAAATTCACCATGATTTTGTTGTCGGCAGCATCTCTCAGAATATCAGAATACTGCTTGATAATTTCTTGTTTATCGCTTTGAAAGAAATCAACTTTAACTCCCTTCACTCCCCAGGTTGCCAGTTTCTGAAATTCAGCTTTTCGGGCCACCGGATCGCTCATAATATCACGCGGCCGTTCGGTAACGTCGTTGTGCGGCCCGCCCGAATTGTACCACATCAATACACCTACATTTTTTGTGTTGGCATATTTTACCAGTTCTTCCACATTTCCACCGGTCATCATATCCCAGTTGGCATCCACCAAAGTATATTCCCAACCAAATTCTGCTGTGAAATCGACATATTTTTTCAGCGAAGCAAAGTTTTTCGGGCTTGGCCAGTCGCTCCACCAGCTCCACGATGAACGGCCCGGTTTAATCCACGACTCATCGGCTATTTGGGAAGGAGGATTCAACGCAACAACCAAATCCGATTCAACCACATCAACAAGATTTTTCCCGATAATCAGCACACGCCACGGAGTAGCCCACGGTAATGTGGAAGTTGGAATATGGCTACAAACGTTGTTGGCTTCGTTTACCTCCGGCATCCGAAGGATATATTTACCACTATCGGCATTGGGTTGCAGGTGCATTCCGAAATAAGTGGAGTCGAGAGCAGCTTCGGTTAACAACATCCAGGCGTTTTCGGTTTGAAAAAGCGCGGGCAGACACCATCCTTCCACATCAGGAGCCGGGGTTCCGATAGGGATTCCGTTTTCGAAATACCTTTCATAACCAGGCGAATACGTAGTTACTTTATCGTAAGGCGCTATCCAGGCTTTCCCTTCGCCGGCAATTGAAAATCCAGTAACTTCTTCTTCAACTGAATATAACTGATTGCTGGAATTGGAAAAACGGTAGCGGAAAGCCACACCGTCATTTGCTGCCCTGATTATTAACTGAAGCGGAGCGCTATTTTCATTTTCAAAACTGAGGGTGAGTTCATTCACCTCATTGTTAACAATTTTGCGTTTGCCAATTGGCAACGAAAAAGTTTCATCAACGGCAACAACCGGATCCATCGAAACAAATTTCATGTTCTGAATAAACGGCTCATCTCCCCGGCGGATTCCCAGCGGGGAAGTGGCAATTACCTGTTTTTCAACGCCCTGTTCAATCATTGAAACGTTGTACATTAACTGGCTGGTTTCGCTCAAAACAATATTAAACTGAATATTTCCGGATGGCGATTTGACCGACCAATCGGTTTTTTCCTTTGCACAGGAAATAAATAACGTAAAAAGGGTTAGCATGGCAACTGATTTAATAAACAGGTTTTTCATTTTTGTTTAGTTTTATTTAAATGATTTCTGATTCAAAAATATAAATATTGTGGATTTAAACCTGTATTATTGTAATAACGGTAAACTTAAATCTGATTAACATGAAACAAAATTATTTTATAATTGCTGTTTTTGCACTTCTGTTGTTTTCGTGCAAACAAAAAATCGATAATGCGATTTATGCAGAATTGACACAAAAAGGGAATGAAATTACGAACATTGCACAGTCGGTGTTACTGGCAAATGTAGCACAGGCAATGCAAACCGGCGGCCCTGTTTATGCGGTTGAATTTTGCAACCTGAAGGCTTCGTCGATTATCGACAGTTTAAACCGGGCAAACAACTGCGAAATTTCGCGGGTTTCGGCAAAAAACCGTCATCCTGAAAACAATTTAAAAACTGAAGCCGATAAAAACCTTTGGACAATTTTTGAAGCCGGATTGGTAACCGATACACTCATCGAGGTAAATAAAAATCTGGTTTACTACAAACCCATAAAAACCGCCATGCCAGCTTGTTTGAAATGTCATGGAGTAACGGGTTCAGATATTGATACTGCAACGTCCGAAAAGCTGCAAAATCTCTATCCCAATGATTTGGCAACTGGTTACCAGTTAGGCGATTTCAGGGGTTTATGGAAAATTGAGTTTACAGCAAACTGAGTTTTGCAGGTGTCAAAAACCTGTTTTATTTGAAATTCCTGTCGAAATCGCAGTTATTCACTATATTTTGTTGATAAAAACAAGCCTGTTCATGCGATATAAAAAATTACTTTTTCTAAAATTGCAGTCCCTTATTTTTTATCTATATAAAATTATGCGAATCACGGGTGGCTTTCTGCCGCCCTTTTTCTTTAATCAATAAGTTCATTTTGCGTTTAACATTGGATTTATGTAACATTGTCTTCGTTTTTGTTATTTTTGAATAGTTTATCATACTTATTTCAATCAACTTTAACAATTGAAAACATGAAGTTTTTAACTTTTCTTTTATTGACAGCTTTAACAATTTCAGCAGCAGGCCAAGACCGGATAATCAAAAAAAGCGGAATTGTCATAGAATGTAAAGTTACCGAAATTGCTGCCGATGAGGTGAAATACTATTACGCCGACAACCCAAAACTCATTTTTGGCATCGATAAGGTTTTAGTCGAAAAAATTGAATTTGGCACAGGAGAAGTGATTACTGTTGAGGGAAATACATTCAAAAATTCGGAATACTACATTAATCAGAACAAAAGGGCGTTAAAGCTAAATTTTACTTCGCCATTTACCGGAACCACAGAACTGGTTTACGAACAAATCATTAAACCCGGACGCTCGTGGGAAACTGCCCTGGGAATCATTGGTTTGGGGTTCGACCCTCAGGACTACAATCCTCGGGGTGTATTTGGAAAATTCGCATACAAATTTCTGAAAGACCCAGATTTTTATATGCAGCGTATGCATTACGCCCACATTTTAAAAGGAAGTTACATAGCTCCCGAACTGGCGCTAAGATACATGTCATTTGATTCTTACGACTATTATTATAAAAACAATAACTATGTTGAAACTTCAAAAAGAAAAGAAAATTTCGCATTGGCGGTAATGCTAAAATTCGGAAAACAGTGGGTTTTCGATGACACTTTTTTGGTTGATATTTTTGCCGGAATTGGTTATGGTTTTGGTGGCGATGATTACGACACGCTCAATTATGGATTTATTGTTGCCCCCGATGAAGTGCCGGTGGCATTTACCGGAGGTATCAGAATTGGCTGGGCAT
>Ga0100400_1002008_pt1 | contig 14367 bp, 13 predicted proteins | sample CryGeymeta201524_FD_80420 | JGI IMG/M metagenome (GOLD analysis project Ga0100400, IMG submission 80420) | Groundwater microbial communities from Crystal Geyser aquifers in Utah, USA - Crystal Geyser metaG 2015-24 | ecosystem: Environmental > Aquatic > Deep subsurface > Groundwater | place: USA... | reverse complement strand
TTCCGCCAGCTGGTGCGCACCGACCTCCTGATCCTCGACGACTGGGGCCCCGACAGGCTCACCGCGCAGCAGCGCCGCGACCTCATGGAGATCGTCGAGGACCGCCACGGCGCCGGCTCGATCATCGTCACCAGCCAGCTCCCCGTCGACGCCTGGCACGCCGTCGTCGACGAACCGACCCTCGCCGACGCCATCCTCGACCGCCTCGTGCACAACGCCCACCGGCTCGCGCTGGACGGCCCGTCGATGCGGAAAAACCGGACATGAGGCGCCAGGGCCACCGCCGCGCGCGACGCCGCGCCAGCGTGATGGGCGCGCTCGGCGCCGCGCGCGGCTCCGACAGCGCCAACAACGCACCGCTTGACCGAACGCGGCCGAGAGGACATCACGAAACCAAGCTCAGCGGCATGGGCTCGGAGTGACCGGATACTTCGGAACGCCCGACCGGATGTCGTCGGAACAAGTGACCGGATGCCCCGGAATGCGCATTTACAGACCTTCAGAGATGAAGAAGCCTGCGCCTGCACATCCTACGGTGTCGATGAGGAGCGCTCGATCCAAGTGCAGATTTCGCGCCTCGCAGCTTGTTTCGGCAATCAGCAGGCAGCCATGGCATGCGGCCCCGTGCAGGGCGCGATCCTCGTCGGCCACGCCTGGCTCATGGTCGGCGCAGATCGGATCGCCGGAACAAAGGCGTTGCCGCTCGAGCCCGCGCGCGAGGATGTCGCGGAAGCGGCTGGTCAGTTCGACGAGCCCGCCGAGAGTCCCCTGTTCGCCGGTCGAGGCTGTGTAAATCAGAAGGCCTGCCATAGGCGCTTCCCCGGGGGCTCGTGGTGGAACGTAGATGCGCTCCTTCAGGGAACTGGCCGGGTAGCCGCAATCGAGAGCGACCTCTGTCATCAGGACATGAGCAAGCGTATGGGCCAACATGAATTCCGGACGGTGCCGTTCGCCGAGAAGCTTGTCGCCAGGCTCCAGACCCCGGCTTACTCGGAACGCTCGCCAACGTGCGACGCCGTCCGCAAGTGCAGAGAACCGGCCTCCTGCCGTGGGCCGTTCGAGCCACGCGGCGAGCGCTGCGGGCAGGAATGTCAGAAAGATGCCCTCGCCGAAGCTCTCGACCGCAGGAAGCCAGGTCGGCGCCCGCGCGAGCGCGGCGCCCTCGACGGCGAGGCCCACGTCCTCCAAGTCGTCGCTTGCGAGCGGGGCGGGTTCGAAGCGGGTGAACCCGTAGAGGCAAGACACCTCGCGCAGGCGGTGTACCGCCACGAGCGAACCGATGCCCGCGAGAAGCGGGTCTGCGTCAGGGTCCCAAAAAGTCCTTGGCAGCGTCTCGGCATGGAGCCGGGCCTTAGGGACGTTCTCGCCGATGACTGGCCTGCCCGAGGAGAACAAGGCGAACTCAGCGAGCTTTGGGTCCTCCCCCTGCTCAGCGATGGTGACGTCGGCGAGCATCTGCTGCAGCCGCGCGAAAACTTCCTCGTCGGCGTATCCGTCAAGAGCGGCGCCGAGCGCAGGGTTCGCGTCACGGGCGATCCCGATCCATGGAGCGTTCTTCGCCTTCGAAAGTGTGGCGAGGTTCTCGGCGATCCGCTGCGACAGCGCATCCTCGCTCTGGGGCAATGAAATGACGCTGACGACCTGCGGGAAGTAAGTGTTCGTCGCGCTCCGCGTGAGAAGGCGAAGGCCGCGCTGCGCGTCGCAGTGCGCAGGATCCCGCTCGCCGATCCAAGGCCGCTCGCTGCGGCAGGGGCCAAGTCGTCCAGGCAGGAAAAGCTCTTCGAGTGTCAGCCCGACGCCGCACTCGCATTCGATACGCGTGTCGCGAGGATCGGCGCTGGTGCTCGTTTCCACCAGCCACATCGGCTGGCGGCAGCCGCTGCCGTCGGTGTGTAGCAACCATCGCCAGTCGATGTCCTGAAGATGGCCTTTCGTGCAGCCGGCGACGAAGCGCACCGGCGAGGCGGCGCGCTTCTTCTTGTTGTCGTCGATGAACTCCTAGCGCTTGGGCGCGCGGAGATCGCCGAAGGGTACGAGCCGGCGGCGCCCCGGCCGGTCTCCTTCCAGCGATGCGCACACGAACCAGCGTGGAAAGACCTCGCAGGTCATGGTGGGCGGCTGGCTTCGCGGATCTCGCGGATCTATCGGTGGGGTTCGAAACTCCGGCGTGGCCTGCGAAGCCCAGCGCGGATCATCCTTCAGGCGAAGCTGAAGCAGCCTCGCCAGCCTTGGCTCCTCGATCGGCTTGAAGGAGCCCGGACGCCTGTGATCCCAGCCGTCGAGGCCGCCGACCACGATCGATCGGTCGGGGAGGTCGACCATCGCGCCAGGCCCGAACAGGCCGACGACCTGGCTCATCCGCAACACATCATGGGTCATCGAAGCCTCTGATCAGTTCAGGACGTTGCCGTAGGGGTCACCGTCAGCGCGCGGACCTGAGAGATGGAACCGTCGGGCTGCCGGATGCCGTAGGGGCGCGCATGCGCCTCGACCGTCAGGCCGCCGCGGGGACGCTGGGCCCCGCCGCTGTCGGGGACAGCGATCTGTGGGCCCCGCCCATGGGGGACCGGAATGCGCATCGTGTACTGGCCGGGGACGCGTCGCCAGCGCACGTCTCGGTACTCACGCGCGTACTCTGCGCCCTCGGCCGTTAGCACAGACTCAGGGAGCGGCGGCTCTGTGACATAGTCGCCCCAGGTCAGCTCGACCTCGACTTCGTCTATTGTCGCGTCGAGCAGGACCGTCAGGCCCAGCGAGGACGGCAGGCGGCGAGGGCGGGCCGAAGGCTCGTCAGGCGGGGCGTCGTCGGCGGCGCGCGCGGGGCCGGTCTCGGCGTCGGCCCCCTCGTCGGCGGCAGTGGCGGGATCGCCTTCCTCGCCCAGCTCTTCGTCCGCGCCGTCGAGCGCCGGCGCGAGGAAGCCGGTCAGGTACCAGCGTGACGGGTTCTCGGACAGGATCTCCGCTGCGAGGTCGGCGTCTTCGGGACCGGGAGCGGGGCCGATCAAATCGCGACGCAGCAGATCCACAATCCTGCGGCGCACGGCGGTTGCGTTGCGCACCGGAGCGGCGGGCAGCGTCTCGGTCATGCTGGTCCCCTTGCTTCCTCGGCGGCGATCCTCGCCACCGTCTCCGCGTGCCAGGCGCGCGTATAGTTGCGACGCAACGGCTCGCGTGGGCGATGTCCGATGTCGCTGAGCAGCGTCTCAAGCGCGATCAGGCGGTCTCGCAGACCAAGGCGAACGCCGAAACGCAGGCTTGCCGTATCCGGGCCGGACAGGACCCAGGCGTCGTTGCACGCGGCGGCATGGGTCCAGAGGTCGCGCTCGCCGGCGTCGAGGTTGCTTGCCGCGTAGTCGCGGACATAAAGCGACGCGCGCTCGGCGTCGGTGACCGTGTGCACGGCGGCGAGGCTTGCCCGAAGCTGGGCAGGGTCGATGCGCTGCTCTGGCCGGCGCTTCTGGGCGCCGGTCTGAGTCTCATCGAAGCACGTCTCGACGGTCTCGACGGCGTAGCGGGACGCCAGCGCCCGCCAGCATCCTGTCCGATGCGTCTCGATGATCACCATGGTGTCCACAAGAACCCGCCTTCCCACCATGCGCACGTCACATCCCGAGGTCGAACGTGACGCCCTGCGCGGCGAAAACCTCGGCGAGATCGTCCACGGGCAGACCGAGGATCCTCGCGGCCCGGCGCGCCGACAGCCTGCCGGCGCCGATGGCGGCGGCCACCTGTTCGGCGAAGGGGCGGGAGAACAGTGGCGGCGCGTCATCCGGCGCCGCTGCCCGGCCATTGTTGCGCAGGCGCGCGCCATCGATTCCCGCCGCCGCGGCCTTTGACAGCGCGCCGATGGCGACGAGGCGCCATTTCAGGGCTTGCGACGTGACCGCCAGCGCGTTGGCGGCGGCGTTCAGGCGGTCGGCGAGCGCATGGGCGTCGCCGCCATCCCACGGGCCGAAGCGATCGAGTGCGGCGCTCGGCATCAGGACAGCGGCGGCGAAGTTGTCGGCGAGCTGCTCGACGCGGGACCTGCCCAGCCGCTCGCTGTCCTCGATCCGCTCCGGGGGCATGGTCTCCCAGGTCAGGACATGGAAAAGCTCATGCGCGAGGTCGTAGTGGCGTCGGCCGGGAACCTCGTGGCGGTTGATCAGCACGGCGTCGAGTTCGGGCAGGTGGCAAGCGGCGCCCGACACGCCCCGCTCGGCGTCCACCATCAGCACCAGGATGCCGAGGTCACGCTCCATGACCTCGGCCAGCCGCAGCGCGGGCGTCTCGCCCAGCGCGAATTCGGCGGCGAATGCCTCGCCCGCCGCCTGCGCGTCCTCGTAGCTGCTGGCCTTGGTCAGGCGCAGGGCGCGGCGGGTGACCGGGGGCGTGCCGCCCAGCACGCGGTGCAGCGCGATCAGGCGGCCGGCCTCGGCCTCATAGGCGTCAAGGCGGGCCGGGGCGACGTTTGACTGTCGCCACGAGAAGCCGCCCTCGCCAGCGAGGATGTAGGGGTCTGTGAAGTAGTCGAGCGGCGCGACCAGAACCTCGGCGAAGCGCATCAGCTCCTCGGCCGTCACGCGCCGCTCGCCGGTCTCGATGGCCGAAAGCGTCTGGCGGTCCTTGAACCCCAGATGACGCGATACCGCCTCCTGATTGAAACCCAACCGCTCGCGCTGCGCTTTCACTCGCGCGCCCACAAGTCCCGCCGACATTACGACTCTCCCGCTTTCCAGCATCAGTAATCTTGCGGAGATAGATTTGCAAGAATTCCTTGCGGAAGCGTAGATGCAAGGCGGAGGTCAGGCGACACGGGGGGCCTCGGCGATACGCGCCGTGCCGGCCTCCTCCTCGAAGTATTGCTCGCCGCCGCTCAGGGACGTGCAGAAGCGGTCGGCCAAAACCGATCCGAGGCGGCGCATGTCATCGTGGAAGAGGTGGAGGGTCAGGCGCAGCGGTCCATTGCTGCCCTGACCGAGGAGGAGATCGCGCAGGTGTTCGGCGTCAGCCGCACCGTGGTGCGCGCCGCGCTTCAGGCGCTGACGCATGACGGCGTCGTGGTGAGCGAGCGCAACCGGGGCGCCTTTGTCGCCAGCCCCGGCCCGCGCGAGGCGTGCGAGGTGTTCGAGGCGCGCGCGCTGCTGGAGCCGCGCACCGCCTTCTCCGCCGCGCAGCGCATCGCTCCCGCGCAGGCCGCAGCGCTGTTCGCCCATCTCGACGCCGAACAGGCCGCGATAGCGTGCGCCGACATGGGCCGGGCGGTGTATCTCTCGGGACAGTTTCACATCCTGATCGCCAGCATCGCGGCGCAGGAGACCATCGCGGCGTTCATCCGGTCGCTGGTCGCGCGCTCGTCGCTGATCGTGGCGCTCTACTGGCGCCGCCGCGACGCGCTATGCGAGCGGTGCGCCCATCGCGCGCTGGCCGAGGCGCTGGCGCGCGGCGACGGCGCGGAGGCGGAGGCGCTGATGCGCAGCCATCTCACCGACCTGATGTCAGGCCTGGATTTCGCGCCGCGCGACCGTCCGGCGCCCGATCTGGCGCGCGCGCTGACGGAAAGTTTCTGATGCGGATCCGGGCGATGACGCAAGCCGATCTGGAGACCGTGCTGAGTTGGGCGCGCGACGAGGGCTGGAACCCCGGCCTCGACGACGCGCCCGCGTTCCTGGCCGCCGACCCGGCTGGGTTCCTGCTGGGTGAGAGCGACGGCGCGCCAGTGGCGGCGATCTCCGTGCCGCGGCATGCGCCGGACGTGGGCTTTCTGGGCCTCTATCTCTGCCGGCCGGAATGGCGCGGCAAGGGCTGCGGCATCGCCCTGTGGCGCGCGGGCATGGCGCGGCTGGAGGGCGCCCGCGTGGGGCTGGACGGCGTGGTCGCTCAGCAGGAAAACTATCGCCGATCGGGCTTTGCGCTGTCGCACCGCAATCTGCGCTGGTCGGGGCGGCCCCAGCCGGGCGCGCCGCGCGCGGCGCTGGACGGCGCGCGGATCGTGGCGGCGACGCCCGATCTGATCCGCCCGCTGGTCGCCTATGATGCCGCCGTCACCGGCTACGCCCGCGCGGCGTTCCTGACGGCGTGGCTCGCCCCGACGCCGACGCGAGAGGCGATGGCGCTGCTGCGCGATGGGGCGGTTTGCGGCTATGGCGCGATCCGCGCCTGCGTCGAGGGCGCCAAGGTGGGCCCGCTCTACGCCGACACGCTCGAGGACGCGGCGGCGCTGCTGTCGGCGTTGCTGGCGCAGGCGCCAGACGGGCCGGTCGCGTTGGACGCGCCGGAGCCGAACGCGGCGGCGACCGCGCTTGCGCAAGCGCTGGGCCTTTCGCCCGCGTTCGAGACCGCGCGCATGTGGCGCGGGCCGGCGCCGCCGGAGCGGCTGCGCTGTATCTTCGGCGTCGCAACGTTCGAACTGGGCTGAGCGCGCGCCGCCGGCGTCAGGTCCTCAGGGGTGGGTTCCGTCGCAACAGCCGCCGACGGGCCCGCGTTGCTTCGAGGTCTTGCCGATGCCCGGATTGAAGCTGTTGGTGGGGTCAAGCGCCTCATAGAACGCGCGCAGTTGCGGCTTGGCCTCGTAGAGATGGCCCACGTTGTGCTCGGCGGGGTATTCCGCGCCGCGCCGGTCCAGCAGCGCCAGCATCCGCGCCTTGAGCGCCCGCACGTCCACGCCCTTCTTCACGATGTAGTCCTGATGGAACACATGGCAGAAGAAATGGCCGTAATAGAGCTTGGCGACGATGTCGCGCTCGATGTCCGGCGGCAGCGTCTCGACCCAATCGGGGTCGTTGCGGCGCAGGGCGACGTCGAGCGCAAGGATCTCCTCCACCGTGTCGGGGTGGACGGCATGATAGCGCACGGCGGCGCCGGCGGCGGCGAAGCGGTGCAGCATCGCCTTTTTCGCCTCCGCCGGGTCGCAGGCGAACCAGCCGTCGGCGCCGATCAGCGCGTTCAGCGCAGCCTCCGCCGCCGCGGCGCTGTCGCCGTCCACCTTGAGGATCAGATGATGCTCATAGCGGTCGCGGAAGGCGCGCATCCGGGCGGGCAACGCCTCCGGCGCCAGCCGCGACAGCGCCTGCAACACGCGGTCCGCCATGTTGCGCGGCAAAAAGCGCAGCTTGTTCAGTCGCGCGTCGATCTGGCCCTTGAGCGTGAAGATCGTCGGCAGCCAGTCGGTGCCCAGCCAGTGGATCAGCAGCAGCGTGTCCTTGCCATAGACATGGGCGATGTCGAAGATCGTGCGGTGCAGGTATTCGCCGCTGATCGGCAGGCTCGGCAGATCGGTCAGCAGGCGGCGGCGCAGCGCGGTCAGCGCAGCGGGATCGTTGGCGCCGATGTAATAGACCCGGGCGTCGGTCTCCTGCGGGAAGGTGTCGAGCCGCACCGCGAACACCGCCAGCTTGCCCGCGCAGCCCGACGCCTCATGCAGCCCGCCGGGATCGGCGTTATAGCGCGCCGGGCTGTCGGCCTCGACGTCGCGCACCTTTTCGGCGTAGCCGTCCTGCGAAGCGCGGCCGGCGCTCCAGTCGATCTCGTCTTCGGTAAAGCCGCCGCGCTCCAGCCGCGCCAGCATCGCCTCCGGCGTGTCGCCCAGCCGCAGGCCAAGATGGTTGACCAGTTCCAGCCGCCCCTCCGCCGTGATCTGCGCGTAGAGCGCCAGTTCGGTGAAGGCGGGCCCGCGCCGCACCAGCGCGCCGCCGGAGTTGTTGCACACCCCGCCCACCACCGAGGCGCCGATGCACGATGAGCCGATCACCGAATGCGGCTGACGGCCCAGCGGCTTGAGCAGCTTCTCCAGCGCATAGAGCGTGCCGCCGGCGTGGCTGACGATCTGGCGCCCGTCGCCCAGCAGGTGCAGCTTGTCGAGCTTGAGCGTGTTGATCACCACAACCGGGCGGTCGTACTCGCCGCTGGGGGTGGAGCCTTCGGTCAGGCCGGTGTTGGCCGCCTGCATGATCACGATGCGCCCGCCCTCGACGCAGACCTGCAACACCCGCCACAGCTCCAGCAGGCTGCGCGGCGCGACCACCGCCTCCGCGTCGCCGCCGCCCGAGCGCCAGCCCTTGCGCCAGCGCTCGGTCGCGCGCGGATCGGTCAGCACGCCGCGCCCGCCATTGGCCTTTGTGAGCCTTGCGATGAAACCGTCCTGCGTCATGACCGCCGCTCCTCTCCTGTACCCGACCGTAGGCCGGTTTGCGTCAATAGGCGACCGCCGGCAGCCAGGTGGCAAGCGTCGGGAACAGGAACAGCAGCGTCAGCCCGGTAAGCTGGAGCAGCACGAACGGGATCACGCCGAGGTAGATATGCGACAGCTTCACCTCCGGCGGGCAGACGCCCTTGAGGTAGAACAGCGCAAACCCCACCGGCGGCGTCAGGAACGAGGTTTGCAGCGTCACCGCGACCATGATCACGAACCAGATCAGCGTCGGCTCGTCCAGCACGCCGAACCCCTCGATGTCGAAGCCCAGCGCCTTGACGATCGGGCGCATCAGCGGCAGCACGATCAGCGTGATCTCGATCCAGTCGAGGAAGAAGCCGAGGATGAACACCACGAACAGGATGAACAGGATGGTGCCGTTCGGCCCGAAGCCGGCCGAGGTGATGATGTGCTCGATCAGCTCATCGCCGCCCAGTTCGCGCAGGACGTAGGAAAACACCGTGGCGCCGATGAAGATCGCGAAGATGTAGGCGGTGGTGTTGAAGGTGGCGACGCAGACGTTGACCAGCTTGCGCAGGTTCAGCTTGCGATAGGCCACCGCCAGCAGCGTGGCGCCCAGCGCGCCGACGCCGGAGGCCTCGGTCGGCGTGGTCAGCCCGGCGAAGATCGAGCCGAGCACCGCCAGGATCAGGATCACCGGCGGCAGCACGGCCACCATCATCTCCTTCACCGCCTCCCAATCGGCCGTCTTGGCGCCTTCGGGCAGCGGCATCATGTCGGGGCGGATCAGGCCGAGAATGTAGATGAACGCCAGATAGAGACCGCCCACCATCAGCCCCGGGATCAGCGCCGCCATGAAAAGATCGCCCACCGACAGCGCCATCTGGTCCGCCATGATCACCAGCATGATCGACGGCGGGATCAGGATGCCCAGCGTGCCGGACGCCGCGATAGCCCCGGTCGCCAGCGGCTTGGAGTAGCCCTGCGCCAGCATCGCCGGCAGCGACAGCACGCCCAGCAGCACGACCGAGGCGCCGACGATGCCGGTCGAGGCCGCCAGAATGATGCCGATGGTCACCACCGTCAGCGCCAGCCCGCCGCGCACGGTGCCGAACATGCGCTGCATCGACATCATCAGCTTTTCCGCCACGCCGGACTCGTCCAGCATCAGCCCCATGAAGATGAACATCGGCAGCGCCACCAGCACCGCGTTCGACATCGTGGCGTAGATGCGGTTCACCACCGCGCCCAGCGTCAGATAGTCCAGACCGGTCAGCGTGCTCTCAAGCCCGGTCCACGCCATCATGTCGTTGTCGAACATGTAGGCGACGCCGCAGTAGGCCACGCCGACGCCCGCCAGCACCCAGGCGACCGGAAAGCCCACGAACAGCAGGCCGATGAAGCTGAGAAACATCGCGACGACCAGCTTTTCCTCGGTCGCCTCGACGAAGCTGGAAACCCCCCAGATCAGCGCCGCGAACACGATCAGCAGTATCGCGATCCGGCCCAGCCCGGCGCCCTCTCCCCGGTCGCGCGTCATCAGGGCGTGGCCGTCATGGATCAGCCGCGCCAGCGCCGCGACGCCCAGCAGCACGAAGCTGATCGGCATCACCGCCTTGAACGCCCAGCGCGCCGGCAGGCCCGTCGGACTGCTGGAGCGCTCGTTCAGACGGAAGGATTCCTGAAAATAATCGAAGCCCTGATCGATCATCAGATAGATGAACGGGACCAGCAGCGCGAGGATGCCGACGACCTCGATGATGCGCTTGCTGTGATCGTTCAGCCCGCCGTAGAAGATGTCCACGCGGACGTGGCTGTCCTTGACCATGGCGTAGCTGAGGCCGACCATCGTCGTCAGGCCGTAGAGATGCCACTGCATCTCGTCGAGCTTGGGGTAGTTCATGCTGAACAGATAGCGCAGGCCAACCTGCGCGATAATCACCCCGATCAGCGCAACATTGGCCCACATAACCACCGAGCCTATGCCCAGCACCACGCGCTCCAGCCGGTCGGCGATCGGCTGACGGTCAGGCTCAGGGTGCTCCATCTCGGCTTCATAGACGGCGACGGGATCGTCCGTCGCGCCCGAGGGCGGCGTGCTCTGGTTGGTCATCCTGGTCGTCTCCTCCAAAGCCGGCGCGCCTGTCATCGGCGGCTCGGCTGCGCAATCGGCGGCGACGCATCAGGGCGCCGCCGCCGTTCCGATCAGGCGTTTACTTGCGCGGCAGGAAGGCGTTGGTCTTCCAGGTCTTATAGCCGTCGCGGAAGGCCACCATGTCATCATAGACCTTCTTGAAGAAGGCGTCGTTGGCCGCTTCTTCGATGGCGACCTCGCGCCAGGTGCTTTCGAACAGCGCCAGCATCTCGTCCGACCACTGCTTGATCTCGACGCCGTGCTTCTCCACGTTCTCCTTCATCACCGCAAACTGCAGCGCCTCGCCCTCGGCGAAGCTGTCGGCCATCGAGGCCTTGCAGGCGTTGTTGAGGATCGCCTTGTGCTGGTCCGACATCTCGTCCCAGGTTCCCTTGTTCACCAGCAGTTCGAAAACCGTCGCCTGCTGATGCCAGCCGGGGAAATAGTTGTATTTCGCCAGCTTGTAGAACCCGAGGCGGCTGTCGATCGCCGGCATCGAGAACTCGGTGGCGTCGATCGCGCCCTTCTCCAGCGCCGGATAGATCTCGCCGCCGGGCAGCAGCGAGGTCGCGACGCCCAGCTTCTGCATCACCTTGCCGCCGAGGCCGAAGAACCGCATCTTGAGACCGTTGAGGTCTTCGGCCGAGTTGATCTCCTTGGCGAACCAGCCCGACGTCTCCGGCGCGATGATCGCGCACGGGATGACGTGGACGTTGAAGCCCGCCTGATCGAACATCTCCTGATACAGGCTCATCCCGTTGCCGTAATACAGCCACGCCATGTATTCGCCCGCTTCCGGGCCGAACGGCACGGCGGAGAACAGCGGCGCGGCGGGGATCTTGCCGGCCCAGTAGCCTGCGGTGGTGTAGCCGGAGTTGATCTTGCCCGAAGACACCGCATCGAGAATCTCGAACGGCGGCACCAGCTTGTTCGGCTCATAGACCTTCATCTGCAGCGTGCCGCCGGACATCAGCTCAAGCTGTTCGGCGACGCGGGGGATCGGCGTGCCAAGACTCGGCAATTCGGTGGAGAACGCGATCGGCGTCTTGAGCAGCAGCTTCTCGGCCGACATGGCGGCGGGCGCGGCGAGCGCGGCGGCGGTTGCGAACAGCCCCGCCAGGGCGATGGACTTCATGGTGTTTTCTCCTTTGAACGCGTTCGTATGCGCAGGCCCGCATTGGGCCCGTGACCGGCGCCCGCCTGAAGTGACGTTTCAGTGATCCACGTGCGCCAAAAAAAGGCGCTCCTCGTTTCGTCGATGGCGCAATGGCGTCAACATTGGTATGTATAATTTACCACTTACCCGGAGTCACCCCAAATCTCGCGCCTGCGCTGCGGCATGAGGCCACAAGGATGGCCGTGCATATCCTTAAAAACGGATATAAATAGGCAAAACGATGAGAATCGGAAAAAGGCGCCAGCCCATCTTTCGCGCCGTGGCTGATCCTGTCAGGAATAGGTATATCCGGTTTACCAGTCGCCATGGCGGGCGGCGCGTACCGCCACAGACGGAGAAACGGCATGATCGTGCGCGGCGATGTGTTCGAGCGGGTGGAGGTGGAAGGCGTCGCCAGGGCGGTCATCGATCAGGTCGAGGGGCTGATCGTCGCGGGCGTGCTGCGCAGCGGTCAGAAAATGCCGGCGGAGCGCGACCTGGCGGAAACGCTGGGCGTCTCGCGCCCCAAGCTGCGCGAGGCGCTGGCCGACCTTGAGGCGCGCGGCCTAATCGTGACGCGGCACGGCGACGGCACCTATGTCGCCCACCTGACCGGCGCGGCGCTGTCGGCGCCGATGGTCGAGCTGTTCGCCCGCCACCCGCAAGCGTTCTTCGACTACCTTGAGTATCGGCGCGAGAGCGAAGGCTTCGCCGCGTTTCTGGCCGCCAGCCGCGCCACCGCCGCCGACCGCGCGATTTTGACCGGGATCATCGCCGAGATGGAGGCCGCCCACGCGGACAGCGACCCGACGCGCGAGGCGGACATCGATGTCGAATTCCATCTCGCGATCGCTGACGCCGCGCACAACGCGCTGCTCAACCACATGATGGCGTCGATCTACGCCTTGATGATGCGGGGCGTGTTCTACAACCGCGACGCGCTCTATGGCCGGGAGGGCGCGCGCGACCGGTTGCTGGCGCAGCACAAGGCCATCGCAGAGGCGATCCTGGCGCGCGACCCCGAGCGCGCGGCCGCAGCGGCGGAGGCGCACATCGCCTTCGTCCAACTGTCGTTCCAAGGGGACGAAGCGCAGCAGGAGCGTGAGCGCATCGCCCGCAAACGGCTGGCGCTGTTCGAAAGCGAGCCGCACCCCACGACGGGCCGCCGCCGCAGAAACCATCCTGCGGACAGGGCGGCCATCGAAGCGTCGGCGCCGCCGCTCGACAAGACGCGCCCCGTCTGAGCCCCGCCCCGAGCGCAGCCGGCCTGCGGCATCCCAGCCGGCGCCGGAAGCGTGACCATGCAGGAGTTCGGGGAGAGGCGACGGGGCGCGAGCGCCTCAGCCGAGACCCGGCAGCCAGCCGACGATGCCGGGGAAGACGGCGATCAACGCCACGATAAGCAGGATGCAGCCCACGAAGGGCAGGACGCCCGCGATCACCGTCCCGATGGAGCCGCGTCCGCGCACGCTCTGCACGATGTAGAGGTTCATGCCCACCGGCGGGGTGATCAGCGCAAGCTCGCACATCAGCACCAGGAAGATACCGAACCAGACGCTGTCATAGCCGAGCAGATGCACGATGGGCAGAACGATCGGAATGGTCGCGATCATCATCGCCAGAGCGTCCAGAAAGCACCCCAACAGCATGTAGAGCAGCACGAGCAGCAGAACCATCACCAGCGGCTGGACGTCGAAGCCCGACACGAAGGCCGAAATCTGCGCCGGCGCGCCGAGAACTCCGATCACGAAATTGAGGTAGAACGCGGCGACGAGGATCAGCAGCGTCATCGCCGTGGTCGAGACCGTGGCCAGCAGCGCCTCCTTCAGCAGCCGCAGGCTCAACCCGCCCGCCGCGCCCACCAGCGCCAGCGCCGCGACCACGCCGACTGCGGCGGCCTCGGTCGGCGTCGCCCAGCCGGCGTAGATCGAGCACATCACCAGAAAGAAGATCCCCAGCGGCGGCAGAAGGTCCTTCAGACGCGCGCGGCGCTCCGCCCAGGGCGCCGTCGGCTCGGGGCGTCCGGCGATCGACGGATCGAGCGCGCACCACAGCACGATCGCGCCCATGAACAGCGTCGCGAGCATCAGACCGGGCAGCACCCCGGCGGCGAACAGCGCGCCGATCGAGGTGTTGGTGATGGCGCCGTAGATGATGAGGTTGATGCTCGGCGGGATCAGAATACCCAGCGTCGCGCCGCTCGCGACCGTGCCGGCCACCCAGCGCTCGCTGTAGCCGCGCTGGCGGAAGGTCGGGAAAGCCACCGTTCCGATGGTGGCGGCGGTGGCGACGGATGAGCCGGAGATCGACGCGAACACGGTCGATGCGGCGATGTTGGTGTGCAGCAGCCCGCCCGGCAGCCGATTGAGCCACATCGACAGCGCAAGATACATCCGCTCGGTCACGCCGCCGCGCACCAGCACTTCGCCCATGAAGACGAACAGCGCAATCGCGACCAGCAGGAAGTTGTTGAGCACGCCCCACATCATCACGCCGAAGGGGCGGAACATGGCGTCGCCAAAGAACCACCACGACCCCAGCGCCGCGACGGCGATCAGCGCGGTCGCGATGTGCAGGCCCAGGGCCAGCAGGATGAGCAGCAGGCCGAAGCCCAGCGCGGCGCCTTCGATGCCGATCATGGATCAGACCTTCCCTTCCGGCGCGGCGCCGGTGTAGTCGCGCACCTCGTCCTCGACGGTCACGGGGCCGTAGAGCGACGAGACGCGCGCCGGGTCTGCGCGCAGCAGCAGCGCGCCATGGATGGTCAGGATCGCCGCAGTCAGTGCGAAAAATCCGGTCCCAAGCACCCACATCCCCTGCGGAATCCAGAGCGGCGTCTGCAATGGCGTGTTGGCGACGGCGCTGAAGCGCAGCGCCTGCCCGAATTCGCCAAGCGCGTGCGCGGTCATGAACAGCGCGAACCCGCTCATCGTCGCCAGCGCCAGC
>Ga0100400_1002004_pt1 | contig 14373 bp, 17 predicted proteins | sample CryGeymeta201524_FD_80420 | JGI IMG/M metagenome (GOLD analysis project Ga0100400, IMG submission 80420) | Groundwater microbial communities from Crystal Geyser aquifers in Utah, USA - Crystal Geyser metaG 2015-24 | ecosystem: Environmental > Aquatic > Deep subsurface > Groundwater | place: USA... | reverse complement strand
TATTGCCTCCTACCCTTCTGAACTCGCCTGAATCAAGAAATCTGAGGAGCTTTGCCTGGAGAGTCAGCGGCATCTCTGCTATCTCATCAAGAAAAAGAGTGCCTTTGTCTGCAACCTCGACCAGGCCGTATTTTGTCTGGAACGCATCGGTAAAAGCGCCTTTTTCATGTCCGAATATCTCCGACTCTATGAGGTTCTCTGAAAGATTAGCGCAGTTAAGGGCAATTACCGGGGCGTTGTTCCTCCTGCTGTAATGCCAGATTGTGTTTGCGACAAGTTCCTTCCCGGTGCCGCTCTCTCCCTGAATAAAGACAGGAGAATCGGCCGGAGCAATCTTCTTTATGAGAGCAAGTATATCCTTAAGCTGTCTGCTCTTGCATACAAATTCGAAAGGGGATTCTTTCCTTGCGAGTTCCTGTTCAAGAAGCTGATTCTTAATCTTGAGTTGACCAAACTCATACGCCCTGTTTATAAGGATTATAAGCTCATCAAGCTTATACGGCTTTGTAAGGTAATCATAAGCCCCGTTTTTCATTGCCTCAACTGCTGTCTCTATGGTAGCTCCGCCTGTGAGAACTATTATCGCAGGAGAAGAAGGGTCTTTTTTTATTTTCTTCATAAATGTAATTCCGTCCATTCCGGGCATCAGAATATCAAGGAGGATAACATCAAAAGGATTGTCTTTTAACAGGCGAAGGGCTTCCTCTCCGTCAGGAGCCGCATCGGCATGAAACCCCTTCCTGACGAGTTCTTTTTTAAGTAGCCTCCTTAAAGGCTCTTCATCATCAACTACAAGTATGCGTATCATTCTTTAATCTTTGCCGCCAATTTTATAATGAACGTGGTCCCCCGGCCCTCTTTGCTTTCAACATCTATGCTGCCCCCATGCTCCTCCACAATCTTATGGCTGATTGAAAGCCCCAGCCCTGTGCCTTCCCCAATAGGCTTTGTCGTAAAAAACGGGTCAAATATCTTTGCAAGGCTCTGTGCTGAAACCCCTTTGCCTGTATCTCTTATAGAGACCCTGATTCTGCCGCTGTTTGCGGCAAATCTCTTTTCGTTAGCGTCGTTATCCTTTTCCGTGCTGATAAATATACTCCCGCCCTCAGGCGTAAAGTAAATGGAATTAATAATTATATTGATAAAAAGCTGCCTCAGGCTGCCCGGGTTGCCGTATATCTTAGGCAAATCCCTTTTTAACTCAAGCTCAAGGTGGTGCTTAAGCCGCGCAGCTTTATGATTCACAAGGAGTATAACCTCCTTTATGATTTCATTGATGTCAAGCTCTCTGAATGTAGTTCCTTGCGGCCTTGCAAATTCAAGGAGGCTCTGCAATATCTCCTTGCACCTGAAAATCTCATTATGTATTGTCTGAAGGTATTCGGGGAAATTAACAGCAAGCAGTGAACCGTCCTTAGCCCTGTCAAGAAGCGCCTCTGAATAACCTGCTATAATTCCCAGAGGGTTATTAATCTCATGGGCTATCCCTGCAGTCAGTGTCCCGAGAGACGCCAGTTTGTCCGACCGTATAAGATGCTGTTCAAGAAGTTTCTGAGAGGTGACATCCTTCAGATAATGGACTATGGCATATAAATTGCCGTCTTCATCAATTAATGGATACGCCCAGAAATGGAATATGCTTCCGCCTGCGCCTTTCAGCTCTTTAAATGAAGTCCTCTTTGTAAAGACGGTATCGGAACACAAACATTTAAGGGCATTTATTCCAACCTTCTCCAGAACTTCCAAACAGCACTGCCCCTTTATCTCCTCTGATGAAAAGGCTGTTTTTGTCAAAAGGGTTCGGTTCGCCCGTATGACCCGCTGATTTTTGTCCTCAATCCAGACCATATCTGTGATAGCGTCAAATGTTTTTTCCCACTCCCTTTTTTCCTTTGTTATCTCTTCAAAAAGAAGGGCATTCTCAAGCGCTATTGAGATATGCTTTGCCACAGGGAGCAGGACATCAAGATTCTTTTCTGAATATTTTGCCTTTTCTGTGCTGTCAAGATTAAAGACGCCGAGCATCCTATCTTTAAAAAGCGGTATGCTTATAGTTGACCTTATCCCCTCATCATACAATTTCTTATCGTGAGGGAAAACGGTACGTGCCTCAAGGTCGCAGTTTATCCACGGCTTGTTGTTCTTCACAACCCATCCCGCGCTTGTCCCCTCTATCGGCGCCCTGACTCCCCTCTTCAAGTTGGTATCCAGTTCGGTATCCAGGGCGAATATCAGGAGATTATGGTCCTTCTCATCATAAAGTAAAAGGCTTGCCCTGTCGTAGTGGAGCAGCTTTTTTATCTCAGACGCCATTATCCTGAATATGGTGCCTATGCTCAGACTGGAATTGATAATCCAGCTTAACTCATTTATAAGCTCTGAATGTTTCCGGGCGGATAAGTCCTGAATTACAACGACTCTGTGATTCCCCTCGTATGAGGAGATAACAGATACCTTTGCAAAAAAAGATTCGCCATCTTTCCTCCTGCACAGAGATTCAAAATGGATATCACCGCCTGCGCCTCCTCTTAAGTATTCAGAATCAAACGGCATAGAATTAAATATTTTGCCGGTTATTAGGTTGACGCCTATAAATTCTTCAATGCAATAATGGAATAAATTAACGGCTGTAGAGTTGACAGATGCGATGTCTCCGTTGTTGTCTATAATAAAGGCAGGCATGAAAAGGCAGTCAAATGCCTTGAGCAAAAAATTGGCTTTATCCTTTCTATCCTTTAACAATAGGTCCATGCTTTATAATATCATAATGCCGGATGCGAAAAAATTGTAGTTAATTTTCTGAAATCTTTCGTATAATTTAACCAATAATGCAGGCTTTGAATTAAAATCCATGTCAGGTAAACTTTATGTCATAGGCGTAGGACCCGGGGATCCCGAACTGCTGACACTAAAGGCAGAGCGGATTCTCAGGGAAGTTCCCTGCATCTGCGTCCCCAAAGGAAGAGAGGAAGGGAACAGCCTTGCCCTGTCTATCGTACAAAAGGCATTGAGCCTTGAGGGGAAAGAGATAATAGAAGCGCACTTTCCTATGAGAAAGACAAAAAGCGTTCAGCGTTCAAAAGATAGTGAGCTTGACAACAAATGGGCTGAGACAGCAGAAACTATCCTGAGCAGGCTTCATGAAGGCCTTGACGCAGCATTTATCACATTAGGAGACCCTGCTATATACAGCACATTTTTTTATTTATACGACAGGCTGCTTGAATCAAATCCTGAATTGGAGATAGAGATAATTCCGGGTGTTTCCTCCATAAATGCCTCTGCCGCAAAGGCGAAAATATCTCTGGGGCTTGCTGATGAAAGTATCGCAATTCTTCCTGCGAATTATATGGGCGAACTTGAAGATGCAATAAAACGATTCGATACCGTCGTGCTTATGAAGGTTAATAAAGTATTTGAACAAATCATGCAGACTCTCGCTGAAATGAATTTAATGGACAGTGCAATATATATATCAAGGGCAGGCATGGAGGATGAGAAGATATTTAAAAATATCAGGGACGCAAAGAAAGAAGACCTTAATTATTTCTCTATGATAATAGTTAAAAAGGAGAGGTAATGAGCAAGGCTTATTTCATAGGAGCGGGGCCGGGAGACCCTGAACTGCTCACAGTTAAAGGCAGAAGACTGCTTGACAGCGCTGATGTTGTTATTTACGCGGGAAGCCTTGTGAACCCTGAAATTCTTAAAGGCATTAATGCCGAGGTTTACAATTCAGCGTCAATGACGCTTGATGAAATAACCGGGATTATTCTAAAGTCTGTTGAATCAGGCAAAAAGGTAGCGCGGCTTCATACAGGCGACACATCGTTTTACAGCGCAATATCAGAGCAGATAGAAAAGCTCCGGGAGTTAAACATTGAATACGAAGTTATCCCCGGCGTTTCATCCGCAATGGCGGGAGCTGCAATACTCGGACAGGAACTCACAATACCCGAAACAAGCCAGACTGTTATTTTCACACGCCTTGAAGGGAAGACGCCTGTGCCGGAAACTGAAAAACTCAGCAAGCTTGCAAAACATAAAGCTACAATGGTTATATTTTTAAGCGCTGGAATGATAGAGAAAGTTAAGGGCGAACTTTTGCAGGGTTATTCCGAAAACACACCTGTTGTAATCATTGAAAAGGCTACTTGGAAGGAACAGAAAGTCGTAAGAGGACAGTTAAAAGACATTGTTAATCTTGTCAAAGATTCAGGCATCAAGAAGACCGCATTGATATATGTCGGAGAATCTCTCAGGGCGTCATCAGAATCTCTCGGCAAAGAATCAAAACTGTATCATAAGGATTTCAAGCATGGGTATAGAAAATAAGGCAGCCATTCTCTACATCACAGACAACGGCTTTGCCCTTGCCAGAAAACTAAACAGCCTTTATCCTTATGCAAAGGTCTTTAAGTTTAAACCTGATACTCTCTCCAAATTCTGGGGCAAGCGCAAGAATTTCATCTTCATCATGGCGTCAGGCATTGTTGTTCGGACTATTGCGCCTCTGCTAAAGGATAAGCGGACAGACCCTGCTGTTGTTGTGCTTGATGAAAAAGGAAAATTTTCCGTCAGCCTTTTGAGCGGGCACCTCGGCGGCGCAAATAAAATTGCAAAAGAGATTGCTGATTTTTTGAATTCCAAGAGGGGGCTCGTGGGGGAGACGAAGTCTCACCCACGCACGGAGGCAGTGATTACTACTGCATCAGATATAAATGGTCTTCCTGCAATAGATTTGTGGGCAAAAGAAAATGACTTAGTTATAGAGAAGTGGGAAACCGTTTCTAAGATATCAACAAGGTTTTTAAACAGCGGCGAACTGAAAGTTTATTCGGAAGTTGAGATAAAAATGCCTGAGGGGTTTTTGAGAACAGATAAGCCAAGTTCCGCTGATGTGCTGGTTACAAACAAAAAAGGCCGATTCACCGATTCACCGATTCACCGATTCACCGGGCTTTACCTCCGTCCCCGAAATCTCATTATAGGCGTCGGTTGCAATAAAGGAACATCTGCAAATGAGATAGAAAATAGCGTTAAGACTGTTCTGGATGAAAACAATTTGTCATTTCTCTCCATTCATTCAATCGCCGCAATTGACATAAAAGCTAATGAGCCGGGTTTAATTACATTTGCCCAAAAATACAATCTTGGGATTAAGACATTCAGCGCTAATGAACTCAATACGCTTATCAGCCGTCAGCCGTCAGCTATCAGCTTTTCAAAGGCGGCATTCAAGGCCACAGGCGCTTATGCAGTTGCAGAGCCTTCCGCTCTCCTCGCTTCAGGCGCAGACAAATTGCTTGTGCGAAAACAAAAGATTGGGAATGTGACAGTGGCGATTGCAGAATGCGGATTGCGGAATGATATAAATGCAACTAACGCCCCCTCTCATCCCCCTCTTAAGCTAAGAGGGGGAAGGGGGAGTTATGAATGTGGAAAAATCCGAAATCCGAAATCCGAAATTACCCCTAAGCTTTATATCGTTGGAACTGGCCCGGGAAGCATTGTGCATATTACGCCTTATGCACAAAATGCAATAAGAAACTCCGATGTAATAGTCGGATACGGCACATACATTGAGTTGATAAAGGAATTAATAAAAGACAAGGCCATTGTTTCTACGGGAATGACGCAGGAGATAGATAGATGCAAAAAGGCTGTTGAGCTTGCGATATCAGGCAGAACTGTTTCCATAATCAGCGGAGGCGACCCCGGAATATACGCCATGGCGGGGCTGGTGTTTGAGATGCTTAAAAATGAAACGGAGAAACAGAGAAGTGGAGAAATGGAGACAAAAGAACAGCATAGAACAGAAACTTCACCGATTCACCGATTCACCGATTCACCGATTCAAGTTGAAGTCATTCCCGGCGTCTCTGCCCTGAATGCCTGCGCCGCAAGGCTTGGAGCGCCGCTTATGCATGACTTCGCTTCAATCAGTTTGTCGGACAGGCTTACACCGTGGGAGGTGATAGAAAAAAGACTTGATGCAGCAGCTAAGTCTGATTTTGTAATAATACTTTACAACCCAAAGAGCAAAGGAAGGGCCGAGCATATCAATAAGGCAAGAGAGATAATCTTAAAATACAGAAAACCTGAAACGCCCGTCGGCATAGTAAAGGGCGCAATGAGAGAGGATGAAAAGATAGTCATAGCTGATTTAAAAAATATGCTTGAGCATGAGATTGATATGCAGACAACCGTGATAATAGGCAATTCGCAGACATTTGTGTGGAACAACAGAATGATAACGCCGAGAGGATATGAAAAAAAATTCAAAAAATAAAATTCAAAATTCAAAATTAATCCAATCCCCAATCCCCAACCCCCAATCCCCAAAAGCCGCCTTTCTCCGGGATGAATCTTTTTTGTGGGGGCTCATGGCTTATAAGGCGTTGAAAGCAAACGGCCTGCCTTTTGAACTCATCCGCGCGGAAGACATAAAGAAAGGACGCCTTAAAAATTATGCGATGCTCTTTGTGCCCGGAGGCTGGGCGTCAAACAAGATAAAGGCGCTCGGCGACAAAGGCCTCAGCGAAATAAAAAAGTTTGTCCGCAGCGGCGGGAACTATCTCGGATTCTGCGGAGGCGCAGGTCTTGCAACGCTTGACGGCATAGGGCTTTTGAATGTCAAAAGAAAGCCGACAAAGGAAAGGGTCCCCAGCTTCAGCGGAAGAATTCATCTCAACATCAATAAACATCCCATATTCACCGATTCACCCATTCACCGATTCACCCATTCACCTGTCTTCCACGCCTGGTGGCCCTCTCAGTTTCTTACCCCCCCTGCTCCCCCCCTTAATAAGGGGGGGTATAGGGGGGGTATAAAAAAACTCGCCACTTACGGCGATGCAATGCCTGATTCATTCAGCTCTGATTTGAATGTCGGTGATGTGGAAACAAACAACAACTGGACAGAGCTTGAAGAGATTTATGGCATTAATCTCAACCCAAAGAGATTGAAGGATGAGCCTGCTGTAATAGAGGGGGGTTGCGGCAAAGGCAGGGTAATATTGTCACTTATTCATTTTGACACACCGGATGATGCAAACGGGGCGATGGTTTTGAGGAATTTATGGGAATACCTTGTCCCTAATGCGGAATGCGGAATGCGGAATGCGGAAAACGCCCCCTCTTATCCCCCTCTTAAAATAAGAGGGGGAAGGGGGAGTTATGAAACAAGAGAGCTTGAATGGGCGGTTGAAGATTTGATAGACCTCGGCCTGCGTAATTTTCTCTGGTTCTGGAGGAATCCGATGCTATTGCAGTGGCGCAGGGGAGTCAGAGGGCTTGAATACTGCACGCTGTATGTAATGATAAAGGAGCTTGTGAAAATACTGAAGATGCACGATGCAGGATACATGATTCAGGATATAGAAAAAGACCTGAAAAAAATCAAGGGGATGCTCCTTCCTTTTACAGAAAAAGCAAAACAGCTTTTGATTCTGGAAAGACATGCTCTGCAGAATGGGCATATAACCCCCCTTAGCCCCCCCTTATTAAGGGGGGGATGGGGGGGGTATGACCCTGCAATACAAAAAATCAGGATAGAGCTTTTCGGAGACTCCAAAAGCCACGGGGGGCTGTTCAAGGAACTGATAGATGAAGTTGATAAACTTCTGTTCTCTTTAATTCATTCCTAAGTCCTAACATCTAAGTCCTAAACAAATACAAAGGACCAAAATTCAAAACAGTTTTGAACATTTGAGTTTAATTGTATTTTCCGGGTTCATAGGGATTCCAGAGATGGCATGAAACAAGCCTGCCTTTTGCTTCTTTCAGCTCGGGCGCTATCTTATCGCAAGGGTTGAATCTCTTCGGACATCTCGGATGAAACGGGCAGCCTGCAGGGATACGTATAGGGCTTGGGATTTCACCCGTATCTTTCGGTGAATCGGTGAATCGGTGAATCGCCTGAGGCGGAGGTGAATGGCTGATTTTCGGAGCGGAAGCAAGAAGCAGTTCCGTATATGGATGCAAAGGCTCTTTAAAAAGGTCTTCTGTTTTTGCATATTCAACTATTTTGCCGAGATACATTACACCTACGGTATCGCTGAAATAATTGACAATCTTAAGGTCATGGCTTATAAACAGAAAGGTTATCTTTGTCTCTTCCCTTAGTTTCTGGAGCAGGTTGAGTATCTGCGCCTGTATTGAAACATCAAGCGCTGAAAGCGGCTCATCTGCGACTATAAGTTTCGGATTCACTGCAAGCGCCCGTGCAATGCATATCCTCTGTCTCTGGCCGCCGCTGAACTCGTGAGGATAGCGGTTCATAATGTCTGTTCCGAGACCGACCTTCTTTATGAGTCCAGCGCTCGCATCTCTCAAGTCTTTCCTCTTAACAATGCTATGTATCTTCAGCGGCTCTGAAATAGTATCAAAAACAGTCCTCCTTGGATTAAGCGATGCAAAGGGGTCCTGAAATATTATCTGCACAGATTTTCTGAAGGCCTTCAATGAATCGCCTTTAAGTGTGAATATATCCCTGCCCTCAAAAAGAACTTCTCCTGCCGTAGGCTTCATAAGCCTCAGAATAAGGCGCGCAGCGGTTGATTTGCCGCAGCCGCTTTCTCCGACAAGCGCAAGGACCTTATCCTTCTCCATTGAAAAATCAATGCCGTCCACAGCCTTAAGCCACAGCGATTCGCTCCCGAGCCGCTCGGGACTCTTTTTCACAGGGAAATATTTTTTTAAGGCCTTTACGCTCAGTAGTTCCATATAATCTCTTCTGCTCTTATGCATCTTGCAAGATGCTCAGTTTCTTTTCCTGCTGATATTTGTCTGAGGCCGGGCTCTTTTTCTTTACATGCAGAAACAACAAACCTGCACCTGTCGGAGAACTTGCAGCCGTCCGGAAGCCTGTCAGGACGCGGAACAGTTCCGGGTATCGGATTAAGAGGCTTGCCTTTTTCCTTTGGCAGTGAATCAAGAAGCCCCATTGTATATGGATGTCTTGGATTACCAAACAACTCATTTACATCAGCGAGTTCCACAAGCCTTCCCGCATACATTATCGCAACCCTCCCGGCGTTCTCTGAGATAATGCCGAGGTCATGCGTTATCAGAAGCACAGACATCTTTCTTCCCTGCCGAAGCCCCTGAAGGAGTTCAAGTATCTGAGCCTGTATGGTCACATCAAGCGCTGTTGTGGGCTCGTCGGCTATGAGCAGAGCCGGATTGCAGGCGATTGCCATTGCTATCATCACCCTCTGCCTCATGCCTCCCGACATCTGGTGCGGATATTCTTTTACCCTTATCTCAGGCGATGGTATTTTTACATCACGGAGCAGCTCTACTGCCCTGTTGGAAGCCTCTTTTTTTGAAAGGCCGAGATGCGTTGTCATAACCTCGGCTATCTGATACCCGATAGTCAAAACCGGATTAAGCGACGTCATGGGTTCCTGAAATATCATTGCCAGTTCTTTTCCGCGCAGGCGGCGCATGGGTTCTCTGTTAAGTTTGAGGAGGTCTGTGCCTTTGAAGTTTATTACGCCTTCAGCATAAGCGTTTGGCGGAAGTATGCCCATCACAGCAAGAGCCGTAAGGCTTTTGCCGCAGCCGCTCTCGCCGACAAGCCCGAATACCTCGGATTCGTTGATATTAAAAGACAGGCCGCTGACTACTTTTATCGGCTTTGTTGAAGTCCTGAATAAGATGTCCAGGGAGTTTATTCCGAGCAGGGACACTGCTGTTTACTTCGCCTCTGGCGAATCCTTTTTCTTTAGGAGTTGGATGTAAGTCTTTGCTTCTTTCAGGTCTGGGTTTTGTTTCAGAGCGGCTTCCCATTCTTCAAAGGCAAGCGCTGTAAGCCCTTTTGTATAATATGTCAGCCCGAGTTGAACCCAGGCCTGCCCGTAAGCGGGATTTATTTCCTTGGCTGTTTTAAAATGGGTTATGGCCTCTTCGTGCCTGCCTTTGCTCCTCAATGCCATGCCGATTTTTGTGTGCCCGTCAGCCAGCATGGGATGAAGTTTAAGCGCCTTACTGTATTCCTCTATGGCGTCATCAAAAAGCCCGAGGTCAAAATAAAGATTGCCAAGTTTATAGTGCTCATTTGCCAGCTTGCCTGCAGCGAAGGGGTCAATAGAGGCGGGGGTAGGATGCGCTATCTGCGCAGCCTTTGAGAATATCTCCTGCGCCTGCTTAAATTCACCCAGGTCATTATATGCGATAGCGAGATTAAGAGACGCCTGTGTGTATCTCGGATTAATCTCAAGCGCCCTTTCAAAATATTCCGCAGCCTCTTTGGTATTGCCCTTCAGATGGTTAATAATGCCGAGTTTGTTCAATACGTCTGCATACTTAGGATTTACGGCGATAACATCTTTTAAGACAGGCTCCGCTTCGGAGTATTTGCCCTCTTCAAATAACTTTGTGCCAAGGTCATGCAGCTCATGCAGACGAGATTCCATGATTATTTAATATATGGATTCAAAGAGCCTTTGTCAACTTTTTATATAACCACATCAATTATCACCGGTTTCTTATCAGGTGGAATATCGCCGACCTGAAGGCCTGAAATAAAAATTTCCTCTGCTTCATTTATGTGTGTCTCGTCATTGTAATGAAACATTGCAACAGGCTCATCCGGAGTTATGTAATCCCCTGTTTTCTTATTTAAAACTATGCCTGCGGAATGGTCAATCCTGTCTCCGGCCTGCTGTCTGCCTGCGCCCAGAAGCATAGACGCAATGCCTGCTTTTTCAGCGTCCATCTCCTGTATATAGCCCTTAGCGGGAATCCTTATCTCTTTTACTCTTGCTGCGGATGGAATCATATCAGGCTTAAAAGCAACCCCGGGGTCGCCGTATTGGGCGTCAACAAATTCAACAAATTTTTTAAAAGCGCCGCCATTCTCAATGAAGTCTATAAGTTTTAGTTTATATGCCATCAGCATACGCTCTGAGAGCCGGGGCGCCTCTGCCTCTTCTGTAACGCAGCCGGCTATATAAACCATCCAGGCCCCGAGCGTAAGAACCACCTCTTTTAAATCATCCTGCATCTTTCCTCTTAATGCCGAGATGCATTCCTTAATCTCAAGCCCGTTTCCGATGGTCTTTCCAAGAGGCTGATTCATGTCCGTAAGAACCGCTATTGTCTTTACTCCCATCGCATTGCCTATGTGGACCATGGTACTTGCAAGTTTTCCTGCATCACGGATATTTTTCATAAATGCGCCCTTGCCGACTTTGACGTCCAGCACAAGCCCGCCAAGGCCTTCTGCAAGCTTCTTTGACATGATGCTTGCCGCAATCAGCGGGATTGACTCCACCGTAGCAGTAACATCTCTCAGGCTATAAAGTTTTTTATCAGCCGGCGCAATTTCATCCGTCTGGCTTATTATGGAAAAACCAAGGCCCTTAACATTATCTTTAAATCCTTTTATTGAGAGGTCTGTCCTGAGCCCGGGAATAGACTCAAGCTTGTCAATGGTCCCTCCTGTGTGTCCGAGCCCTCTGCCTGCTATCATCGGGACTTTTACGTTCATCGCAGCGATGAGAGGAGCAAGTATTATGCTTGTCTTATCGCCAACTCCGCCTGTTGAGTGTTTATCAACCTTGGGGGTTGAGATATCGGAAAAATCCAGCCTGCTGCCTGAAGCAAGCATCAGTTCGGTTAAAGCAATTGTCTCGGCGTCTGTCATGCCCCTGAAATAAACAGCCATTAAAAAAGAAGACATCTGATAATCGGGGATTTTATTGGAGAGGTATGCGCTGATTAGGAACGAGAGCTCTTCCCTTGAAAGTTCTGCTCCGTCGCGTTTTTTCTTTATGATGTCGTATGCGCGCATAAAAATAGTCATTTATTATACAACAGTTCTTTACCCCGCCCATCCTCCCCTTACAAAGGGGAGGAGCAAGGAGGGGTTTTAGTATTAGAAGCTGAGTGTGATTCCGTGTCTTACTGCGTAAGTGTAGGCCTTACTTGCGAAAAAATATCTGCAATATAGCTATTAACGCGCCTATCTGCCCTGCCCAGAAAATAAACATCCACTTAATGATGTCAGCTTTCATTTTCTGCATATCCGTTTTAACCTGTTCAATTTCAATTTTAAGCAGGCTTATGTCTTCCTTAGTAGCCAGGACGTCTTTTTTTTCTTCAAACTTTTTTTCAACTTTAGCTTCAACATACTCAACCCCCCTATGTCCCCCCTTATCAAGGGGGGAAGTAAGGGGGGTTGTCTTGGCTTCTTTGTCGCCAATCTTTTCTTTTAGAATCTCGTAAAGCTCAATTTCAGCAACCTGCATTTAAAACTCCTTTGCTCTTCAGGGTGAATAAAATTCCTAATTCTAAGGATGTTTATGTTTGCTTTTTTAATGTTTTTTCTTTTCTCTTCTGTCTTCTGCAATGGAGATTGCAAGAAATATCAACCCGATGAGTATGGTTCCTATGAGAATCACATAGAATACATCCATTTTATTCTTCCTCCTTCTCTGGTGGTATTGTGTAAAACCCAATCAAAATAATAATTGCCACAGCAGCTAATGCAAAGATTCCCATTTTAAAGGTCAACCCTTCTGTAAAGAGTCGTCCAACAAATACAGCGGTTATCAAGTACTTGGCAACATCCACAAACATCTTGCCAATTTCTTTTCTTCTTTCTCTATGCTTCATGATACTTTGAATTTAGCAAGAAAGGTAAAATTTGTCAAATAAAAAGGGCGTCCCGAGCAGCTCGGGACGCCCTTGAGTTCTTTACCCCGCCCATCCTCCCCTTACAAAGGGGAGGAGCAAGGAGGGGTTTTAGTATTAGAAGCTGAGTGTGATTCCGTGTCTTACTGCGTATCTATTGTAAAAATCTATAATAGATTTAAAAACTCATCAATGTTTAACTTCGCCTGACGAAGAATAGACTTTAAAGTGCCCCTGTTTATATCGCCAGAATGGATAGGAACTGTTACCAAAAGATTGCCCCGCTTCATCTGCAAATGGCTTCCTTTCTGCCTGACTTTGTGAAAACCGATATTTTCTAAAACTTTTATGACTTCGCGGGGCTTTACGGCAGGAGATTTAGGCATAAGCCTTTATCTGAAAATCTACCTTCAGGTTAAAGGTTTTTATGACAGATTCAGGATTTGTTATTCTTGGGTCTTCATCTTGCGGGATAGGGCGGAGATAAGGAAGATTTGCCTCGATTGCTGTTTCAAGATAAAGCGTAACTGCCTCAAGTAAATTTGTTGCGGCTTTATCAGGCTTCTCACCTTCTGATGCTATATCAAGCTCAGGGCAAAGGGATGAATATCTTTCTTTCTCTTTATATACAATACCTGTAAAAACAAACTCGTTTGCTTGCATATTCATAAAATAGCATAACAAAGTTGTAAAACACAATTAAAAAGGCGTCCCGAGCAGCTGGGGACGCCCTTTGAGTTCTTTACCCCGCCCATCCTCCCCTTACAAAGGGGAGGAGCAAGGAGGGGTTTTAGTATTAGAAGCTGAGTGTGATTCCGTGTCTTACTGCGTATGCATCGTCTTGAGTCTTATTAAATCACATCAATCTCATAACTCGTAATCCATATGTCTATTTGTTTAAATCTTTCCTTTAACACTTCTTTGTATCGTCTAAAAAATATTTCACTACCCTCTGATTCAGGAACATCAATGATAATTCTTATCAATTTATCCTCATAAAGCTGATTCTGATAAATCCAGTGTCCAACAATCTTTGTTGAATCTGTTGTGGTTGCGCCAAACTTATCTGCAAGTTCTTTATGTGTAAGTAGGAATTTTTCTTTTTCGGTTTTTTTACCGTCATTATACAGCAATGGCAGGAGTATTTCGAATCTTTTCAGTCTCACTCAGAACATCCTTTTCTACTATTTCATATTTAATGTTTTCAGCATCAAGATATTTAAGCATGAAATCGTTTATCTCGTATAATTTGTCTCTAAGTCCGCGGATAGTGCCTTTTAAAGCAAGAAGATAATATCCGTTTACTTCATCGTCATGAGTTTTAAACCTTATAACCACCATTGTTTGCCCTCCTTGCTCACTTAGTGTGTTTTTTTCTGTTTGTGCTCGGGATGGGTAAATCCCCATGCAAAATATAAAAAGATTACGCCAACAATTATAGCAGCTATTACCTCAATCATTTTCCCCCTCCCATTCTCTCAATAGATTGGAAATATTTACATTTAAAATTATTGCATATAGACCAAACAACAGTTCGCCAATAATTCCCAAACATAGCAACACAATGCTCAACGTCGAAGATATTCCTTTAAAAAGCAACCCCACTAATCCACTCGTTAACAGCACCACAATAGCAACCGAAATTTTTAGTCTTTCTAAATCAACCTTTAGTTTCTCTTTTATCACTTCTGGTTTCATCTTGATTTAACTATAGCAAAGTTAAAAGTATTT
>Ga0100400_1002003_pt1 | contig 14381 bp, 8 predicted proteins | sample CryGeymeta201524_FD_80420 | JGI IMG/M metagenome (GOLD analysis project Ga0100400, IMG submission 80420) | Groundwater microbial communities from Crystal Geyser aquifers in Utah, USA - Crystal Geyser metaG 2015-24 | ecosystem: Environmental > Aquatic > Deep subsurface > Groundwater | place: USA... | reverse complement strand
GTAACTTCCACGTTTTCGTTTTCAACAAAACGGCGGGCGGTTTCTTTTATCAATGCAAAAGCAGCCGGTAAAACTTCGTTTAAAACTTCCTCCAGTTTTACATCGATTTGCTCTTCAAGTTTGTCAATTTTTTCGTAAATTTTTTCGCTCTCCTGTATGTCGGCATCCTCAACCGCGATTTTAAGTTTTGCAATTTCATCTCCCTCAGGTTTTATCCGCTTGTCGATGATTTGTTTAATTTTATCCGACTCCTCTCTTAATCCGTCATTCGAAAGTTGGATTATTCTGTTGTATTCCAGTTTGATTTGTTCAATTACAGGAGTTACCTCTTTTATATCTCTTTCCGACTTGTTGCCGAAAATTTTACCCAATAAACTATTTATAAAAGCCATTTTGATAATTGTTTTCAATAAAAATAAAACCAGCGCAAATGTAATGATTTGTGCAGCCTAAAAAAACTGTCAGTTGATTTTTCAGACCTGCAATTTTTAAAAACAAGTAAAGCAATAATTTGCCTGGTGTGAACAAAAAAACCTGCCCGGTTTAAGCGGACAGGCATTATATTTTAACATGCTGAATGTTATCTATTAATCCATTGCATCTAAAAAAGCATCGCGTTCCCTGAGGAATTCCGATAATCTTTCAATCGGGTCGCGGGTTAATGCAACCCGGCCTGAACGGATAAACTGCATTACATGGAACTGGTTTAAATCTTCGAATAAGGCCTGTGTTTCCTCTTTATGCCCTGTTTTTTCGATAACTACATATTCACGTGTAATTTCCAAAATGCGGGCGCTGGCCTTTCGCACAATTTGTTCCACGGTATCGCTGTCGTAAAGCGCTTCGGTTGGTACTTTATACAGCGCAATTTCCTGGTAAATCATTTCGTCGTTGGTGTGATAAAACGCCTTTAAAACATCTATTTGTTTTTCGATTTGACGCACAATTTTGATGGTTTGTTCACGGGTGGTGTGAACCACAATCGTGAATTTATAGACTCCCGGAATAGCTGACTCTGAAACTGTTAAACTTTCTATATTCACTTTCCGCCGGGTAAAAACGATGGTAATGCGCGTTAACAAACCAATGTGGTTTTCAGAAAAAACGGTTATGTTGAATTCCTGTATCATCTTATTTTATTCTTTAAACTTTAAACCTTAAACTTTAAACCTTAAACTCTTTTACGGTTCCAGAATAATCTGAGAAACGGAAGCTCCGGTAGGAACCATCGGGAACACGTTGTCTTCTTTTTCAATGACCACCTCGAGCAAATAAGGGCCGTGGTGATTAATCATCTTATTGATTCCTTTTTCGAGGTCTTCGCGCACTTCAACTTTATGTCCTTCAATTCCGAAACCTTTTCCAATCATAATAAAGTCCGGGTTTTGTAATTCGGTAAATGAATATCTTTTATCGAAAAACAGTTGCTGCCATTGGCGCACCATTCCAAGGAAATTATTATTCAGAATAACGATTTTTACGGGAAGTTTATTTTGTGCAATAGTTCCCAGTTCCTGTATGGTCATTTGAAAACCGCCATCGCCAATTACTGCAACCACCGTTCTATCGGGGGCGCCCAATTGTGCGCCAAGGCTTGCGGGCAAAGCAAAACCCATAGTTCCGAGACCGCCGGAAGTAACATTGCTTTTTGGTTTGCGGAATTTAAAATATCGAGATGCAACCATTTGGTGCTGACCCACATCGCTAACTAAAATGGCTTCGTGATTGGTTTTATCGCCGGTAATTCTGATTACTTCTCCCATGGTTAATCCAGGTTTATCAGGAAAAAGCTCCTTCTGAATGATTTTTTCATTTTCAATTACATCGCACTCTCTAAACCGTTGAACCCATTCTTTGTGCGAATTTTCCTTCACGTTGTCGGTTAACATTTGAAGCGATTTTTTTGCATTGCCCAAAATAGCAACATCGGCTTTTTTAATTTTGTCAATTTCAGAAGGGTCGATTTCGAGGTGGATGATTTTTGACTTTTTTGCATATTCACTTACTTTGCCGGTAACCCGGTCATCGAAACGCATCCCGGCAGCAATGATTAAATCGGCTTCGTTGGTTAACAGGTTGGGGCCGTAATTGCCGTGCATTCCCAACATTCCAACATTTAATTCGTGGTCGGTTGGCATTGCCGAAAGCCCCAGCAGAGTCCAGGCTGCCGGGATTCCTGTTTTCTCGACAAACTCTTTTAATTCGTTTTCAGCATTACCGATAATTACACCCTGACCGAACAAAAGCAACGGGCGCTTTGCTGTATTTATCAAATCGGCTGCTTCCTTTACTTTAAATGGATCCACTGGCATTTCGGGCACGTAACTTCGGATTTTGCGGCATTTTTCGTATTTAAAATCGAGTTCGCCAAACTGTGCATCTTTGGTAATATCTATTAAAACCGGTCCGGGGCGGCCAGATTGCGCGATGTAAAAGGCCTGTGCAATTACTTTCGGAATTTCTTCGGCAACGGTAACCTGGTAGTTCCATTTGGTTACAGGCATTGAAATACCTACCACATCCGATTCCTGAAAAGCATCTGTTCCGAGTAAAGGAGAAGCCACCTGACCGGTAATACAAACCAGCGGGGTAGAATCGATCATTGCATCGGCAATTCCGGTAATCAAATTTGTAGCGCCTGGTCCCGAAGTTGCGAATACTACCCCCGCTCTGCCGGTAACCCTGGCAAAACCTTCGGCAGCATGCACAGCGCCTTGTTCGTGACGGGTTAAAATGTGGGTAACATGTTTGTCGAAATCATATAAAGCATCGTAAATGGGCATTATCGCTCCTCCCGGGTAACCAAAAATGGTGTCAACTCCTTCCTCCAGTAACGAAAGGATAACCGCCTGTGATCCTGAAACTTTTTTTGTTGTCATTTTATCTTAGTTTTTATCTTTTTTTATTCTATCAACCTCACCGCACCCTTATCTGCTGATGAAACTAAACTTGCATAAGCTTTTAGTGCCTTCGAAATGGTTCTTTTTCTTGTGGCAGGAGTATAAGCATTGCTACCTCTGGCTACTTCTGCTGTCTTGCGTTTTGCCAGTTCTTTTTCAGAAATTATTAAGTTGATCGAGCGTTTTGTGATGTCGATTTCAATAGTATCGTTGTTTTGAATGAGCGCAATTGCTCCGCCTCCGGCTGCTTCGGGCGAAACGTGCCCGATTGAAAGTCCCGAAGTTCCACCTGAAAACCTTCCGTCGGTAATCAAAGCACAATATTTGTCCAATTGCATCGATTTCAGGTACGAAGTAGGGTAGAGCATTTCCTGCATTCCGGGTCCGCCTTTTGGGCCTTCGTAACGAATAACAATAACATCTCCTTTTTGAATTCCGTCTCCAAGAATTCCGTTTACTGCATCGTCCTGCGAATCGAAAACTTTGGCAGTTCCACTGAATTTATATAGCGACGGGTCAACGCCGGCGGTTTTTACAATACAGCCACTTTCGGCAATATTTCCGTACAAAACAGCCAAACCTCCATCTTTGTTGTAGGCATGTTCGTAATCGCGAATGCAACCTTTTTCGCGGTCGTCGTCAAGATTGGTATAATAATTATCCTGCGAACCTAAAACAAGATTGCGCCTTCCATCACCGGGCGACGAAAGGAATTTTGTTTTTGCCTCGCCGGTAACAGTTTTGCGCATGATATCAAATTCATTTAATGCATCTTTCAATGTTTTGCCATCAATCCGGTTTACTGATGTTTCAATTAAGTTGGCGCGGTCGAGTTCTCCAAGAATGGATAAAATTCCACCGGCGCGGTTTACATCCTGAACATGATATTGTGAACTGGGAGAAACTTTACATAGATTGGGCGTTACGCGCGACAACTTGTCGATATCTTCCATGGTAAAATCAACTTCTGCCTCATGCGCAATCGCCAGTAAATGCAAAACTGTATTGGTTGATCCACCCATTGCAATATCCAGTTTCATGGCGTTCAAAAATGCTTCGCGGTTTGCGATGCTGCGTGGTAAAACCTTGTCGTTTCCTTCGTAATAATAGGTTTTTGTGGCAGCAACAATTTTATCCACTGCTTCTTCGAATAGTTTTTTCCGGTTAGCGTGGGTTGCCACAATTGTTCCGTTTCCAGGCAGCGCCAACCCGATAGCTTCTGCCAGACAATTCATGGAATTGGCAGTAAACATGCCTGAACATGATCCGCAGGTTGGACAAGCGTTTTGCTCGATTACAGAAAGATCCTGGTCGGAAATGGACTGGTCGGCAGCCAAAACCATGGCGTCAACAAGGTCGTATTTTTTTGTTCCAACAGTTCCTGCTTCCATTGGGCCACCCGAAACAAAAACCGCAGGAATATTTAACCGCATTGCTGCCATCATCATTCCAGGGGTAATTTTGTCGCAATTCGAAATACAAACCATCGCGTCAACCTTGTGTCCGTTGCACATATATTCAACACTGTCGGCAATTACGTCGCGCGACGGAAGCGAATATAACATCCCGTCGTGGCCCATGGCAATTCCATCGTCGATGGCAATTGTGTTGAACTCAGCAGCAAAAAAGCCCTTTTTCTCAATCAAACCCTTAATATACTGGCCAATATCGTGCAGGTGTGCGTGTCCCGGAACAAACTGGGTAAACGAATTTACAATGGCAATAACGGGTTTTCCAAAATGTTCTTCTTTCATCCCGTTGGCCCGCCATAAACTGCGTGCCCCGGCCATTCTGCGGCCTTGCGTAGTTGTGTCGCTTCTTAATGGTATTTGCATTTTCTGTTAATTTTTAAATTTAATTCATTAAAAAAGCCTTTCCCGTTTTTCAGGAAAGGCTTGTAAATATTTTTTAATCTACAACATACTCTAGCCTCTCCTGGAAAATCCAAGAATGACGACTGCAACGACTAGAATATACATTGAAAATAATTTCATCTTTTTTGTTAAAACGAGGGCAAATGTAAAAAAACAATTTAAAAAGCAAAACGAATTGAAATTAAATTCCTGTTTTTGCTTCGAAAATTAAAGTTAAGGAAGTATTTTAATATAGAATGATAATAGACGGTGTTTTTTTTCAATTGTTTTGTTAGTTAGTAATCAGTTTTTATGTTGCAAAAGCAACATTCTCATTCCCTTTCATAATTGTCTGCCGAACAGTCAGGTGCAATTTCAGAATCTTTGTATGTCATGCTGTCTCGATAAACATCAGCCGATGGAGGACAATAAGGTAATTAGGTTGAAATCATTTACATTAATTTTTTACTAAGGTTAACTAATTGAAAATAAGGTTTTTCTGTGTTCGTTTAAACCTTATTTTTTTTATCAACCTTAGTAAAAAGGCTGACAGAGGGAAACCAACCTTATTACCTGCCTGCTGCAGGCAGGCCTTATTTACGATGAAAATTAATGTGCAACACCAAAAGCTTGCACTTGAAATTTCAGTCTGTTCTGAAAATTATCCCAAAGGCCTGTCCGACTATCCAGGCGGGGATAAAATGTTTGTAGAAAATGTATCAAGCGTGTGGAAATACGACCCCAGCCGGGGTCGAACTGCTTAGTAATCATTGCTTTCTACAAACATGTGACCTCTCTGAGGTCGATTTAAACCTTTATGGAAATCCCTATTAGGATTTAAACTTCTTTTTCCCTTTTAAAAAGCAACATAAAAAGCACCAAAAGAACAACCGATGATATGGTTGTAATTCCCCAAATAGCATCCCAGTTGTAACCTTCAACGCTTTTGTAATGATGTATTATTCTGCCGCAAATCATGTTTCCAACCAAAAGTCCAACACCAAAAGTTACAAGGAAAATAAATCCCTGGGCCTGAGCTTTTAATTCGACAGGCGCTTTTTTGTCGATGTAAATCTGTCCGCCCACAAAGAAAAATCCGAAAATAAGGCCGTGGATTAAGATACCGATATAATACATCCAGCTTTGATCGATTACCCCTCCAACATAAAACGACAAATAACGAATTACAAGTGCTATCAAGCCAAAAATCATCACTTTTCGCAAACCGAATTTCTTAATTGCGACAGGAATCAGCAGCATAAAACCCATTTCTGCAAGAACTCCCCAGTTCATTGTAACTGAAATGTATTTTGTATTGATATTCAGTAGAAATTCGGAGAAATAGGAATAATACATTGCAAATGGGATTAAGGAAAGAAAGGAGAAAATAATGAAAACAGAGAAATTCCGGTCTTTCATCAATTTTAAAGTACCCAACCCAAAAGCATCGATTAACGAAGCTTTTTTGCCTTTTGCCAGCGGGGGCGTGTTTGGCAGAAACAGGTTGGTTACTGCAGCAAAAAGGCTGACACCGGCACCGCAGTAAAACGGAATGTTGGTTCCATCGAAATCAATTTTCAGGAGGTTGATAAAAATCACGCTGAACAAACCGGAAACAACCCAGCCAATAGAACCAAAAACCCGCACTTTTGGAAATTGTTCCGATGGCAAATGAACCATTGCAATGGAACTTGTTAAGCCCCATGAAGGCATGTAACCAAGCATTGCAACAATCAGACAGATAAAAAGCAGGTCGGGATTGTTGGTGGTTCCTGCAAGAAACAACATTCCCGCGTTGATTAAATTAAGGCCAAATAGTACCTTCTGTGCTGCAAAAAAACGGTCGGCCAACATGCCAATAACCGGCGATGCAATACAACCAATGGCCATTGAACTTAGAATTAATGATTTTTGTATGCTGCCAACTTCCAGATTGGTAAGGTATGCTGCTAACGGAACCCACCAAACTGCGTACATCATATACTGGAGGAGCATCATTGTTGAAAGTTTGAATCTGGCCATGTTTATAATTATTTAAATGATTAAAATGGTTGTTTATAATGTGGCTAAAGCCCCTTCATTAATATTGTTAATTCATCCGTCAGCTAAAGCTGACGGCAATAAAAACCGATAAAAAGAAATTTAAAAGGCCGGCTCGATTGGAGCCGGCCTTTTTTACAATTACTAATCAAACTTAACTAATTGTAACCGGGATTTTGTTGTAACTGCGGCGCTTTGTTCATTTCGCTGCGGGAAATTGGTACCCAGTACATTTTTTTATCGTTAAAAACTCTTGCATCAGCTTTATCAGCTTTGTTGTATTTCCACATGTGAGAACCATTATCATAATGTTCTATTCTCATTCCAAATACATCTGTAATAACTTCTTCTGCAATCATCCAACGGCGCATATCATAAAAACGATGACCTTCGGCAAAAAATTCGATGGTTCTTTCATGACGCACATATTCGCGGGCAGTTGCCTGGTCGGCTGCAACCCTGTCGGGTAATCCTGCCCGGTTACGAACCATATTCATGGCATCGATGCCTTTTTGCAAGTCAGCGCCACCCAATTCTATGCAGGCTTCGGCATAGTTCATCAGAATTTCTGCATAGCGGAATTCCACCCATGTATGAGTACCCCTGAAATACTGTCCTGCAGTTGCCGGATCGGTGAGTTTACGAATATAATAGCCATTTTTTGTACCGTTCCACGATTCTATTAAACCCTGACGTGTATCCAAACCACTTTTATATGGATCTTTATCTCCGGCATTTGCAAGAAAGTAACTGGTTTGAATTTTGTTTTCAGGTTCCAGTCCGGCTGCATCAGATGGTCTTTGTTGCCATGGTGCGCCATCATACAAAATTGAAGCGTAAAAACGGGGTTCGCGACCGTTATAAGGATTTCTTTCCGGATCAGCAGCCAGTTCAGCAGCAGTTGCAGTGCGTACTTCCATATCGCCCGGATTGTATTTATCCCATTGGAATTTTGTTCCGTCAGCCATTTCGTAACTTCTGACCAATGGTTCTGTCGGATTGTTGTTTCCCCAGTTGTGGTATCCGTTTGGTCCGTACCACAGGTTGGCATTGTTTACATTACCCCCTGTTAACGGGAACTGGATTCCCCAGATGGTTTCGCTATTCCAACCAGCTTTTTGAATAAAGTTACTAAAATAGGTATCAGCATATTTCTGGACATCAGCAGCAGATAATGGTGAAACCGGGTCTGTAGTTGAACCAACCAAAGAGAAAGATCCGTATTTTCCATCCATCACATCTTTTGCAGCATCGCGGGCTTGCTGTAATAATGCGGCCTGACTTCCTGCAGGAAATGAAACCAGGGTATTTGATGGTTCATAACCACCATTGGTAAGTTTACTGGCACAGAATAGCAAAACCCTTGATTTTAATGCACTGGCAGCAGCACGGTTGGCACGTCCCTGTTCAACGGTTGCAGGCAAATTGTCGATAGCGCTTTGGATATCTTTTAAAATAAAATCAAGTGTTTCCTTGATAGAAGACCTTTTGATTGTGAGATAATCTTCACCCAACATAAAAGCTTTATCCTGAAGAATAGCGCCACCATAAACCATTAAAAGTGTGGAATAATCATACGCCCTGATAAAATAAGCTTCACCTTTCATTTGTTTTTGAAGGGCTTCCTGACCTGGTTTTAAGGGCACTGCATCAATGTTATCCAGAATCTTGTTTACATTCTGAATGTTGGCATAAAGGTCAGTCCAACGCAAATATCCACCATGGTTAGTCTGGTCAAAATATTGCAGGTCATCAGGGCTCATGGTCCCTTTTATCATTACATACCTGGCTGGCCTGTGAATACAAAGAGTTTGGTCGGTACCTGAAACCAGGAGGTCTTCGCGGTTGCCAAGAATTCCATTGTCAGTATTGCCACCCATCCGGTCATAAGTTTTACCGAGGTATGCATTTACAACGTTTAAATCTGAAAATACAAGTTCTTCATTAAACGTATCAACTGCTTTTTGATCCAGAACATCTTCGCACGAAGTTGCCAGAAACAGAAGAACCGCAATTGTTAATATGTTATAAATTATTTTTTTCATATTCTAACTATTTATAAGTTAAATCATTATTAAAAAGTAATATTTGCGCCTATTGCAAATGTTTTCATCAGCGGATATACGCCAGGATTATTGGCTTCCGGATCCCAGATTTTATTTGCAGTATAGAGCAGTGCAAGGTCATTTCCTGATACGAATACATTTATTTTGGCAATACCCACTTTTGAGTAATAATTCGTGGGAATTGCGTAGTTTACTACCACATTTTTCAAGCGTAAGTAAGCACTGTTTTCGAGCCAGTAGGTACTGTTACGAACACCAGGTGACCAGTAAAGGTCATCGCGGTTGTATGCACGGGCAACATCAGTTTCGGTATTGGTAGGTGTCCAACGGTTGTCGAACTGCCACTGGTAGTAGTTACCTGCCTCACCACGACGGTTATCGTATTGTTTTTGTTTGTACACTTTGCCCTGTCCCTGTAACATAACAGTAAAAGTGAAACTTTTGTATGTTGCCTCGAAGTTGATACCGTAGAAAGAAAACGGATAGTCGTATTCATCAACTAAAATACGGTCATCATTGGTGATTTGGCCATCGCCTGATACATCTTCAAAAATAACGTCTCCAGGTTTTGCCCCTGATACATGAGGGGTCCCATCAACCTGAGCCTGATCTTTATAAATGCCAATGGCATTGTACATTAATAAAGCACCATAAGGATGCCCGGTCAATTGTTGCCATGGAACTGCTCTTTCAGGTTCGTCCATATAAACAATTTCGTTTTTATTGTAACTGAAATTACCACCAAAGTTGATGAACAGATCATCGTTTATCGCTTTGTGGATTCCTGCATCAACTTCAAATCCCTTGTTGTCAACAATACCTAAGTTTTCCTGTGGCAGCGAAAGACCTGTGAAGTTTGGAACTGAAGCATCTTTGGTAATCAAAATGTCTTCCCTTCTGTTCTTGAAAAACTCAGTATTCAAATGCAAAAGATCATTCAAAAATTTTGAATCGAAACCCAGGTTATAGGTAGTTTGTTTTTCCCATGTAATATTTGGATTGGCAATTGCAGGTGGGCCTACTGCTGTTCCAATTGCGCCACTGGTTCCAAATGTCATTCCGGTTGATAAATTGTATTTATCCATAAACTGGAAAGCGCTTCCCGGATCCATACCCATCATGCCGAATGATGCCCTGAGTTTAAAGTAATTGGCAAAAGAAAGGTTTTCTTTCCAGAAACTTTCTTCAGATGCACGCCATCCCAGCAAAACTCCGGGGAAATAACCCCAGCGGTTATCTTCAGGGAATTTTAGCGAACCGTCAGCGCGGAACACAACTTCGGCAAGGTATTTACCCTGATAATCGTATGTAGCACGACCAATAAACGATTTGCGTGCATAAATTGATGCATCTCCTTCCAGGTTCTGATCTTTGGCATTACCTGCATTCATGGTCTGAATGGTGGAAGAAATATAATATTTGCGAAATCCCCTGAAATAATTCCAGTCACTTTGGTATTGCTCGTATCCTGCAAATAAAGACATGTTGTGGTCGCCAACTGTTTTTACATAATTGACATTAAACATGGTTGTCTGGTTAATTGTACGGTCATAACGTTCACCGTTTTCAGGGGTTGAAAGACCTCTTGGTGTTGGTGTTAAAGGCATGTCGGTAATGTACCCGTCAGCGCCACGGGTTGCCTTATCCCAGTTGGGATAGTACAAAATCCAGGGTTGAAAGAATGCCTTGTTGTAATAGTTGGTAAGGTCGAAACTATAACTTCCGGTAAAGGATAATCCTTTAATAAACGGAACATCAATAGTTGCATTAAAAGTACTTAACAACCGGTATGTTTTCTGGTCATTTACGCCGGCGCTGAAAGTTTGTGTTTCAACCGGGTTATCACCATATTCAATATCCGGACCGGGATAGCGGCCTTCTTTGGTTGGCCAGTATGACCAGTTGGTGGGAACCAAACGGGTTGACTGACCCACAATGGCATCGGCGCTTTTGTATGGATACTGGCGGTCGTTCATAAATCCTGCCAGTTCAATGCCGGTTTTCAGCCAGTCGTTAATTGGCATTTCCAATTTTGTACGAACGTTGTACTGTTTGTATTTGGTAGAAGATGCTTTGTAAATGGCATCATCGGTTTTGTATCCAAACGACACAAAATATTTCATTCCATTTGCACCTCCATCAAGAGTTACATTATGTCTGGTTGTATTGGTCCATTTTTCAATAAGGTCACCGTACCAGTCGGTATTGGGGTGTTCCCAAGGATCAACACCACTTCTGAACAATTCTATATCCTTGTCGGTGTACCTACGTGCTTTCCCCTGGTAAGTCTGATATTCCGAAAGCATAGTTGCGTAATCGGCGGCATTGGTAACTTCAGGTATAACGGTTGGGGTCATCATTCCCGAATAGAACTGGTAACTTAAACGTGGTTTTCCTTCTTTACCCGATTTTGTTTTGATAAGAATAACACCATTAGCAGCTTGTGCACCATAAATAGCAGCCGAAGCATCCTTCAAAATTGAAAGACTTTCAACGTCATTGGGATCGATTTCATCCATCGAACGACCGGGAATCCCATCGATAACTACCAGCGGAGCAGTGTTTGATGCATAAGTTCCGGCATTGCCGCCAAGAGTAGTACGGCCACGTACCAAAACCCTGGGGGTCATTTGGCCAGGTTCACCGGTTTGCTGTATTACTACCGATCCCGGCATGTGGCCTGAAATGGCATTTGAAACGTTCATTGTCGGTATTTGTGCCAGTGTTTCTCCGGTAACTGTTGTAACGGCGCCAACCACATTGGCACGTTTTTGTGTGCCATAACCTACAACAACAACTTCGTCCAGGTCGGTCATTTCAGCAGCCATTGTAATGTTAATTGCAGTTTGGTTGCCAATTACCACTTCCTGTGCTTTCATTCCAATATAGGAGAATGACAGTGTTTGTGCATCGGCAGGTACCTGAAGCGAATAGTTTCCGTCGATATCGGTTACCACACCAACGGTTGTCCCTTTTACAACAACTGCAACACCAGGCAGTGAAACTCCTTTTTCATCTACCACTTTACCGGTAATGGTTTTTTGTTGCTGGGCATCAGCGGGTGAAACAGTTTCTGATTTTGCTTTTGCTTCCACCGGGAAAACAATCACCTGGCGGTCAACTACCCGGTATTCAAGATTGAACTGTGGAAGGATTTCATCCAGAATTTCTTCTACCCGCGCGCCGTCGGTATTAACAGAAACTTTTTGTTTGTCGTTTACAACATCGTTGTTGTAAATAAACTTGAACTCACTTTGTTCAGTGATGGTTTGAAAAACTTGTTTCAGACTGACCTTATTCATTTTCAAATCGAACTTAACCGATTCAGAATAGGTACTTGCCTGAACATTGATTGCCATCGCCAGCAGCAAGAGGAGTAACCCTGATGCCAGGCGAAGTTTTTTTAGCCTTCCCCGAATCATGGAAGGCATTTCATAAACGCATTGTTCCATACAATTCATAGTTTAGAATGATTAATAATTAAAAAAATTGAACACTCGTTTTTTTTGAAAGGAAAGAAACTGACCAGATTCCCTGCCTTTCGGTTTAATTGGTTTAGGTACTTTTACTTGTGGTCGTTATATGTTGTTTTTAACTGATTTTATAATTATACCGTTTGTTGTTGTTTCAATTTTAAATTCGTGAGCTTCCCTGAATAATTTTAAAATTTTATCAAGTGGTTCAATATCAAAACTGGCTGTAAACCGAAGTTTACCAACCTGTTCATCAGCAATAAAAATTTGTGTCTTAAATTTTCTTTCCAGCTTTTGGGCAATTGAATTTAAATCTTCATCATATAACCGAAGAACACCTTCGCGCCATTCAGCAGGTTTTTCCAGATCGTTTGATTTCGTGTAAAAATTTTTTTCATCATTTGAAAACGATACTTTCTGGCCCGGTTTCATTACCATTTTATTTTCAGGCCTGTTTTTATCTGACAGTTCAACTTTTCCTTCATATAGCGAAACTTCTGTTTTAATGTCGCCCGGATAACCTGATACATTCAAATGCGTTCCCAAAACAGTTGTTTTCAGGCTGGAGGTTTTAATAATAAATGGTTTTTCAGCATTGTGGGCAACCTCGAAATAACCCTCCCCAATAAGCAGAACTTCACGGTTTGCATCAATGAAAGGTTCTGAAGCTATTAAAACTGATTTAGCGTTGAGCCAAACTTTGGTTCCATCGCTAAGTATAAATTCTTTTACCTCTCCGGGTAAAGTAACATATTCATTTAATACAACATTGTTTTTTGGTTTAAAATATTGATAACCAATAAAACTCAGAGATAAAACAAGTAGTACGGTTGCTGCAATTTTATAAATCGTGCTAAAACCAATGCTGGATTTTGCATTTGAAAAGCCCAGTTTTTTTTCTGTTTTATTGATGATTTGGTTGGGCAGTGGCTTTGGGAAGTAATTGAACCAAAAGTGATGCAATAGTTCTTTTTTCTGCCGTAATTCTAAATCTTCTGAAATTTCAAAATCGTGAAGTTTTTTTTCATCTTCCGAAATTTCAGAAGCTAATTCTTTTGTAATCAGTTCGTATAGTTGTTCGTTTTCGTACACTGCATGGTTCTTTAAATGTAAAGACGCAGGGGTGGGAAAATCCACCCAACAGAAAATATATTTTTTTAATAAAGAAATAAACTTGCCCGTTTCAATGGGGAGTTTTTTGCGTTAGGTTTTTTGCTTACGTTTAAAAGTTCTGTTATTTTTTTTACTGCAAGTACCAAATGATTATTCACAGTTTTTTCGGTAATTCCAAGCACTTCAGCTATTTCCCTGTATTTTAGTCCGTTAATTTTTGCCAGGGTGAAAGCCAGTTTGCATTTGCATGGTAAAGTTTCAATGGCGGCATAAATTTGTTCAATGGTTTCTTTTTCAATGTAATCATTCTCAGGCCCCTCAACCCGTACAAAATTAAATTCGCTAACTGAATCGATAGATATTATTTTTTCGTTTTTAACTTTTCTCAGGTGCGACAAACAACCATTTCGTACACAAATAAAAAGGTATGATTTCAGGTTGATGATACTTTCAAGTTGTGAACGGTTATTCCAGATGCTGACATAAACATCGCTCACAATTTCCTCCGAAATTTCCCTGTTTTTCAGAAAACCAATGGCAAACCAAAGTAAATCGTCAGAAGTAAGTTCCATTAATTGTCCGAACTTTTTTTGATTGCCGTTTGAGATTGAAGCCTTGAAATTTAGATCGTTTAACATCTGCTATGTCAACAGTTTAAGTTTATTTAATAGTCATAGTTTAATGAATGGAAATTTACGTAAAATAAATCATTAAAAAAAATGTTTTAATGACACTAATACCAATAAATTTTAAACACGTTGATTATTTTGATGAAATTACAACCCCAAAACCTCGCTTATTCCTGCCATTGAGGCAACCGAAATTTCAACAAATTCTTCGAGGGGGATACCTGTTTTTTCACATTCCAAAATGTTTTCGCGTTTTACCGAAGCTGCAAAAGCTTTTTGTTTCATCCGTTTGGTAACTGAATTTGGT
>Ga0100400_1001999_pt1 | contig 14405 bp, 15 predicted proteins | sample CryGeymeta201524_FD_80420 | JGI IMG/M metagenome (GOLD analysis project Ga0100400, IMG submission 80420) | Groundwater microbial communities from Crystal Geyser aquifers in Utah, USA - Crystal Geyser metaG 2015-24 | ecosystem: Environmental > Aquatic > Deep subsurface > Groundwater | place: USA... | reverse complement strand
CGGCCGCTGGCCTCAACCCGGGCTACAAAAGCGCGATGTGGTAGCCCGGGTTAAGGCGAAGCCGTAACCCGGGATGTTACGCGTGGTTGCGGTGAATGGGCACGAAGCCCCGGGTTTCGGCCGCTGGCCTCAACCCGGGCTACAAAAGCGCGATGTGGTAGCCCGGGTTAAGGCGAAGCCGTAACCCGGGATGTTACGCGCGGTTGCGGTGAATGGGCACGGAGCCCCGGGTTTCGGCCGCTGGCCTCAACCCGGGCTGCAAAAGCGCGCGATGTGGTAGCCCGGGTTAAGGCGAAGCCGTAACCCGGGATGTTACGCGTGGTTGCGGTGAATGGGCACGAAGCCCCGGGTTTCGCCCGTTGGCCTCAACCCGGGCTACCGGGGTGTTTGGCCCCACCGGAGTTTGGCGCGTCTTGTTGCAGCGCAAACGCTACCGTCAAATGGCTGCCATCGCGCCAGACAAACACAATGTCCACGCGCTCACCCAATTGCGCGACGGGCTGCATCAACATCAGGTGCATGCCACCGGGGCTGAACCGAACCGATTCGCCAGGCGCGATCCGCAGGCTCGGCACCGCGCGCATGCGGCTGATGCCATCGACGATCACGGTGCGATGCACCTCCACCGAGCCAAACGCATCGCTGTGCGCCGATTCCAGCTCGGCGGGTGCATCGCCCGTGTTGGTCAGGGTGAGGTAACCGGCCAGCATCATCGCGTCGGGCGGCGCACGACGAACCCAGGCAGCGCTGGCCTCGACCGCCGCTTGCTGCGCCAAGGCCGGCCAAGGCATCAACGCAAACACCACCATGGCAGACATATTGAAGATTCGCATCTGCCCATTGTATTGCAAGCAACGCAAGGAATCGTGAATACGCTATCGTATGGCTTTTGCCCTTGGAACCCGGCACGATGATTACCCAGATCGAACACGGCGACATCCTGGAAGTACACTTGGCGCGGCCACCGGTCAATGCGCTGAATCCCGAACTGTTGACCCAATTGCGCGAGGCAATCGAACAGGCGCCAGCGCGCGGGGCGAGCGGCCTGATCCTGTCGGGCGGGCCATCGGTGTTTTCGGCTGGCCTTGACGTGCCGTATTTGATGACACTCAAGCGCTCGGCACTGGCCGCGGCCTGGGGCACGTTTTTCACCGCAATGGCGGCCTTGGCGCGCTCGCCGATACCGATCGTCGCCGCAGTGGGTGGGCACAGCCCCGCCGGTGGTGCGGTGCTGGCGCTTTGCTGCGATTACCGCATCATGGTGCCCGGCGACGAGCGCCGCGCCTACACCATTGGCCTGAATGAAGTGCAGGTGGGGCTGGTGGTGCCCGAGGGCGTGCAATACCTGATGCGCCGCGTGATCGGCGGCTACCGCGCCGAACGCTTGCTGGTTTCCGGCGCAATGCTGGAAGCGAGCCACGCACAGCGCATTGGCCTGATCGATGAACTGGCCGAGGCCGATGCCCTGCTGCCACGTGCATTGGCCTGGCTGCACGCGCTGCTGGCGCTGCCGCGCCACGCCATGCTGAGCACGCGCAGCATGGCGCGCGCCGATCTGATCGATGCCGTCGGCCGCCCCGAGCACATGGGGCTGGAGGGTTTTCTTGATGAGTGGTTCAGCGATGAAACGCAAGCGGCGCTTACGGCAACGCTGGCACGGCTGAAGAAGCCGGGCTGATCGGCTGTAAACTCGCTACCGTGTTGTCCGACACGCGTGTGCGGCAATTTCTTACCCCCAGATGCGCCTTTCCTTGATACCGCGTGCGATCTTGCCTTGGCATTGTGATCAGCACCTCTGTCAAGGAACGTCGCCATGGCCCTATTCGCCAAAACACCGCACACACAAACCCGCCGCGCCCTGCGCGGGCTGACCTTGATCGAACTGCTGATGGCGCTGACCGTGCTGGCGATCGTCACCGGCATGGCGATGCCGGCATTCGCGTCGCTGGTGCGCGGCAATCGGCTCGCATCGTCGTTCAACCTGCTGCTCAGCACATTGCAACTGGCACGCAGCCAGGCCATCCAGTCACGCACGATGGTGGTAGTGTGTCCGGGCGATCCGGCGCATGGCTGCACGGGCAACAGCGATTGGCACGACGGCTGGATTGTGGTGCTGCGCCCCAACGCGTCAGGACAACCCGATGCGCGCTCACGTATCGTGGCGGTGCAGCAACCGTTGCCAGACGGTATTCGCATTCAATCCAGCCGCAGCCGCCAGCGTGTGCAATACCGGCCCGATGGCTCGGCACGCGGCAGCAACCTGAGCCTGCGCTTGTGCCTGCCCGGACAAAGTATTGCCGAGCGGGCGCTGGTGGTGAACAACGGCGGCCGTGCGCGCAAGGTCAGCGGCAAGGCACTGGCCAGTTTGCCGAAATGCCTGCCCTGATGACCGCCCCTCCACCCCACCCTTCCCCGCAAGCTGGGAAGGGACACAATAAAACGCTGCGCGTGGCGTCACGTTAACCGAAGCGTGCCATCGCCCCTCTGGAAGAGGGCTGGTACCCCGTTGTTGGTCAATTGCAGCGTTTGCTGGAATGCCGGCAGGGCCCGTGCTCAGCGCATCCTTGCTGCGGTTTGCGATGTGCTGTGAGGGTGAGCCCAACATCCGTACGGCAGGGCCCGTGCTCAGCGCATCCTTGCTGCGGTTTGCGATGTGCTGTGAGGGTGAGCCCAACATCCGTACGGCGGCCCGTGCTCAGCGCATCCTTGCTGCGGTTTGCGATGTGCTGTGAGGGTGAGCCCAACATCCGTACGGCGGCCCGTGCTCAGCGCATCCTTGCTGCGGTTTGCGATGGCTCCATCAACGTAGCCGACTGCACTCACCAACATTCGGCAATCGGCCCCGCCGAGCCTTTTACCCCGGCCTGATTTACCGTCAACGCGCCACAGCTATCGCTGGTCTGCGCGCCGACCGGGGTGGCGGTGAGTGCAAACGTGGTGGCACCCAGATTGGCGGCTGCCAGGTTGTATTGCGTTGCGCCGCCAACGCGCGGCGAAATCTTGAAGGGAAGCGCATAGTCGACGTAGCTGTTGTTGACACTGTGGAAACGCTCCAGACCCTGGGCAATTTCCACCAGATCCGCCTTGGCCTGAGCGCGCCGACTCTTGCGCACGCTGTCCTGATAACTCGGCAGGGCGATGCCAGCGAGAATCGCGACGATCGCCACCACCACCATCAGCTCCACCAGCGTGAAGCCGCGTGCAAAGCGCCGCCCTGCCCGCTTGTGCGAGTGATCCATCGCAACGCCTTGGTTCAGGTCAACATTCATCGGTGTTCCCCCTGTGCTCATTCCAGTTGCCGCCATGATTGCCGGCCGCAGGCGCGCGGCAGGAAGATCGGCTGCCCGCCGGGGGTCTGCAACACCAACGTGCAACGCGGCGGTACCGCACTTGCCAGCGGCGGCGTACAGCCGGCCACGCTTGGATCACAATCCAAGCCCGGGATCGGCGGCGGCATCGGCACCGTCAGGATGGTATCGCGCACTGGCGCACCCTCGAGAATATTGATGCCGCCACAGGACGCGCAGATCGGGTTGGCATTCGGATCGCCGATACTGACATCGTTAAGCGATGCGGCGCCGGTGATGGCATCCAGGCCATACAGGAAGTTTTTGCCACCCGGCGTACAGGCATCGCCCTGCGGCTCGAAGGTGGTGAAAAACACCTTGCCATTCTGCACCCGTGGTTGCCGACGAAGCGCTCGCCCTTGGGTGTGCTCGAAGCCACTACCAGATCGATGTACCAGCCACTCTGGGTGGCAAAATTGACATTCTGCTGGGTGATGTTGCGGATGGTGCCAGTGATCGCCGGCAGCACCGGGTTCGGGTTCGGCACCGAGACGGTTTGCTCGGAGACAATCTCCTGCTCAGCCAGCGAGGTCGAGCGATCGCCCACTGGCGAACCGCTGTCGAGCACGGCATAGAAGCTTTCCACCTGGTGGGTAACCGCCACCGCGTTGTCGCCGTTGACAAAGAACCGGCCACTGCCGAACAGCAGCATGTTGTTGCCGTTGGGGCCGGTGGTGACATCGAGGCCGCCGGTGATCGGCTGTGAATCGCCGTTGGCGTCGGTGGCGGTGAACAGCGGTTGGCCACTGAAGGCGATATTCCACGCGGCGGCACTGGCCGAAGACAAATCGAACTTCCAGACATTGCCGAGCAGGTCGCCGCCATACACGGTATCGGCAAAACCATTGCCGTCGTTGTCGAGCGCGACGATGTTGCCAAGGCCGTTGCTGGCGCTGCTGCCATCGTTGGCCACCAGCTTGCGCAGAATCTGCCCGGTTTTGATGTCGATCACAAACAGTGCGGCATCCTCTGAGGCGCTGTTGTAGCCGTTGGCCACCAAAGCCACCCATTGGCCACCGCTGACCGGCAACACCTGCGCCTTGCCGAGCGCGAAGCCCATGTCGGCATCGATGCTGTCGTTGATCTCCCACAGCACATCGTTGGCGGCAACCGAGGTCGGGTTGGTGATGTCGAGCGCGAACGCCGAGCGGGTACCAGCACCACCAGTACCCACCACCACGGTACCCCAGGCACTGCCCAACTGGGTGTCGGCCACCGTCACTGGGCCATCAACGTAGTAGCGGTGGTCGTAGCGGCGGCTGGCCAACGCACCGATGCGCTTGAGCGCGGCGTTGGGCACGAAGGCAAACTCCTCTTTGCCGTTGCTGCCGTTGAAGCCATGGAACATACCGTCATTGGCACCCACATAAACCATGAACGGTTTGCTCGCCTTGCTGGCAAGGTATGACTGATAGCTGCTGGCCAGCGTGCCAGTGAGGGTGGAGCCGTAACCAAAGTCATCCTTGGGCGAGGAAACCTCCGGGGTCGAACCCACGATGTCACCCAGCCGCGTGGTGCGCTTGCGGAACGGGCCGGGGGTAGGCAATTCACGGCTGGGGTCGCCACGCAGGTAATCCACCACCTGCACCGGCGTCGCACCGGGGAAGTTCACCGCGATATCGGTTGGCGTGATGCCCATGGCAGCAAACTGCGCACTGGCGGTACCGCCCAGATTGGGCGCCTGGAACGGAACCACGCTCTTGCCAGCGCCACCGGGCACGGTGGCCACGAACACGTTACGCGTGCTCGCAGCAGCGGCAGAATTGGGCAGCAAGCCGGACGCCTCCCATAGTTGGCTGCCGACACCGCCATCGGCATTGACAGCAAACGCGGTCAGGCGACCGCTCCAGTCGGTGCCGTTGTTGCCGACACTGAACGACGGTGCGACGGTGAACGAGTTGGCGCCGACACGGGAACCGGTCAACGCCAGCGTGCCGGAGTCCTGCGCCGAGTCGAGCACCGCATTGATCACGTCACGGATGGCGGTGGTGATGGCTTGCGGAGTTTGCGCGTTGAGCATCTTGCCGCGGGTATTGACCGTCGCGTGCCAGATGTCATCGACGGTGGTGCGGTTGTTGTTCTGTCGGCTTGGCCACGCCGGTGTGTTGGTGAACGGATCGGCGGTGGCGGCGGCATCGACACCAAACACATTGCCGAACGAACCCAGGGTGACGCCGTAGAAGTTCATGTGCGGGTCGCGGCGGCAGTCCAGCCGTGGATCGGGGTTGCTGGTGCTGCATTCGGACGGCACCACCATCTTGCCCGCTTCCAGATCGGGGCGAATGTTGGCGAGATACACCCGGCTGGCGATATCGGCCATGGTGTCGGCATGCGGATCGGCGAAGGGCGCCCCCATACTGCCATCGACGTTGCCGACGGTCGGGCCGCCATTGTTGCTGAAGCCATCGGTGAACAACATCGCCGCATTGGCCTGGCAGGCCAATTGCACCGGCGCACCGGCACCAGTGCGTTGGAACTGCGTTGTGGCGTGGTTAACCGCCTGCCGGTTGGGCGTGCCGCCATTGGCGGGGCTGCGGAAGATGCCGCCGGTCGCGGTGCTGTACAGCGACCCACGATCGGTGGCCAGCGCCATGTCGCGCATCACCACGGGGTTGGTGAGGCCGTTGATGGTGAACAGGCCGGTACGCAGAAAATCGACGCCGGTCAGCGCAATCGAGATACCGCCGCGCACCGCGAGGTGGCGGGTGCGGTAGTAGGAGAACCAGTTGGCAAAGTTCTGGATCGCGGCATCATACAGCGCGCCGGATGGGTAGTTGCCCGGCTTGATCTCATAGCGGTACAGGGTGGCGGGGCTGGCGTTGGGCTGGTTGGCCACCGCCAGCGGCGCGATGTTGCCATCGGGCGAGGTATTGGTGGTCAGGTAATAGGTAGCCGGAAAATAGTCGATGGCGATGTTACAGTTCCCAGTCACGGTAATGTTGTTGGCGGCAACCACCCACTTGTCATTGGATCCGCCGACGCCGCTGCAATCATTGCCACCAAGATGGTAGGTGGTGCCACTCGGGATCACCATGCCGCGCCGGTACGTGAAGCGATCAGTGTTGTTGCCAGACAGCTTGCGATTGGTGGTGAGATTGAAGGTGGTAGCTGAAACCGGCAAGCGATTGACCGTGGCCGCGGTGATCGAGGTGTTGCCGGTGGGCGGGTTGAACTGCGCGGTGCCATCGGCGGCGCGCCAGGGTTCATAGAACACCGCTGGATCGAAATACGAGGGATTGAACTCGGGCGAGCGCGCGAAACCGAAGTTGGCTGTCGGCGGAATGGTGTTGCGGGCGGTGGCACGCCCTGGGTACGCGAACAATTGCAAAAAAGTGCCGCTGCCGCTCTGGCGGTAGGAGCCATTGTTGGCAAAAAACGAATACGGGCTGCTGCTGTTGTCGCGGCCCCAGAAGCCCTGACCATCGAAGGCGGGAAACAGGGTTTCCCAGTTCATCGAGCCGGAGTCGTCGATCACCATCATGAATGCGGGTTTTACCCGCGTGCTGAGAAACAGCGGCGACTGCGCAATATCCAGTGGCAACGCCCACACCGGGTTGGCGATGCCACCCAGAACCACCAGCACCACGCCAGCGGCGATCACGCGAATGCGTTGATACAACATGTTGTCTCTCCCGCGAGGAACGGCAAACGTCAAGGAATGAAAACCGAATCGACCGCCGCCCGCGAAGCGGGGTTGGCGGGCCGGTCAACGCTGTAGGCGGTGATTTGATAGAACTGGTTGGTGTTCTCGTTGCTGCGCTGTGGCATCTTGCGGCTGCTGCCGCCAAAACATTGATCGACACGGCGCACATTGGCGCCTTGCGTTGCGCCGCCATCCAGTGCGGTCAACGCCCAGTTCCGCGCTTGGAAGGCGAGTGCGCAATTGGCTACCGTGGCCGCCACCGGCGAGGCGCTGTTGACCTGATTGCGTACGTTGGACTCTGCCAGGATCAGTTGCTGCTCGGTGTTTTGAAACGCCAGATTGCCGGCGCGGTAGCCCGAAGCCATGCGCTCTTGCAGGGTGGACACCTGCATCCCGGTAACGCCGATCAGGGTCAGCAGCAACAGCATGATCAGCGCCACGAACAACACCGCGCCACGCTGACGGCGCGTGCCGGTGAATAGTGGCGGCGCGCGCAGCCCCGTGCGCTGGCGGGCAGTTATGGCGAGGCGGGGCAAGGGCAACAAGGTGCGCAACATGATCAATCTCCAAACAACTGGTTGCGAATCGCGATGGTGGCTTCATAGGCATTGCGCACGCGCCCGTCGTTCGGTGGATTGACGGTCACCCCGAGCACCATCGGCGCCTGCGCACGCTGCGCCACCGCAGCGCGCTCCGGGCTGCGCAGCAACAAACCGATCTGCATCATGCCCACGCGTGGCCAGTCGTTGGCGACATCCACGGCGTCGGCGGTACGCAGGTTGCGCATCACGTTGCTTGCCGCAGCCGTACCGGAGCCATACAGCACTTGCAGGGTATCCACACCGTCCACCACTTCATCGACCCTGGGCACCACCGCACCGCCACCCGGCGCACTGTCGAACTGGATGCGGAACAACGCTGGGCCACCACCGGCACCGACGCCAACGTAGTAGGCGATGCTCATCGCCCGATACAACATGGTTTGCTGCGGCGGGTACTGTTCGAGCGCGGTCACCATCGCGGAGGCATTCAAGCCATTGGCAGCACCGCCGAGCACCGCCGGCTCGATGGTGATAGTGCCGGTAGCCGAGTTGACGGTGGTGGCCTGAAATAGCGTGGCAACGCCGCCCGAGCCACACTGCGATACCCCAAACAACGCAGGCATATCGGCATCGCCGCGCAGTAGATTCCAATTCGCCGCGGGAAACTGAATCGTGCCCGGCGAGATTGCCGTCACCGGCACGCCGTCGGCCGACAGATAATGCAAAAACACCACGTCACTGCCGGGAACCACGCGCCCAAGCAACTCCGCCGGCAATGCCGGGCTCCAGTCATTGGCATTGGAGCTGATGCCTGGCGTTTCCTGGACGTTGAACGAGTTGCCCGGGCCGGTAGGCGCTGCGGTGCCGACATATTCATAACCCAGCGGCGCGGCATGAAAATGCAGCGATTGCTGCGCGATGGCGTTGTAATTGGCGAATGACCGTGTGCCGGGAGCCGCAAATGGCGCGAACAGCAAGTTCATCGCGCGTGCACCGCTGGCGACCAGGCCGGGCTGGTTGACGCAACCAAAATGGCCGGCCATGCGAATATCGCGCTGCATGAACTCCAGCGCAAAGCGGCCGTTTTCCTGCGAGCGCGACAGCCCTTCGGACAGCCGGTAAGCGGCCTTGGAACCGGCAAAAATCTGCACCAGACCAACCAGCAAAAACGAGCCGATGGCAATGGCAATCATCATTTCGACGAGGGAAAACCCGCGCGTCGAACCAGCAACGGAGCAATGGCGGTAGCTAGTCATAGGCTGGTCGTCGCAACGAAGGTGGTGGTGCGATCAGCCACGTTGGCTTCCCATGGCGCGTCGGTCCAGACGATGGTGACGGTGACGAGCGCAGTACCGGTGCCTGCGGTGGCCAGCGTGATCGCACCCGAACCGTCGGGCAGCTCGGTTGCCACCCGGCACTGCCAATACGCCGCCACGCTGGCCGGCTGCAAGTCGGCGGGCATCTTGCAGCCGGCCGGCGCCGCCACTCCACCGGCGGAAATGTTGTACAGCGAAACGAAGCGCCGACCACCAGCGCGCACCATGTCCAGCGCGTCATAGGCCAATTCAGTGGCGATGGTGCGCTGGTTGGAGCTCTGGATCAAGCGCAAGGTGGTGGATTGCAGCAATGCCAAGCCCAGCAAGCCGATGCCCAGCACCAACACCGAGATCAGCACTTCGATCAGGGTCAGGCCGCTTTGCCCGCGCTTGCATTGCGACAGGCGACAAAACCTGGCATTCATGGGCACACTCCGGAGACAGTGCGAATCTGGCCGGTACGAGCGACCTGGATATCGCGCAGGTGGTCGGCGCCGCTGGCGCAAGCCAGCGGATGCATGGTCACCACATTGGCCGGAAATACCGTGCCGCCCGGCAAAACCGGCTGCCCACGGCCGTTGTAACGCACCGCGCTGGTGCCGGGCGCAATGCCGGGGATATTCGCCACCACGGTGACTTGCGGATTGCCGCGTTCAAAGCGCACCACTTCAGCAGGGGCATCGACATCGCCATCGCGGTTGAGATCCGACCACACCATCCAGCCCAGGCTCCAGTCGGTACCGCAGGTGACGCCGTCGGCAGATGCGCACATTTCGCTGATCGAGCGGGCTTTGATGGCTTCCGAGCGGGCAAGGTTGAGTGCGGCAATGAACTCGTTGTTTTCGGTGCTGACCCGATTCAACCGAATGGTGCCCTGAAAACTCGGTAGCGCAATGCTGGCCAGCACCGCCATCACCGACAGTGTCACCATCAATTCCACCAGGGTAAAGCCATCGGCAGGGCGAGTAGCAGGTATCACAGCGATCTCCTGTGCGGCATTGCGCATTGGGGGCGACTATAAACCCGATGGCTGGCGGCGCAACGGTGCGCACGACAACCGGTACAAACCGCCCGACAAGCGCGCTGGCGCAACCCATTACACGGGGTACCGGCCCCCGGGTGTCGGCTTCGCCTCTACCCGGTCTGGCAGTCTGTCGGACTTGACGCTGATCTACTGCGGAAAAGCCGAGATGGGTCAGGTTTTCCGCTTTTTCTCGTTACAGGGCGCTGCCATTCGCCTCAAAAAAGCGAAAAATCTGCCTCCAACCGGCTTTCCCTCGCTACGATCGGTCAAGCCCGACAGGCTGCTAGTGGACGTTTTTGGTGCGCCACACCATGGGTTTTCGGACGTGCGGCAATACGCGGGGAAACGTGTCCGCTGGGCGCGGCCGCCCCGAGCACATGGGGCTGGAGGGTTTTCTTGATGAGTGGTTCAGCGATGAAACGCAAGCGGCGCTCAAGGCGACGCTGGCACGGCTGAAGAAGCCGAGCTGATCGATTCGCTCACCACGTCTTGCGTGTGCCGGTTTGCCAGCCAGACTTCGACTCTGCGATTGCGGTTGCGGCCAATGTCGGAATCGTTGGCGGCCACCGGCACCGCGCCACCCATGCCGCGCACGCGCGCCACCGGAACCTCACGCGCGCCCAGTTGTTCGGCAATGTAATCGGCGCGGTCGTTGCTCAACGACCACGCCGAATAAGGCAACACTTCATCGGCGGCGACAAAGCCGACCAAGCGCAGCTCCTTGTCGGCATTTTCCGGCTTCCGCACAAACTGCGCCAACCGATCGACATCGCGCATGGCCTTGCTGTCGAGAAACGAACTGCCCGAACCAAAGCGAAAGTTGAGCGACAAGCGTTGTGCACCCTGCACGATGCTGCGGTAATCGGCAGGCGCATCACTGCGCGCGACTGCCGGATACGGTTTGATGTACTGCGACACAAAACCGATGCGTTCCACTATTTGCTGCGCGCGGTCGGAAAGCGAAAACGCGACGAAGCGCTGCGCCAGGTCACTGGATTTGGCGGGTAAATAAAAGTACAAGCGACGCGCCAGCGGGTAATCCTCCACCGCCACATGAAACGTATCGGGCGTAACCGCAGGCGCACCGTCGGAAACAGCCAACGCCTTGACGCCCTTGACTTCACTCATGCCGACGAAACCGATTGCCAGTGGATCGCTGGCAACCGCAGCAGCAAGCTTGGCGGTACTCTCGTAGCGCTTTGCGCGCGGCGACAATGGCGCGTCGCCCAGCACCATCGCACGAAACGAATCCCACGTGCCGGATTTGTCGTCGCGTGCGTGCAGCGCGATCCGGCCGCGCGGCAAGCCCAGTTGCGACCAGTCGCTGAACTGGCCGGAAAAGATGCGACGAATGGTGCCCTTTTCGATATGCGCCAACGGGCTGTCCGGATGCACCACCACCGAAAGACCATCGAGCGCGAGCACCAGTTCGTGTGCCGGCATATCAAGCTGGCCGAGGCCGGCCGCATTGGCCGCACCGGCTTCGTCGGCCTTGATCGGGCGCGAAGACATGCCGATATCGGCGGTTCCAGCGATCAGATCGCGGGCGCTGGTGCCCGAGCCGTGGGCATGAATCTCGATGCTGATGGACTGGCCATCGCGTGCAGCCCGAATCAGGGTTTCCTCGAACGCGGTCTGCTCGCTCGCAATCTCGTGGTAGCCCTCGGCCTGCAACCAGTCGCTCACCAACGCCGGTGCGAGACGCTCGCCGATGGTATTGGAGCCGTGGATACGCAAATCGGCAGCGTGTGTGGAAGCCGCGAGCGAAAGCAACAACGGCAAAAAGGCGCAACGCATCAATGCAACCCCGGCTGATGACCAACCACAACTCTACTGGTTGCAGATGACGCGGCGGTTACGCCAGATTGCGGCGACACCCATTACGATGTTGCCACCGGCCGCGCCGGGTCGCTGATCCAGCCGCTCCAGGAATCCGCATACCACTGCACCCCGGAGAACCCCGCAACATGCAGGGCCAGCAGATGGTGACAGGCGGTAACACCCGATCCACACATCACCGCCAGCCGGTCGCGGCGATCACCGAGCAAGGCGGCAAATTGCGCCCGCAACACCTCGGCCGGCAGGAACCGTCCATCGCCAGCAAGGTTGTCGGTGTAAGGGCGATTGAGCGCTCCGGGCACATGCCCGGCGACCGGGTCGATCGGTTCCACGTCACCGCGAAAACGGGCGGCGGCACGGGCATCGATCAACCATGCCGGGGTCTCATGCAGACGCGCCAGCACCTGCTGTGTGCTCACCACCAGCGACGGGTCGTAGCCGGCTTGATACGCCGTGGGCAGCGCAATCGGCGGGCGATCATCGAGCGGCAACCCCAACGCCAGCCAGCGTTGCAAACCACCGTCGAGCAACGCCACCTGGCGATGCCCGAGCAACCGCAACAGCGCCCATAACCGCGCCGCGGCCATGGCGCCATCGCCGGCGTCGTAGACCACCACCCGATGCGCCGGGCTGATGCCGCAAGCGGCCAGCCATTGGCACATTGCTTCGGCCGCGGGCAACGGATGCCGGCCATGGCCCAGCCGCGCATGATCAGACAGATCGCGGTCCAGATCGGCATGGTGTGCACCAGGAATATGCGCAGCCGCCCAGGCGCGCGCGCCCGCGTGCGGGTCGGCCAGGTCGAAGCGGCAATCCATCACCACCAGGTCGGCACTGCCCAGTATCGCCGACAGTTCCTGTGCTTGAATCAGACCACCCCACGTCATCATGATCGCTCCAGCCGTTGCCGCAGATTGACCAGCATACCCGCCGTGGCACCCCATATTCGATGGCCGCCATAGCGAAACTCCACCCAGTCGCGCAGGCGCCCGCCATACTCCGTTTGGCCGTGCTGCACATTGTCCGGATCGAGCAAAAAATCGAGCGGCACTTCAAACACTTCGGCCACTTCACCCGGCTCGGCAATGAACTGCGCAGCCGGATCGATCCGCGCCACCAGCGGAAACACGTGGTAGGCCGAGACGGTGAGAAACGGGTCGAGGAATCCCAGTGGCGAAACGGCGTTGGGCAACAGGCCGATTTCCTCGTGCGCTTCACGCAGCGCCGCCGACAGCGGGCCGGCGTCCTGAGGGTCGATGCCGCCACCGGGAAAACTGACCTGACCGCCATGCTGGCGCAGTGCGGCGGTGCGGCGGGTCAAAACCACCTGCACGCCGCTATCGCGCTGTATCAGCGGCACCAGCACCGCCGCCGGCCGCGGCAACGTGCCAGGTGCAATCAGATCATCAAGGTAGGCGAGATTGCAGGCCGCACCCTGTGGCGGGCTGTGCACCGGATACAGTGCGCGCGCCAGCTCGGCAAAGCGACCAGCGGCAATGCTCGCCGTCATTTGCCTTTGGCCGCACGTGGCGGCGGCCCCGAGCGCAGCCCTAACTGAATTGCATCGGCCCAGACCAACGTGTGGTGCGTGCCGCGCACACCCTGGCGACGCTCACGCCCGGGCAACACGTTGTCCATCAGATGCTGGCGCTGGTGCGGAGCATAGCCAAGCCAGCCGGCAATTTCATCGCTGCTGCGATGACAGCCGACGCAGTAGCCCGCGCCATCGAGCTCACAAACGCCGATGCACGGGCTCAACACCGCGTCGCTGATCATTTCCTGGCCTTGCGCGCTGGCGGCCATGCCGCCATGCGCTGTTTGGTGTTGCTTACTTGGCTTCGATCAACTTGACGTCGAAGATGACCGCCTGATTCGGGCCGATCGGCGAACGCGGCGAGTTGCCGTAGGCTTTTTCCGGCGGCAGGAACACTTCCCAGCGCGAACCGACCTTCATCATCGGCAGCACTTCACGCACGCCCTCGACCGGGAACTCGCCGACCTTGAACGCTACCGGCTCCGGCTCCTGCCCGGGCTGGGCATTGGCGTACGAAGAAGCAAAATCCTGGCCGGTATACAACGAACCGCGGAAATGCAGACGCACCTCGCCGGTGGCGCTGGGCTTGGCACCATTGCCATCTTCGATGACGCGGTATTGCACGCCACTGGGCAGCGTTACCACGCCGCTCTTGCTGCGGTTGCCGGCCAGAAACTTGTCGCTGGCGGCCTTGTTGGCGGCAGAAACTTTTTCGAACTCGGCGCGTGCTTCGGCTTGCAGCTTTTCGCTCATCGCACGCAGCGACTCCTGCATCTGCTCAGCCGGCACCGCCGGGTTGCGCTTGGCGTTGCCATCCTGGATACCACGAATGACGGTGTTCAGATCGACGTCCAGCTTGGATTCGGCCAGCTCGGCACCAATCCGGTAACCATAGGCATAGCTAAGCTTGCCCTTTTCCGACGTGGTGTCCTGCGCCATCACGGCACCGACACCCAAAGCAGCAACCAGGGCAACCACAAGGCGCAACTTCATTCGTGTTCCTCCAGCAATAGGATATGAGGTACCGCCACACCTGCGGCGATAAGCGCCATAGGATACCGCCCCCACGGCTTAACTGCTACTTACTGCAACCTGTCGGACTATCCGCGTTTTCGTAGCCCGGGTTGAGGCCGCAGGCCGAAACCCGGGGCCGCGCCGAT
>Ga0100400_1001979_pt1 | contig 14499 bp, 14 predicted proteins | sample CryGeymeta201524_FD_80420 | JGI IMG/M metagenome (GOLD analysis project Ga0100400, IMG submission 80420) | Groundwater microbial communities from Crystal Geyser aquifers in Utah, USA - Crystal Geyser metaG 2015-24 | ecosystem: Environmental > Aquatic > Deep subsurface > Groundwater | place: USA... | reverse complement strand
TTTTAAAATGAGTGCATTACTTATATTTGGATTGATTTTGGCCATTTTAGTGGTGATTTTCACCTTGCAAAATACGCTTGAAATCACCATTAATCTTTTCTTTTGGGAAATTCAAAATGCCCCATTGGCGTTGGTTATTTTATGTTGCATTGCACTGGGCTATTTTGTTGCTGTCATTTATTTGTATCCCAGAATATGGAACCTAAAAAGTGAAAACAAAAAACTGGCAAAGGCAAACAGTGTTCTGGATGAAAAACTGACAACCTTACAAGCCAGATTGAAAAGTGAAGAAGATGATAATCCGTTGGGAATAGAAATGGGTAAAATGGGTGACCATTTTTCGTTGTTCAATGATTTATGATGCCTGTTAAAAATATTCTGTTAAGTACAGCGTATTTTGCCCCTATTCATTATTATTCAGAATTTCTGACATCCGAAAAGGTTTATATCGAGCAGTACGAGAATTTTATTAAACAAACCTATCGCAACCGTTGCGTTATTCTGGGCGGAAACGGGCCAATACAACTGATTGTTCCAGTGGTTAAAGGTCGTGGCCCAAAAACGCTGATCAAAAACCTTCAAATTTCTTATGATACCGACTGGCAGCGAAACCACTGGCGCACCATCTTTTCGGCTTACAGCTCCTCCCCTTTTTTCGAATATTACAAAGATGATATTCACCCCTTTTTCGAACCCAAACACAAATTTCTGCTCGATTTCAACCTGAAAATTCACGAAACCATTTGCGAATTGCTTGAAATTGAAAACGGCGCAGTTTTAACAACCGATTTTGAGAAAGTGCCCGAAGGAGCGGTAAATTTAAGAGAGCGTATTTCCCCAAAAATAAAAACTCAAAGTGATAACGATTTTCAATCTGTAAAATACACCCAGGTTTTTTCCGATAAACTGGGATTTTTTCCCAACCTCAGCATTATGGATTTACTTTTTAACAAAGGGCCAAACAGTTATTCTATTCTGAAAGATAGTATTGTTAAGTGAAAAGGGAATTCCATGATTCTTAAAAGACTGAATATTTCAGTTTTAAAATGGGCCATATTATCGCTATTCATTTTTCCACTCTAACCCGACTCCACCTCCAGAGCCTGCGAGTGAGATAAATATAGCTATTAATTTAACCAAGGCAACTTATAATATTAATGAAACTATTACCGTAACTGGAGGAGTTACCAGAACTGCTTGTGGGAATAATGAGGCAAAAATGAAAATTACTGGACAGATTGTGGGTATTGGCTCTCCGGTAATGATCTATGATGCATCTCTTCCGGTTGAGCAGCTTGCAACTTTTTATAAAGATTTCACGGCTCCGGGAACTAAGGACAGTAAAACATTTCAGACGATAGCAAATGCTTATCGATCGGAATTTTTCTATACAGAGTTAGAATCAGGTTATTTTTTTAGTGATTATACAATACCATTATTAAATACTATGGTGGTGTCTAAGGCAGTTGGAAGCTTTATTTATTATGATTCTGTAGATGAGGGTTTCCCTTATGGATATTTTAAAAATTCAATTAGTGGCCAGAAATATGCTATTGGATATGAACCTGAGGGAACAACACCTTTAGCTACTGCAACAATTAACACTCCTTTTACCGTTGTAGCCCCTCCTGCGACTGTGGATGTGAAGGTAAATAATGTAGATGGGCCGATAACATGTTGCCTGCATCGGCTGCACAGGTTGTTGCATTTATGGCACCGGGCCGTAACCGTTAATTCGGGCAACTGTTCATCCTGGCATGACTGAAAAACAATGGCAAGGCAAAAACCAATGATCAGAAAACTGTGTATTTTTTTAATGGAGTGGTATTTTTGGTTTTTTGAATATGATGCTAAAGTACAAAATATCAGATTATACATACAAACATTTTTTCTTTTTTCCCGGATACATCCACTTTTTATGGCTTCTTTATTTTCAGCTACTAAAATTAATGGTAATAAGAACATTTCCTTTAAAAAATTCTATACGATAGACATCCTGGTGCAGTTTCATCCGTGAATTTTATATTGAAGAATTAGTTTGTTACTCATTTATTTGATTATCTTATCGCAAGAGCTGTTATGAATGGGATATAATTATTCATAGATTTCGTTAATTTTGAATAAAATTTGAAGTATGACAGACAATGTTGATATTGAAAATATTACAATTATGGATAAAGGAGAAGCTCTCAAAATAGCCAGGGCATATATTGATTCAATAAGTACCAGATATAGCATAAAACAAGCTATTTTATTCGGCTCCTTTGTCAAGGGTACAAATCATAAAGACAGTGATATTGATATAACCATAATAATAAACAATATTGTTGATATCATTGATACACAAATTGAAATGATGAAACTCCGTCGTAAAATCGATCTGAGAATTGAACCACATCCATTTATGGTTAGCGACTTTAATCAAAGCAATCCGGTATTTAATGAGATTTTAAAGTATGGAATTACGATAGATAAAAAATTAAACTAGGCTAAAAGCTTATCTGCCATCGCATCAGCCAGTTTTATCAATTCCTCGCGATTATCAGCTTTCAATGAACCTTTTTCTTCAATAGGCTGATAAACCAGTTCCCATTTGATGTTTTCGGCAAAAGTTTGCAGATTTTTTACGCCACCACCGTTCCATGAGTAATTGCCAAAAATACCCAGATAATGGTTTTTGGGCGCCATGTGTTCGATGGTGGAAAGCAGGATTTCGACATTCGGGAAAAGCGCGTTGTTATAGGCAGCGCTCCCAACAATAAATCCCTTGTATTTAAAAATATCGTTGATAATGTATGACGAATGGGTTTTTGAGGCATCGTAAACACGAATGTTTTTGATACCACGTTCAGCAATACGGCGGGCAATTACTTCTGCCATTTTCTGTGTGTTGCCATACATTGAACCGTAAACAATTACAACTCCCTGGTCTAAATCATACGAACTCCATTTGTTGTATCGGGTTAAAATCCAGTCGAGGTTGGTACGCCAAACCGGACCATGTGTGGCAGCAATCATTTTTATGTCGAGCGGGGCCAGCTTTTTAATGGCGCGCTGCGTGTGCGGACAGTATTTGCCAACAATATTGGTGAAATACCGCATCACTTCAATTTCATAAAAATCGAGGTTGATTTCGTCATCGAAAATCCCGCCGTCCAAAGTTCCGTAACTACCGAATGCATCGCCTGAGAAAAGGATTTTTTTTGTTTCCTCAAAAGTCACCATAGTTTCGGGCCAGTGTACCATCGGAATCATTTGAAATTGCAATTTATGTTTTCCCAAATCTAATGTTGCATCATCGTGAACCATCAGCACGTTTTGAGGTGTCATGTAAAAAGTTTCAACAAAGTCGAACGTTTTTTTATTACCCACCAAAATTACATTCGGGTATTTCTGAACGATTGCCTTTAGCGCCCCGGAATGGTCGGGCTCCATGTGATTGATGATTAAATAATCAACTTCGCGTTCACCGATAATATCCTCAATCTGTTCAAGATAATCGTCAATAAACGAGCGTTCAACAGTATCGATCAACGCAATTTTGTCGTCAACAATTAAATACGAACTGTATGAAATTCCATGCGGAATGGGCCATATATTTTCAAACAAATGAGTGCGGCGATCGTTGAATCCCAGGTAATATATATTCTCGGCAAGATTTACTTTTTGCATAACGTTTTGTTTTTATTTAACTGTTTTTGAGGTTGCGAAATTAAGGATTTTATGTTGAATTGAAAATGTAAAGCCTTAAATACAAATTTGAAAACAGAGGAGAACTTGGGAACATGATTTCCGAAGTTACATTTCTAAAAATGTTCTATCTTTGAATTCATGAAAAAAGAGAGTTCATATTATCAGCGGTTAAATCACGTATTTCAAAGATTGATTCCGAAGCTAAAATTATTTTTTTTGGATCGCGGGCAAGAAATGATGCAAAAAAAGAATCGGATTGGGATTTTTTGATTTTAACACATTTCCCGGTTACCAGAGACTTAAAAAATAAAATATACGACGAGTTATTTGAAACAGAACTTGAAACTGACGAAGTATTAACAGGAATAATTCAAAATATTAACAGTTGGTCAGGATACTCAAATACAGATATTTATAATAACATTTTAAAAGATGGTATTGAATTATGAATTCTGGCGAATTGATAAAATACCGTTATTTAAGGGCATTGGAAACCTGCGAGGAAGCCATAATTTTAGCAAGGGAAAATCATTGGAACACCACAGCAAACCGTTTATATTATACCTGTTTTTATGCAGTCAGCGCATTGCTGTTAAAAAAAGGATTTAGTATATCGACTCATAACGGAGTGAAAACAGAGTTTCACACGAGCTTTGTGAAATTTGGTATTATACCAAAACAATTAGGCCGTACATATAGTCGTCTTTTTAACCTGAGACAGGAAGGCGATTATATGGATTTCAAACGCCTTGAAAAAGAGGATATTGATCCATTCTTCCAGGAAGCCAAAGAATTCATAGCCTTTATTACAACCCTAATCAATTCATAATCAAAAAGATTTTATGTCTATTAATAAGAAAAGTAAACTGATGTTATTTCCCCGAATCGGGAAATTTATCATCATTTTTGTTGCCATTGCATTTATAATAGCCGGAATCCGTGGTTACCAGCTTTACCAGTATGTATTCAGGGAAAATGTAAAAAACGATTACGTTTTATACATTCTGCCCGGAGCTACTTTTGAACAGGTAACCGACAGCATCAAAAAGAATGATGCGCTGATTAGTTTAAAAGCTTTTCACTGGGTTTCAAAAAAGAAAGAGTATCCGAAATCGGTTAAAGAAGGTCGTTATCTTTTAAAAAAAGGGATGAACACCAACCAGATTGTCAACATGTTGAAAGGTGGCCTGCAAACCCCGCTGAATGTTACCTTTAACAATGTTAGAACAAAAGAAGATTTGGCCGGAAAAGTGAGCAAATACCTGATTGCCGATTCACTTTCAATTCTGAATTTATTCCAGGATGAAACTCAGATTAAAGAATTTGGTTTTGATGCCGAAACCTACCGCACCATGTTTATCCCGAACACCTACCAGTTTTACTGGACAACCTCTGCCGAAGGATTTGCAAACAGAATGAAATTCGAATTCGACAGGTTTTGGAGCGATGAGCGAAGGAAAAAAGCGGAAAATATCGACCTTTCGCCCATGGAAGTCACCATTCTGGCTTCAATCGTTCAAAGTGAAACTGCTAAAAATGAGGAAATGCCCCGGATTGCCGGATTGTACATCAACCGGTTAAAACAAGGGCAGTTACTTCAGGCCGATCCAACCGTAAAATATGCAGTTGGCGATTTTTCGTTGAAACGGATTTTAAACATCCATCTCGAAGTTGATTCGCCTTACAACACATACAAATACGCAGGATTGCCACCCGGCCCCATCAATTTTCCGGAAACTTCGGCCATCGATGCTGTTTTGAATTTCGAAAGGCACAATTACATTTACATGTGCGCCAAAGAAGATTTTTCGGGGTATCACAGTTTTGCAGTAACACTGGCCGAACACAACCGGAATGCTGCAAAATACCGCAGGGAGTTGGATAAACTGAAGATTAAATAAAAAGAGAGGTTTTTGGAGTGCGGTAATCCGAAACTTAGGAATTAATCACCAAAAAAAGCGGATACAATCCGCTTCACCCGACTTTTTACACACAATTCACTTCTCTTTCAAGTTCTACTCCGAATTTTTCAAAGACCGATTGTTTTATTTTTTCCGAAAAATCATAAATCTGTTGTCCTGTTGCGTTTCCGTAATTCACCAAAACCAGCGCCTGTTTTTCGTGAACGCCAATTTCACCATCGCGAACCCCTTTCCATCCGGCTTTTTCGATGAGCCAGCCGGCAGCCAGTTTAGATTTTCCATTTTTGGCCGGGTAAACGGGAAGATTATCAAACTCCCTTTTAAGTTTTTCAGTTAGTTCAGAATGCACTTCAGGATTTTTAAAAAAACTGCCGGCATTGCCAAGCTCTTTTACATCGGGCAATTTCGATTGCCTTATTTCAATAACCGCTTTACGAATGGTGGAAAGATTAATTTCACCCTTCGCACTTGCCTTTTCTTCAACCTGACCGTAATTCAAAACATACTCCGGAAATTTTTCGAGTTTAAAAACCACTGATGTAATGATGAAACTGTTTTTGAAGGTACATTTAAAAATGCTATTTCTGTATCCAAATTCGCACTGCCATGCTGAAAATTCGCGTTTCGCCATGGTGTTCAAATCAAACCCATTCACTTTAACAACCACATTTCCAACCTCCTGTCCGTAAGCGCCAATATTCTGTACAGGCGCTGCTCCCACCGAACCGGGGATCAGCGAAAGATTTTCTACTCCACCCAAACCAAAATCCACAGCATACTGAACCAATTCGTCCCACACTTCGCCCGCTCCCACTTCCAACCAAATGTTTTGCCGGTCTTCCTTCACCACCTGGATTCCGGGGATATTTGGATGAATTATTAGTCCATCGAAATCATTCAGAAACAGAATATTGCTGCCTTCGCCAATTACAATCAATTTCTCCTCTTTCAAACTTTCATTTGAGTTCAGGAAAACCAACAAATCTTCAATTTCGGTGAATTCGAAAAAGTATTTTGCCCGGGCATCAATTCCAAAAGTGTTGTGCTGTTTTAGTGAATAGTTTTCTGAAAAGCGGATCATTTTTTTATTTTTTGTGCAGAAATATAATTTTGGACTGTATTCCAAAAAAATTAAAGAAAGAGAATTTAATTTGAATTAAAAAAAGTATTGAAGATGAAAACATTATCTTTGGAATAATTGTGACTGCTGGAATCAAAAACACGTTAATAATTAATTTTATGATCCCATTGCAACCAAATCATTAAAGTTAATATTAGGTGGAATATTTAATGGAGTTTCTACATCCTCTATTTCACCATTATCATTATCATTGATTTCAAAATAAGAAATATTAAGGTTAAGAATGTTGTTATATGGAATTGTTAAAAAATCACTTGGAATATCTTGAAAATCATTATCACCTTCAATTGAAAATTTCTTTTTAGATGGGTATTTAATAATTATTCTGTCCAATCCGTTATCAGTTTTTGATAAATAATAATCTTCAAATTTTCCAGAATACAAAATAGCCTCGCCTCCAACATTCATTAAAATATCTACCACAATAAAATCTACGTGTTTTTTGTTGTAGTTCCATCCTTTGTCTTTATTCAAATATTCTCCAGTAAATATATAATGCCACTTATTAGGAAAGCTAAGAATCCTAGTAAAAATGTCCAAATTTAACCACCTGACTGTTCTTCTTGATAAATTGCCAACAACGGATGCAATAACAGTCAGCCCTAAGTTGTAGGAAAGAATTGCGAATATATTAGAATGTATATTCTCGAAAATGATATTGATATAATCAATATTATTACCTCCTGTAACCAAATAACCTACATACTCTAAATTAACCAATTTATTAGAGTATTTCTCAAGTATAATAATAGCAATTGCGTGGATAAACAAAGCAGGAATGAAAGACCAAACAATTTCATTTAAAATGTTTGTCGAAAATTGGTTGATGGAAAAACGCGAAGCAAAATAACTTCTCCTTAACGCGTATCCGGGGAGTGAAACAAATAAAAGAAATACCGTTACAAATGCTAAGTTCATTACAATTCACTTACACGAATTGTCCTTTGGCCAATCCTAACGGTGGTATTAATATGTTGTAATCCACTCTTTTTGGCCTCATCATAAATTTTTCTAAGTAATGTACGTCCCTCTTTCTCTTTACTGAATAATTCCCTTGCTTTTTTACTCTCTCTTGCTTTCATATTGGTTATTTTAATAAACAAAAATATAAAAAAATAAATTAAATATTGCTAACTATCCATTCAATTGTCTGTATTTTAATTCATTCTTCCTGTAAATTGAAAATATGCGCAAATTAAAATTTCCGTAAATTAATAGATTCTTTTCCTTAATTTGTTACCAATGGACAAAAAACCTATTCCTCCACAAAATATCTTAACTGATCGAGCAGAATCGGGACGTCTTCTTTTTCAACACCCTGATCCAACAAGTGGTGTAAATCTTCCTCAAATACCTCGAAAAACTCTCTTTCAGAAAAGTTGTTTTTTGAAATCGATTTTTTGTAAAACTCCAGCGCTGCCTTGCGGTTTCCAAGGCTCCACTGAACGTGGCCCATATTCATCAGGTCGTGTTTCCCCGGTTCATCGTCGGTTAAAAGCTGAAAGTATTTTGCAGCCTGTTCTTTTTTGCCTGTAACAAACGAACACCATCCCAGCGGTCGCCACACTTTTTTATTCCCGGGTTCGAGATATTCCACCTTAAAATAATACTTTAAAGCTTCCTCAAATTGTTCAAGTTCAAGATAACAATGACCAATATTCAGTTCTGTGTTCAAATCCCTGTCGTTTATTTTCTCTACTTCAAGGTAATATTCGAGCGCCTTTTGCGGCTGTTTCAGGTTGCGGTAACAAAGTGCGATTTTTTTGAAGTTCCATACTTTGTTCAAATCAAACAGTTCAGCCTTTTTATAATTGTCGAGCGCCATTTCAAAATCGCCCGATTTCTGGTAACAAAACCCGAGTTTCTGGTAGAGTTCGCCATTTTTTTCGCCTTCCATCAATAATTCAAAAATTTCAGCGGCTTCTTCAAAATAATTTTTCTTGAAATAATACTCGCCAATATTCCTTAACACCTTTTCGTCTTCTTTTAAAATGCCCGCAAAAGTGTTTTTGTTATGAAAATCAAAGCGCCATTTGAAAATATCGTCAAAATCGTTTTTACGCGGGTGTATTTTATAAAATCTATACAAATCCTGAATATACTGATTTGAAATAAATCCCGATTTTCGCCCCGGATTGGTGAGCTCCTCATCTTTTTGTATTTCGGTAAACTGACTCATTTCGGCATTCATACCCTGTGCCATAAACTCGCGGTTTTCCTTTGGCAGATTCTGAATGCTGAAGCAAAACGAATACTTATCGGAATTGCACAAAATTGGAGCGCTGTTTAGCGCATTCATAAACCAGTGAAATGTTTCGTCGGGACTGTTAACCAAAGGAGCAATTTGCGGATTATCAATAAAAAACGGCATAAACCAGTTGGTAAATTCGCTAAAAAACGGGTACATTTTCAACATGGCAAAAGAGCCCATAAAAACATCGGCGCCCTCCATCTGCAACTCCGAAAATTCCTCCATTTTGTCCATCAATCCTGGCGAGTCTTTGAAAATCTCCTGCCATTCGGGATTCTTATCATCTCCCAATCCTTCGCCCATTAATCCTTCAAGATTGATTTTGTTTTTCAGGTTCGGACTAATCCTAATCATTTCAGGAATGATTTCATCCCTGATTTTTTGCTGAATTTTCTCGGTCTCCCTGCTTCGTATCAGTTGAATAATAACCCGTTCAAGACTTTGTTTGAATCCGGGGTCTTCGTTTATTAACAGAATCCTGCTTGTTAATGCCGGATATAAAGGTATTCGCGAATCGTACCTGAAAAAGTTGATAACCAGTCCAACCAGTGCCCGCTGCGAAATCTCTGCACTTTGCATCTGATAAACATCGAAAAGAAAGGCAAACTTTTTTTCATCGAAATAGCGCTGAAGGCTCAAAAAAATGGCAGATACAATCAACGATTTGTATTCCACGCGGATAATTTCGTTGGTAAAAAACTGCTGTAAAAAGTTGGTTTCTTCATCGCTTAACTCATCAGATAGCCATAAATGGTTGAAAAGTACTGCCATTTGTTGCTGGTGAACAATGTCATTTTCCCTCCTGCTTTCGGTTTTAACATCAACTTCACCGGCCAGGTTAGCCAATTCTTCATGGATGTAGTGATCCTCGAGTTGACTTAAAACATGATTGAAATCGGTGACCGGCGATAAATGCTGAACCCGTTTTCTTTCATATTCAATGGAGGATGATATTTTCTTTCTGGTAGCATCATATATTTCGTCAGCAAGTTTAAAAACCGAGATGATTAATTTACGGTAAATTTTTTGCCTTTCCGGATCCTGAATTCCCTCAACCGTATATTTCAGCATGAAATGATAGGTTTGCTCAAGGTTGCGCCATTCGTCACGGTATATCTCCAGTCCGTTTTCGCCAATCATCTTTTCGAGCAGGTCGAAAGCAGGTTTTAACTTTCGGTCGGCCAGGTTTTGACAAACTTCGGTGTATATTATTCTGAGTTCTTTTTCAATCATACTTTTTTATCTTCATTTCGAAATGAGTGAACTCACCTTGTGCAAAAAACTCTCCACTATTGTTTTCGGTTGTTTTGTCGTGAAATAAAAGTTAAAAACTGCCAAAATTCAGCAGATATTAAATTTGTGAATTCGATATCAAACCTGATTTCAGCCTGATTTTTTATAGATTCCCTGCAATTTCTCTCCAGCCTTTCCCTTTGTTCAGAAGCAAACTCAGTTCTTTTACAATTTGCTCATTTTCGGGATTTGCAGCGATACCATTATTCTCATCGGGGTCAGTTTGATGGTCGAATAAATCGCGGGCCATCAATTCGCCTGTGCTTTGCTTTATCCATTCAGTATAACGATAACGGTCGGTTTTTATGGTATAACCCATCACCACTTCTTCCGGATTGTTTCTACCCATCGGCCAGTAACTGATTGCTCCCGCTTTCCATTGCCGTTCAGGATTTTCGAAAAGCGGGGCAAAACTGGCGCCCTGTGCATGTGCCGGAATTTCCAGCCCTGCCAAATCGCAAAGCGAAGGATAAATATCGACAAACTCAACAAAACCGTCAGTTTTCATGCCCCCGGCTTTCTGCCCAGGCGCTTTTATAATCATTGGCACGTGATTATCAATTTCGAACTGGGTATGCTTGCACCACATTCCGTGCTCACCCAGTTTCCAGCCATGATCGCCCCAAATAATGATAATCGTGTTATCGTAAAGTCCGTTTTCCTTTAAACCATCAATCAGCCTTCCAATTTGTGCATCGGTATAGGAAACGCAGGCATAATAACCGTGTTTTAGTATTCGGGAAAGTGAATCGCCCAAAGCTTCGTTACCTGCCGGAATCCCCGGATAATTGCGCAATTCGCCAAAATTGTAATTAAAATATTTGCTGGCATTTTCAGGTTTGAAGGGATTACTTGCCATTTCTATTTCATTTTCACCATACATATCCCAGTATTTTTTGGGTGCGTTGAAAGGCAAATGAGGTTTATGAAAACCCACGGCCATAAAAAATGGTTGTTCACCGTTTTTATAATCAGCCATTTTTTCAATAGCGAGGTCGGTCATTTTACCATCGCTGTAAGCATTATCGGGTTCATCGGCCCACTCGTAAGCGGGACCTCTGCCCCCGGCGCCTTCACCGCGGTTTTCGCGATACCATTTTTCGGTTTCTTCTACTATTTTCCATGATTCTTCGGTTAAATATCCCCTGCCCTTTTCGTTAGTTTCAGGTTTAAAATAGTTATTGCCAAACTGTAACTGATGATCGATTCCGTGATGATAAATTTTACCGGAAGCCCAAATCTGGTAACCATTATTTTCGAAGTGCTGGTTGATGGTCAGCACATCGGGCGCCAGCTCGTTCAACGATTTTGTGTTGTAAATCTGCAGTGTGTCGGGTCGGTATCCGCTCATAATGCTTGCCCTCGATGCCATACAAATAGCCTGCTGGCAATAAGCCCGGTTAAAAACAAGAGCTTCGGCAGCCAGTTTGTCGATGTTTGGCGTTTTAACCTGGCTATTACCGTAAACGCCAAGTTCGGGGCGCAAATCATCAACAGCGATAAACAATACATTAACTTTATCAGGTTTCTTCACAGTTGTACATCCCCAAAAAATAAAAAGGACAAAAGCGAAAGAAAGAACTTGCAAAATTTTCATTTCCCTTGAGTTTTAAGTTTATATTTTTGGCCTTTTATAATTACTCCGGTAGGGGCGCGCCATCAACTCAGCAGCTTTTTTATTATCTGCAATGGTTTGTTTTTGTGCATCCCATTTTACCTCACTTCCGGTATAATACGAAATCATTCCCAACTGAACCGTGGCAGTCGATTGAAAAGCATCTTCAATTGTACAACTCAACAAACCTTTGTTTTTTGCTTTTACTGCATTAATGAAATCTGAAACATGGTTTTCCTGCATTTTTTCTGTTGGAATATCCATTATTTCCTGCTGCTTGTCCCTACCTGCGGGCATCATGATTAACCTGTTGTCGGATGCAAATAGCGTGGCTTTTTCGCCATAGAAGAAAACAGCGTTGTTAAACTGGGCAGTCAAATCGCCGGTTCCCCAAAGCCGGTGCTGCCAAATTACCGGGCACTGTTCGAAATTCAAAACAGCACGCAGGGTATCGGGTGTTGTAATCTGACCCGCAAGTGTATTCAGTCCGCCTGTTGTGTAAAACGATGTTGGCATTCCAAAATCCATAATATGACGGATGATATCAATGTGATGAATACCCCAATCCACAAAATGCCCGTTTCCGAATTCCTTTTCAAGTCGCCAGGCTTTATGACCAATGTTTGGCCTGTAATCGAGTTTTGGAGCTGGTCCGCACCATGCATCCCAGTCGAGGGAAGCCGGTGGCGCCTGGATATTTGTGTCAGCAAGTACCGGATTGTAATGAATTTGTGCACCTATTTCGTGCACTTTGCCCAAAGTTCCAGATTGAATCAATTCCTTTGCTTTTTTAAATGCGTTGCTTTGCCGGCGCTGAAATCCAATCTGAACAATGTTGCCGGCTTTTTTAGCAGCGGCAACCATCGCCTTTCCTTCGTCAACATCGTAAGCCAGTGGTTTTTCGCAGTAAATATCGAGGCCTTTTTCGCAGGCAGCAATAAACTGCAGCGCGTGCCATTGCGGAGGGGTTCCTATCATCACGGTCTGGAGTCCTTTAATATCAAGCAACTCCTGATAGTTTTTATACCCGACAGGTTTGCTTCCCTGAAGTTTTTCAATCTCACCAATACTTGCCTGAAGGTGTCCCGAATCCACATCGCAAACCGCAATTACTACAACACTGCCTGTTTCAAGCGCTGCTTTGGTTATTACCATGCCATACCAACCGGCGCCAATGAGGCCTATTTTAAGTTTTTGATTTTGTCCGGCAGAAATAAATGGAAATGCCATTACTCCGGCAACTGTTCCGAGGGTGGTTTTTTGAATAAATGCTCTTCTGTCCATATTATCAGGTTTAATGTTTAATGTTTAAAGAAAAGTTCAAAGTTCAAAGTTCAGAGCCTGCCTGTCGGCAGACAGGTTCAAAGTTCAGAGATTCAGGTTGTGGTTCTGAACATTAAACTTTGAACCCGAAACTTTTAACTTTACTGTACCCCTTTCACATTCATTTTCAATGTGTAAACACCTTTGCGGGCAGTAACAAACAAGATGTCGCGTTTTTTGCCGCCAAAACAAACATTGGCCGGGCTTTCAGGAAATTCGATTTCTTCAATCAGTTCGCCTTTAGGGTTGTAAACCCAAACTTTTCCCGAAGTGAGATAAACATTTCCCTTGTTGTCGATGGTCATTCCATCGCTGCCTTTTGGAGCGAAAAAGGTTTTGTTGGCGAGTGTCCCATCGGGTTGAATATCATATTTCCAGGTTTCATTGGCCTGAATATCGGCAACATACAATGTTTTTCCATCGGGAGTTCCAATGATACCGTTAGGTGTTTTAAAATCGTCAATTACCCTTGTAATTGTGCCATCCTGACCTAAATAATACACCCCGCGCACATCCTGGATTTCTTTTTGCCCTTCCGGCCACCATGAACGGTGATAGTAAGGATCAGAAAACCAGATGCCACCGCCTGGCGAAATCCATAAATCGTTGGGCGCATTTAAATGTTTCCCGTTATAACCCTCGTGCATCGGAACCAGCTTTTTATTTTCGTCGAAATACGCAATTTGATTTTTCTCATCGGCACAAGTCACCAGCCGACCGCGCGAATCAAAATACATTCCGTTGGAGCGGCCAGTTCCTTCGAGCCAAAGTGAAACCCCGGCTTTTTCGTCCCAAACATAAATGCGGTCGTTGGGCTGGTCGGTAAAGTAAACTTTACCATCGGGCGCTGTTGCCGGGCCTTCGGTGAAGGCATAACCAGAACCGGCCTGTTCAATTTTGGCGTTTTTTGCAATCAAACCTTGTTCTCCTTTTTTCCCAAAAGCAGTACAAGCATAAACGGTAAATAAAATTAAAATCAATTTTTTCATCTCTTTTCAGTTTTCGTTTTTGTAAAAATAGAAATAGATACGGATAAAATGAAGAAATAAAAAGTTTCGAATTGAATTTAATATATTTGTCAGCATCGAAAAATAAATAAATTTAAAATAATCAATTCATGAGAAAATTTCAACACCTGTTATCTTTAGTTATCCTCTTCGCTTTAATCGGTCTCAATACAGTAAAAGCAGAGATAAAATTACCTGCTGTTTTTGGTAACAACATGGTTTTGCAACAACAAACCGAGGCCGCCATCTGGGGG
>Ga0100400_1001977_pt1 | contig 14505 bp, 11 predicted proteins | sample CryGeymeta201524_FD_80420 | JGI IMG/M metagenome (GOLD analysis project Ga0100400, IMG submission 80420) | Groundwater microbial communities from Crystal Geyser aquifers in Utah, USA - Crystal Geyser metaG 2015-24 | ecosystem: Environmental > Aquatic > Deep subsurface > Groundwater | place: USA... | reverse complement strand
ATCCGGCCGGAAAATGGTTCCTGTCTTTTCTGATGTTAATAGGTCGGCTTGAGTTATTCACCATACTTGTACTTTTTAGCCCCTCTTTCTGGAAACAATAAAAATTATAACATTCTGATAATCTGATACTCTGATACTCTAATATTCTACTATTCTAATATTCTAATATTCCAGCTTTCCCTTCCCTTCCCTGACAATGATAATATCGTCCCCGGTACAATCAACAATTGTGGACGGGATAAATTCGCCATAACCTCCATCAATAACCATATCGGCAGTATCCTGATATTTTTCGTGTATCAGCTCCGGGTCGGTTGAGTATTCAAGAATTTCATCCTCATCACGGACTGAAGTGGAAAGAATTGGATTGCCCAGTTCCCTAATGATTTCGCGGATGATATTATTGTCGGGAACACGAATACCTACTGTCTTTTTCCCTTTAAAATATTTAGGTAAGTTGTTATTTGCCTCCAGAATAAATGTAAACGGGCCAGGGAGGTTTTTCTTCATCAGTTTAAAAATTGAATTAGATGTTGGCTTTGTAAAATCTGAAATATGGCTTAAATCGCTGCAAATAAAAGAGAAGTTGTTTTTTTCGACCTTCACATTTTTTATCCGGGCTACTTTTTCAACAGCTTTTGCATTGGTAATATCGCACCCCAATCCGTAAACCGTGTCGGTGGGATAAATTATCAATCCCCCTTTACGCAAAACATCAACGATTTTTAGTATTTCGCGTTGGTTTGGATTTTCGTTAAACAATTTTACCAACATATTATTTATAATTTTGCACGACAAAAATAGTCTTACTTTTTTTGAGAACAAAGTTATTATGCAGATAATTACAACTTCAGATGGTTCGCACACCCTCTATTTGCCCGAAATGGACGAACATTACCATTCGGTAAAAGGGGCCATTGCCGAATCACAATATGTTTACATCAACAAGGGATTTAATTATTCCCCGGGGAAAAATCCACGGGTTTTTGAAGTTGGTTTCGGAACGGGGTTGAACTGTTTGCTAACTGCTTTGCAGGCCGCAAAAAACAAAAGGACAACAAATTACATTTCAATCGAAAAAAATCCGCTCAAAAAAAATACAATTGAGGAGTTGAATTATGGGAATTTAATTTCATTGGAAGCCCAAACTGTTTTCAATAAAATTCATCAATGCAAATGGAATGAATTTGTATCTATTTCAAAATACTTCAATCTGCACAAAATCAAAGGCGATTTAATTGAAATTGATTTAAATCCATTTGAAAATTGCGATGTTATTTATTTCGATGCATTCGCACCCGATAAACAACCCGAAATGTGGACACCACAAATATTCAGTAAAATTTTTTCGGTAACATCATCGGGGGGAATACTGGTCACATACAGTGCAAAAGGCGAGGTCAGGAGACAAATGGCTGCCTGTGGTTTTGTGATGGAACGGCTTCCCGGCCCACCCGGAAAAAATGAAATGTTGCGCGGAATAAAAAATTGAGCAAGGATTTAATTGCCAAAAAATTGCATTATATTCGCACCCTTTAAAACCAAAGCATTAATGTCAGAAAAAAAATTATACGGCGAGCTCGAAAACTTTAGTTATTCATTGGGAATGAGTATTGCCGGGAACCTGATCCAGTCTGGTGTAAAAACAGTTAACCCTGAACTTTTCTTAAGCGGGTTTAAAGATGTTTTTAAAGGAGAAAGAACCCTTATCCATCCCGAAGATGCCAATGTTATTCTCGAAGAATTTATTTCAAAAATAAATCAGAATAAAGGCGCAGGAAACCTGGAGGAAGGATTGAAATTTCTATCTGAAAACCGGAAAAAGCAAGGAGTTGTTGAATTACCAAGTGGCCTGCAATTCATGATATTAAAAGAAGGTGAAGGACAAATACCAACCGCAGCAGACAAGGTAAAATGTCACTATCACGGAACTTTAATCGATGGAACAGTTTTCGACAGTTCGGTAGAGCGTGGACAACCAGCGGTTTTCCCGGTAAACGGTGTAATTCAGGGTTGGGTTGAAGCGCTCCAGTTAATGTCAACCGGTTCAAAATGGCGGCTTTTTATTCCTTCGGAGCTCGCTTATGGTCAAAATGGCGCAGGGGGCGCTATCGGGCCAAACTCAACACTCATTTTCGATGTGGAATTATTAAAAATTATTTAAATATTTTAAAAGATGAAGAACAGTATTATTTATGGGCTGGTAATCGTTTTGGCGCTCAGCGCATCGTGCCAGCAAGGTGGTAAAACCGTAAAACTGGAGTCAAATGTTGACTCGGTAGGATATGCAATTGGTATTCTGGTTGGATCCAACAACCTGAAACAACTTGATGCTGCCCCGGATGGCGCTTCAATTAATAAAGAATCAATGGCTGCTGCTTTCAAGGCCGCATCAATGGGAGAAGAAGCAGTAATAACAGAAGAACAGGCACAGGCAATAGTTCAGAAGTTTTTCGAAGGCGCCGGTGAAAGAGAAGCTCAAAAAAATCTGGAAGAAGGAAATGCTTTCCTCGAAAAAAATAAGGCCCGCGAAGGCGTTACAACAACCGAAAGCGGTCTGCAGTATGAAGTACTAACCGAAGGAACAGGTGAAAAACCAGCAGCCACTGACCAGGTGCGAGTAAATTACCACGGAACTTTAATTGATGGAAAAGTTTTCGACAGTTCTGTTGATCGTGGAGAACCGGTTGTGTTTGGCGTAAGCCAGGTTATTCCGGGTTGGACGGAAGCCCTGCAGTTAATGCCCGTTGGTTCGAAATGGAAAATTTATATTCCGGCGGAAATTGGTTATGGCGAACGCGGTGCTGGTGGCGATATTGGCCCGAATGCCGCTCTTATTTTCGAAGTTGAGCTATTGGAAATTGTAAAGCAATAATCATTAAAAATTTAGGATAAAAAACCCTTTGCAGATTTTTTTGCAAAGGGTTTCTTTTTTACTTTTAACCGGATTAAAAACTAACATAAATTCAAAAAAAAAAATCGAAAAATGGCATTAAGTGTAAAAGGCAGAATTAACCAGATTCTGAAACCTGAGAATGGGGTAAGTAAAGGTGGAAAAGAGTGGAACAAACGTGAATTTGTGATTGAAACCGAAGAGCAATTTCCACGAAAGGTGTGTTTCACTTTGTTTGGCGATAAAACCCCGTTAATCGATGGTTTGTCGGTTGGCGAAATGGTTGATGTTTCGTTCAATCTCGAATCAAGAGAGTACAATGGAAAGTGGTTTCACAATATTAATGCATGGAAAATAGACAAACCATCGACTGGTAATTTACCCGATGGGCCTCCTGAATACAGTATGAATGATATTCCACCTGAACCTGACGAGGATACAGCAACGGATTTGCCGTTTTAATTTACTCTTCCCTTGTAAATACAGGGTTGTCGGGTTTTGATAAACGTGAATTAAAGGCATACCCTTCAGAATTAAAAGCCAGCAAATCCGAGTGATCCGTAATGTCATTTTCAAGGATAAACCGCGACATTAAACCGCGGGCCCTTTTGGCAAAAAACGAAATCATTTTGTAATTCCCGTTTTTTAGATCTTTAAAATCGGGGGTTACAATTTCGGCTTTCAGCTTTTTCCTGTCGATGCTTTTGAAATACTCGTTAGAAGCAAGGTTTATCAAAATCCCACTGCCCGATTCGGCAACGGCTTCGTTTATTTTTTTTGTAATCAGCGGATTCCAGAATGTATATAAATCCTTCGATTTGTAATATTTCAGTTTTGTTCCCATTTCCAAACGGTAAGGCTGAATGAGATCGAGGGGTTTTAAAATGCCATACAAACCCGATAAAATGCGCAGTTTGCTTTGCGCCAACATGAATTTGTCTTCCAAAAGTGTTGCTGCATCCAATCCCTGGTAAACATCGCCATTAAATGCCAGAATTGCCTGCTTTGCATTATCGGGAGTAAACGGGGTTTGCCATTCCTGGTAGCGCTTAAAATTCAATTCTCCCAAATCGGCTGAAATGTCCATTAATGCCGAAAGTTGTTTCGGGCTCATTGTTTTAAGGCGGCCAACTAATTTTTCAGATTCATTCAAAAACTCAGGTATTGTGAAATCCTGAAGTACAGGGGGAGTTTTAAAATCGAGCGATTTGGCAGGTGATATTACTATTAACATATTTATATATATTTCAAAGATACTGATTATTTCTTTTGTGATAAAGTAGCCATAATCAAGAATTACATACTCTGCTGCAATATTAGAATCGACTGCCGCATTGCAGCTTTGTCCTGTTCTGAAATTCCTTCAGCTTTTAATGCCTGCTGATAAACATTTACAGCCTCCCGGGTTTTGCCGTCTTTCATGTAAATATCGACTAAAAAGCTAATTGCAGTTATATATGCCGGATTTGTTTTAATTATTCCCTGCAATGTCTTAACCGCTTCGTTTTTCTGATTGTTTTCCATTTGATAAAACGCCAGGGTGTATGCATATTTTGTCTCTTCAGGTGCAGCGTCCGCTGCTGTTTTTGCGTATTCAACAGCTTCTATCATATTTTTTTTGGCGGTTATTACACTCAGATTGTAAGCAGCAACAGCCTGTTTAGGATTTGCCAGAAGTACGGTTTTTAAAGCCTTTTCCGCTTCATCCAATCTTCCCAGTTCAGCCATTAAAAGTCCAAGATTCAGATTGGCTGCTTCATTTACAGGGTCAACCGCAATAACTTTTAGCAGGTTTTCTTCTGCTTTGGCCTGATTGCCAATGTACGAATAGAGTACACTGCTGTTAATAAGCGGCATTAGCGATTCGGGGTACAAACGGGCAGCATTTTCATACGATTCGAGCGCTTTGTTTGCATCGCCCTGGTTTTGGTAGAATATTCCGAGGTTGTAATGCGAACTCCAGTCGTCGGGCCGGGTTAACATCGATGCCAGGTTTTCTTCCATCGCTTTTGCAAGTACCTCGTTTTCCTGTGTTGTAAACTGCTCCTTTGGGAACACAGCCAATGAATTTGCCGCCGAAATCCGAACCAGTCGGTATTCATCGGTACAAGCCTGCAACAAAACATTTTTAGCTTCCGCGCTAACGTTTCCCATTAAACCATTGGCAGCAGATGATCGAATCAGTGGTGACTTACTTTTTAACGCGCTGATAATCGACGGCCATTTTTGTTCTTTATTACAATTATCCAACGCACGGATAAAAGATGCGGTAACCACTTCGTTTAAATCTTCCTTTACAATGTGGTCAACTATTTTATTCAGTTCACGCCACTCACCCAAACGGGCGCTTCGCAGCAATGTAGCCCATTTTATGGTTTCGTCCTGGTAATTGCCATTTTTTCGCTGCTTAACTATTTTATTGGCCCATTCTGCCGATTTATCAGTATGGCACATATTGCAAGCGTTCGGCGAATCGAACTTTATCGTTGCCTCGGGCATTGGCGGCCTGAATGAATGGTCGCTGCGGTTCATACTCCCGAACATGGTTTTTGGCATGTGACAGTTTACACACAGCGCGCCCGGGCTGCCTTCCTTGTGTCCGGAATGGTTCACAACATCGGCAACCCGTTCGGCATGACAACTTTTGCAGGCATCGTTCGGGTTGTCTTTAAACCTGTCACGTCCACTCGATGTGTGGCACATTACACAGTGAAACTGTCCGTTGCTGTTACATTCATTCATCATCCAGCTTGTGTAGGTGTAATTTTCTCCTAAATCGCGGCCATCAGGATAAAAATCAGAATTATTCAAAACAGTAAGGTCATAGTTATCAAAGAACCTGTCACCAGGCATGTAACCTGCTGTAATTGGCCGCATTTTCGCATGGCATGGAGCACACGACCAGTTGTGCTGGTCGGGAGAAAAGACAGTTGTGGAAATCAAACCCAGCTCTTTTTGCACCTCCCCTTCTTTTGCATTTCTGAAAATACGGACATGATCGCCACTTGGCCCGTGACAAGTTTCGCAATTAATGCCCGCCTCCTGCCAATTGGTTTGATATGAATCGCTGGCCAAATCGAAGTTCGTTTCCAACTGACTTACATGACAACTGTAACACGAAGTATTGAAATTATACATCCTGTCTTTCCAGGGCAACGCCTGGTCTGAAGGTCCTTCCGGAAAATGACGAAGGGCAGATTGCGGGTTATTATACCAGGTTTTACTGTTTAAATTGTAAGCCAGCGGAATGGTTTGAAGTTTGCCTTTTTCGAGGTGAGTTAAAAAATAAAACACATTTTTGCCGCCTAAAACCCAAACCACCTCATAATTTTTAATATTCTCACCATCTTTTTCTATCATCGTCATGGTTGAATCTCCAAGCGTAATTTTATAAAGTTTATCTTCAAGGGCTATATCCTCACTTTCAGGCAGATTTTCGTTTTTTAAAAACTCAGATGTAAGTGGTTGCATGGCTTTTCCGTGATGAGATGTTGACCACAATTCGTAAAACTTAGCATGACATTCAATACAACTCCCCGACCCCACATATTCGTTATCCGCATTTTGAACGGATTGTCGTTTTGTGCAGGATGCCGCTAATAAAACGAATCCTGCTATGAATAAAATCAACTTTGGCATTTTAATGATTTAAAATTTACTCCACAAATATTACTATATTTTGGTAAAGAATGAATTTAATTTACCAACAAAGTGCGATAGAATGACTATTTTAGCAAAAACCATTTAAAAATCATCTGACATGAAAATTGGTATTCTTCGCGAAAATAAAACCCCGCCAGACAAAAGGGTTCCATTAACTCCAGAGCAATGTGTCGAGGTTCAACAACAATTTCCAAATGTAAAAATCATGGTTCAACCCAGCGCCATTCGCTGTTTTGCTGATAATGAATATACAGAACTTGAAATCACTTTAAACGAAGATTTGAGTGATTGCGATATTTTAATGGGTGTAAAAGAAGAAAGAATTGAGGATTTAATTGAAGGAAAAAAATACCTGATTTTCGCGCATGTTATAAAAAAACAACCCTACAACCGCGAATTGCTGCAAACGATACTGAAGAAAAACATTCAGTTAATTGATTACGAAGTGCTCACCAACAGAGAAGGGTTCAGAATTATTGGTTTTGGCAGGTTTGCCGGACTGGTTGGCGCATACAGCGGTTTGCGTGCTTTCGGAATCAGAAACCAGTTTTTCGATTTAAAACCGGCACACGAATGTGAAAATCTGGCGGAAATGATGATTAATATGGACACCATAAATCTGCCGCCATTAAAAATTGCCGTTACCGGCGATGGCAGAGTTGCAAATGGAGTGCTGGAAATTTTAAACTACCTGAAAATTGCGCGGCTGACCCCGGAGCAATACCTTACAACAGAAAAACCCAATTTGCCGGTTTACACCCAATTATTGCCCGAAAATTATGTCAGGCGAAAAAATGGTTATGAATTTGACCTTTTTCATTTCTTTTTAAACCCGACCGAATACGAGAACGCATTTCTTCCTTTTACCGAAACTACTGATTTACTTATGGCTGCCGCCTACTGGGACCCAAAAGCGCCGGTACTATTTACAACCGATAACATGAGGTCAAAATCTTTCCGCATTTCGGTAATCTCCGATATCACCAGCGATATTGAAGGTTCGGTTCCATCAACAAAACGTTCATCGACCATTGAAGAACCTTACTATGATTACAACCCCGTTACCGAAGAATTGGAACCTGCATTTTCCTCGAAAGAAAATATTACTGTACAAGCGGTTGACAATTTACCTTGCGAACTTCCCAAAGATGCTTCTCTCGATTTTGGCCGCAATCTAATTGATAAGGTTTTCCCAAGCCTTTTGGGAGAAGATACAGATGGAATTGTTGAGCGGGCCAGCATTACAAAAAATGGAAAACTTACCCATAAATTTTCTTATTTACAGGATTTTGTGGATGAAAATGCCACAGATTCACAGATTTAATTAATAGGCAATAATGCTGATTGCAATTTAAAATCAGTGAATCTGTGGCTTAAAATCTTGAATTGCTGATGATATCTATTTTATCAACTCAACACTTCTTTTAACAAATTTATCCAAATCGGCGCCTTTCAACATTCCGTTGGCAAGTAATGCCAGGTCTGTCAATTGTTTAGCCAGTTTGTTTTCTTTTCCAAAAGCTGTCAGACTCTCGCGTTTTGTTTCTTCGAGTTTCGATAATTCCTTGTTCAAATCATCGAGTTTTTCTTTGTCAGCCTGCGGAATTTCATCCTCTTTTTTATCTTTTTTAGCTTTCTCCAAAACATCAACTTCAGCTTTTTTAGCTGCAATATCGGCGGCCAGTTTTTCGAGTTTTGCCCCAATTTTTTTATCCTTGCTTTCGAGCACTTTTTTCACCAGCGGATGGTTCAGATTTACCACCAGGTTCAAGCTTTCAGGAAGATCTCCGTACATGTTCATTCCGCCCTGTGTCTGGCTCATGTCTTTCATGCGGCGCATAAATTCGCTGCGGGTAATCACAATCGGAGAACTGTTTTCTCCCAGGTTCTGGAAATCTACAATGAAATAATTTTCCTTACTTTCCGGGCAAACCGCCTGGAAAATGGGCGAGAGCTCCTCTTTTTGTTCCCAGGTCAAATCGTTTTTCGACGAATCATCTTTGTGTACCAGGTTTTCAACCACATCGGAATCAACCCTCACAAATCGTTTTTCGGTATATTTTTCTTCGAATTTGTGAAGTAAATGCGGTGTAAGCACATCGTCAAGCAACAAAACATCGTATCCTTTATTTTTGGCAGCTTCAACAAAAGTATATTGTTCAGTGGCATCGGTAGCGTAAATATGAACCAGATTCTTGTGCTTGTCTGTTTGGTTTTCTTTGATAAGTTTTTCGTATTCCTCGAATGTAAAATATTTACCGTCGATATTTTTAAACAAGAAGAAATTCATGGCCCGGTCGTAAAATTTCTCTTCGGTTAACATTCCGTATTCGATAAAAATCTTCAGGTTGTCCCATTTTTTCTCAAAATCTTCACGGCTGTCCTTAAAAATTTGTGCCAGTCGATCAGCCACCTTTTTATTGATGTGACTGCTGATTTTTTTCACATTCGAATCGCTTTGCAAATACGAACGCGAAACGTTCAGTGGAATATCAGGAGAATCCAAAACGCCATGCAACAGCGTTAAGAACTCAGGTACAATTCCTTCAACTGAGTCGGTAACAAACACCTGGTTGCTGTATAGTTGTATCTTGTTTTTCTGAACCTCGAAGTTGTTTTTGATTTTCGGGAAATAGAGAATACCCGTTAAATTGAAAGGATAATCGACATTCAAATGAATATTGAAAAGCGGCTCATCGGCCATCGGGTACAACTTCCGGTAGAAGTTTTTGTAATCTTCGTCCTTTAAATCAGCCGGGGCTTTTGTCCATGCCGGCGCGGTTTCGTTAATTTGTTCATCCTCCTCGGTATCAACCTGTTTTCCATCTTTCCACTCCTTTTTCTTTCCGAATATTACGGGAACCGGTAAAAACGAACAGTATTTATCGAGAATTCCCCTGATTTTTGATTCATCCAGAAATCCCTTTTCTTCCTCGCTGATGTACATAATAATATCAGTTCCAACTTCTTCTTTTTCAGTTTCATCGAGCGTAAATTCGGGACTTCCGGTACAACTCCATTTTACAGCTTTTGAACCTTCTTTGTATGATTTGGTAACAATTTCAACCCTTTCGGAAACCATAAAAGAACTGTAAAATCCAAGTCCAAAATGGCCGATTATTGCATTTGCATCGTCTTTGTATTTTTCGAGAAAATCGTTAGCGCCCGAAAATGCAATCTGGTTAATGTACTTCTCAATTTCTTCGGCAGTCATTCCAATTCCACTGTCGGAAACAGTAATGGTCTTTGCCTTTGTATCCAATTTCACTTTTACTTTGGCGTTTGTAACATCGCCTTTGTATTCGTCTTTTGACGCAAGCGTTTTTAATTTTTGTGTTGCATCAACTGCATTCGAAACAATTTCCCGTAAAAAGATATCGTGGTCTGAATAAAGAAACTTTTTAATAATCGGGAAAAGGTTTTCGCTGGTTACTCCAATTTTTCCTGTTTGCATATTCTATGATTTTTATATTAATGTTTGCGGGCTATTTTCAAACAACATGCCATTTAACACTTTATGACTATTTGACAGAAGTATAACAATAAAGGATGTTAACAAGACCCAACTCAGTTTTGTATCTGATGTTTTTATTCTAATTTTGAGTTATTCAAAAATGGAATTTGCTTTTGAAGCAGAAACAGAAGTACAAAAAGAATTAAAAGGCTAAACCATGGATATAAAGATTGAAAACGGAAAAATATTTGCACCTCTTAAAGAGAAATGGTTATTTCTAAAACCGGAAGAAGAGGTTAGGCAAAAATACATTGCAAGACTTATTGAAAAATATGGTTTCCAATTAGACCAAATGGCGCAGGAAGTCCGGGTAAATAATGCACAACGAGGACAAGGCCGGGCAATGGCTGACATTGTTATTTGGAAATCGGCAAAGGACAAAAATGAAAATAACAGTCCTGCAATTGTTGTGGAATGTAAAGCTGAACATATTACCGTCAGGGAAGAAGATTATTTCCAGGGATATAATTATGCTTCCTGGGCTGGCGCTGATTTTTTTGTAACAACAAATCTGAAAGAAACAAGAATTTTCAAAGTACTGAAAGGTAAAATGCCCAAAAAACTTGAAGAAGTTATTAATATCCCTGATGCCGAAATAATAAATAACAGCAAAAAAGTTGATGAATTATTAAAACAAACAAAAGCTTTTACCAGGGATGAATTTTCCAGGCTGCTTTTTAAATGCCACAATATTATTCGAAACAACGACAAACTTTCTCCGGAAGCAGCTTTTGACGAAATAAGCAAAATCTTATTTATAAAAATCCGGTACGAACGGGATAATACCGGCGCACAAATATTTTCGACAAAAGAATTCAAAGATGCGCGGGCCAGCTATGAAAAATTTAAGCCCAAAGATGGAATTGAGTTTTATCAGTTTTTATTTCAGCAAACCAAGGAAGATTTTAAAGACGATGATTTATTCGACCCGAACGAAGTCATTCGAATCAGAGAAAACAGTTTCGAAGCCATTGTAAAAGAATTGGAAATTTATAACCTGTCAACAACTTCTGATGATGTGAAGGGTATTGCTTTTGAAAAATTCCTTGGCAAAACTTTCCGTGGCGAGTTGGGGCAGTTTTTTACTCCCCGAACCATTGTTGATTTTATGGTTGAAGTTTTAGACCCGCAGGAAGGTGAAGTTCTCTGCGACCCTTGTTGCGGAAGTGGCGGTTTTTTAATTCGTGCCTTCGAATATGTACGCGAAAAAATTGAGAATGAAATACAGGCTGCCAAAGAAAAAATCAAAAACGAAACATTTACCGCTGAGTATGAAAGCCTTCCGGAAAAAGAAAAAGAAATGACGGATGAAAAGGTAAACGCGCAGTTTGCCAAACTCAATTATGAACTGGATATAAATAACCCAAACAGCAGGTTAAGAACATTAAGTTACGACTGCATTTTTGGAACCGATGCCAACCCAAGAATGAGCCGGACTGCAAAAATGAATATGATTATGCACGGCGACGGGCATGGCGGCGTGCACCATAACGACGGACTGTTGAACGTGAACGGAATCTTTGAGAACCGGTTCGACATTATTCTAACCAATCCGCCTTTTGGCTCAAGGGTTGAAAAAAGTTTAAAGATTACAGAGGCAGACAAATACACCGACATTGAAAGGATAAAAAAATACCAGAAACGTTATGGCCCCGCTTATGACAAAGCGTTGGAACAGGTAAACCGAAACATCGGAAAATCGCTTTTGGGTTTATACAAAACAGGTTCGATGAGTTCTTTAACCGAAGTACTGTTTATCGAGCGATGCCTCAACTTATTGAAACCAGGTGGCAGAATGGGGATAGTTTTGCCCGAAGGCGTTTTAAACAATACCAATTTGCAAAAAGTGCGCGATTTTGTTGAAAGCAAGGCAAAAATAATCCTTATCACTTCCATCCCGCAGGATGTTTTTATTGCTTCGGGAGCCACTGTAAAACCAAGTCTTTTGTTCTTCAAAAAATTTACTGAAGACGAAGCAAAGCGATACAAATCAATTGTTGCCAAAGCTATAAATCAAATTAACGGAAAATATAAACCAAAAGAATTTAAGGCTAAAGAAGCGGTTGAAAAAATTGAGCGCGAATACAATGAAACGGCAAAAACATTAAGAGATAGTAACGCATTAAAAAAACGAAGATTCAAGTTTGATGAAACAGAATACAATAAGTTGGTTGCGAAAGAAAGCCAGTTAAAAACAAGCCTGGCAGAAACAAAGAAAATATACACAAACACAATCAAAGAAATTGAGCAACAAAAGGAATCGGAAATAAAAGCACTGGTTAAAAAAGATTTTGATTACCAGATACCCATTGCCGAGGTTGAAAAAGCCGGAATCAGCACTACCGGCGCTGAAATTGAAAACGAACTGATTCCGCTAAGCAAAGAGTTTGCTGAATACAGGAGGCAAAACCAGTTGTGGGAAAGTAAATACCATGCAATAAAGTATGAAGTAATGGAAGACGGGAAAATGTTTCGGATTCCAATGGCTGGCGAACCACAGGAAATTTATGGGTAATGGAAGTAATTGAAAAAGCATTTTTAAAATCGACCTCGTTGCAGCTTTTGCAAAACTGGAGTGTTCGCTATTTACTTGAATCTCTATTTTCATATAATGAGAAATTTGAGCTTGTTCCAATCGGTTCATTTTTAAAAAAATATAGAAATAAGATTGTTATTGAGAATGGGAAATCATATCAAAGAGTAACTGTAAAAATAAATAACGGTGGCGTATTTCCGCGTGACATTGAAACTGGAGAAAACATAGGTACTAAGTCGCAATATGAAATTAAACCAGGTCAGTTTTTAATGTCGAAAATTGATGCCCGTAATGGTGCTTTCGGATTAGTACCTGCAAACCTTGACGGTGCAATTGTTACAAACGATTTTCCTGTATTTGACATTGACAACACTAAAATCATCCCTGAATTCCTTGTTTTAATTACAACAACAAAAGAATTCATTCATTTTGCGCAAAGTTGCAGCGGTGGAACTACTAACAGGCAAAGAATTGATATTGAAGCATTTTTAAACGTAAAAATTCCGCTTCCTTCCCTTTCTGAGCAAAATAGAATTGTTAAGGCTTATAATGAAAAGATAAAACTTGCTGAAGAACTTGAACAGAAAGCGATAAAAACAGAGAATAGTATTAGTGAATATATTGATAATGAACTTGGCTTAGAATTTTCTTCTGAAGTTAAAAGTCTTGAATCAACTTCATTTCTAAAGTTAATTTCATACTCTCAATTTCATAAGTGGGGAGTTGATAAACAAAAAATGGAAAAAGTTTGGTTTAACAAGAATTTTGAAACAAAACGGATTTTCGAATTATGCAATGTTTCAAGTGGTGGAACTCCAAGTAGGCCAAGAAAAGAATACTACACTGGAAATATTCCTTGGATCAAAACAACTGAAGTTAGAAATGACATCATTTATGACACAGAGGAAAAAATTACAGAAGAAGCTATAACTAACAGTTCTGCAAAATTATATCCAAAAGATAGTTTAATTATTGCTATGTACGGGCAAGGTGCTACAAGAGGAAGGACTGCTAAATTGGGGATTGAAGCCTCTACTAATCAAGCTTGTGCAGTTCTGTTTAATATTAAAAATTCAATAATTGACACAGACTATTTGTGGATATATTTGATGAATGAGTATGAAAGGTTAAGAGCTTTAGCAAGTGGCAATAATCAACCAAACTTAAATGCTCAAATGATTAAAAACTATAAAGTTGTGATACCTCCCTTTGATATCCAGCAAGAAATTAAAACTAAAGTTCAAAAAATGAAAGCTGAGATTAAGAAAAATCAAGAAAAATCGGAAGATGTAAAGCAACAAGCCTTAAAAGAGTTTGAAAACGAAATATTTAAGCCATGCAACTAAAAAGGTTATACATAAAAGAATATAAAATTTTAAAGGACTTCACCCTTGAATTTCCTTATGATTCGAAAAAATATATTTCGGTATTTATCGGCGCAAATGGTTCCGGAAAATCGACGGTTTTGGAAGCGGTTGCAGAAATTTTTAATTGTGTTTTTCTTTTCAAACAGTCACCTTTTGATTTTGAAATTGAATACTCAATTAAATCAGATGATATCTTGTCTGTATTTTCAATATCTAATCCTAAACTTAAGCGTTTACCCATTAAAATAACCGGAGATTCAGGTTATTTGCCAAGAACTGAAATAGATTTTAAGTCAATACCAAAAGAAATCTTTGAATATGGTGATACAGACATAAAACTTAGTTTTGCACAAAGGGATTTCAGAAATTTAATGCCTGAGAATGTTGTAATTTATTATTCGGGATTATCTGATATTATGAAAGAACTCTGCAAACCTTATGAAGACAGACTTTCGGAAGCGTATCGAAAAGGAAATGCCAATATTGACAGAGGTTTCTTTTATTACAAACCCGAACATTTTGGCATCATTCT
>Ga0100400_1001971_pt1 | contig 14531 bp, 11 predicted proteins | sample CryGeymeta201524_FD_80420 | JGI IMG/M metagenome (GOLD analysis project Ga0100400, IMG submission 80420) | Groundwater microbial communities from Crystal Geyser aquifers in Utah, USA - Crystal Geyser metaG 2015-24 | ecosystem: Environmental > Aquatic > Deep subsurface > Groundwater | place: USA... | reverse complement strand
GGTCGATGTCGAGGCCGCCGGTCTTGCCGGGCTGGCCAAGGGCGCCGGCTACAACCGGCGCCAGATCGAGGGCTGGTCGGAGCGTTTTCGCCGCGCGCGCACCTGGAACGTGCTGCGCGGCGAAAAGGTGATGCGCTGGCTGGCAGACAACACGCCCGACGAGGTCGCGATCCGGCTGATTCACGGTGATTTCCGCTTCGACAACCTGGTGCTGGACCCCAACGACCCGCTCCGAATCATCGGTGTGCTCGACTGGGAGATGGCCACCCTGGGGGATCCGCTCATGGATCTTGGCAACGCGATGGCCTACTGGGTGCAAGCCGACGACGACCGCTACTTCCGTGGATTTCGGCGCCAGCCAACTCATCTACCGGGAATGTTCACGCGCGCCGAGGTGGTCGAGTATTACTGCAACAAAATGGGATATGTCCATGAAAAATGGGCATTCTATGAAGTTTATGGACTGTTTCGTCTGGCTGTTATCGCGCAGCAGATCTACTATCGCTATCACCACGGCCAGACCCGCAACCCGACGTTCAAGCGCTTCTGGATCGCGGTCAATTACCTGCTTTGGCGCTGTGGAAGGGTGATGCGGCAGGCCTGAGCGAAGAGTTCGGGGTTTCAGGAGGCTCGGTTTTTGAAAATCGGGTCGGGAAGCCGATTTCGAGTCTGAAGGCTGGAACCTGGAACCGTTGGCCTGCCCCGGGGCATTTAACCGGTGCCGCGCGTTCGGGTCTTGTCCTTCTTTGCATTCTTTTCGAGAAACTCGATGATCATGCCGGCGATGTCGCGGCCGGTAGCACCTTCGATGCCTTCGAGCCCCGGCGAGGAATTGACTTCCATCACCAGCGGGCCGTGGTTGGAGCGCAGCAGATCGACGCCGGCGACGTTCAGGCCCATGATGCGTGCCGCGCGCACTGCGGTGGAGCGTTCCTCGGGCGTGATCTTGATCAGGCTGGCCGTGCCGCCGCGGTGCAGGTTGGAGCGGAATTCGCCGGCCTTGGCCTGACGCTTGATTGCCGCGACCACCTTGTCACCGATGACGAAGCAGCGAATGTCGGCGCCGCCGGCCTCCTTGATGTACTCCTGGACCATGATCGAAACGTTCAGACCCATGAAGGCCTCGAGCACGCTTTCGGCAGCCTGGCTGGTCTCGCACAGTACGACACCGATCCCCTGGGTGCCTTCTAGCAGCTTGACCACCAGGGGCGCACCTCCGACCATCGCCATCAGGTCGCCGATGTCATCCGGCGCGTTGGCAAAACCGGTGACGGGCAGCCCGATGCCGCGCCGCGACAGCAGCTGCAGCGAGCGCAGTTTATCGCGCGAGCGGTTGACCGCGACCGATTCATTCAGCGGAAAGGTGCCCATCATCTCGAACTGGCGCAGCACTGCGGTGCCGTAGAAGGTGACCGATTGGCCGATCCGCGGAATGACCGCGTCGAACTCCTCCAGCGTGTTGCCCCGGAAATGCATCGTCGGCCGGTGCGAGGCGATCGACATGTAGCAGCGCAGCGTATCGACGATCTTGAGTTCATGACCGCGCTGCTGGGCGGCCTCGGCCAGACGCCGGGTCGAATAGATGTTGCGTGAACGCGACAGGATGGCTATGCGCATGGAAATCCTAGAATGATTCAGAGTCGAGTCGAGGCTTGCCCTGCAGGAAGGCTCGGGCCGGGTAGACCATGGCATGGTCTTTCATCGCCGCCCGACCGAGCAACATGCGATAGCGCATTTTCGCACGATTGGCCAGCGTGATGTCCACGCTCCAGCGATTGTGACCGATGATCAGGTCAGTGCGGATGATGAAGCGTTCCTGGTGGTGACCGGTGCTTGAGCGGACCACGCGCACCCCCTTGAGATCTGCCTCGCACAACTGCCAGTGGTCAGGCTTGCCGTGACGGCCATGGACCCGGAACCGCACCCGGTCGACGCCGGCCTCGACGTAGCGCTCGACCAGGGTGGCGTGCAGCGCACAGGATTTGGCCCCGGTATCGGTTCGCGCCCGCAGGCGCTCGATGCCGAGCTGGGGCAGGGCCACCCACTCGCAGGCACCGATGATCATGTTGGGTTCGCGATGGATCGGCATCGGCGGCCTCGAACGGATGGAAACCCCGACAGTCTAGGCAAAAAAAGCGCGGGAACAAGCCCCATCGGTCGAAGGTCAGGCCCCGCGACGGGCTTGTGCCGGGTGTTGCGGCGGGCTCCGATTGGTCTTGCAGGAGCCGGCCTGCCGGCGAACAATCAGCGTGCCGGCTTATCGGGCTCGAAGCCGGTGACGAAGATCCTGTCGCTTGCCGGGACCAGCCGCACCAGCCAGGATGTGCCGGTGGTGGTGTCGAAGGCCCCGGTGTAGACCTCGCGCCGGTCGTTGATGTATCCGACCCCGACGTTCCAGTTCGAGAATTCGTCGGTAAGCAGCGTGTCCAGGCCGTGAACCAGCTGTTGCTCGGCTTCGAACCAGATCCCGGTCGACGAAGCGATGTCGCCGAGGTTGTTGAGATCGTAGAAGCCGACGAAGCGCTGCGGCAGTTCGGATGGGTTGAGGCGATGGTAGCCGTCGGCAGGGTCGTGATAGAGGGTCAGCCAGTTTTCCGTCGGAATGCTGCTGGTGGTGTTTCCGGCGATCACGCTGCGACCCGTGTCGTTGACCGCGTAGGCAATGCCGAAGGCGAAATTTGGGCCTTCGGGCGGGTTGGGCACGCCCAGGTCCTCGACGACCCCGGTGTCCAGATCCATACGCAGCTGGTCGCCGACGATGATTCCGTTATGGTCACTGAGGTCGCGAACAGTGGCGTCGAATCCCAGCGGGCGGAGCTCGATCGGTGCGGCACTCATCGAGAATAGCGTAGTCGGACCGCCGGAAAAACCGAAGAACCGCGACCAGCCGATCAGCGTGCCGGCCTCATCGATACCGACGATCTGACCGCCTTGGATGGCGAGATTGCCGCCCAGCGGGCTGGGTAAGGATGCAAATTGCTGCGGGATGGTGATTTCATAGGTCCCCTGGGCATTCCGGCTCCAGACCGCGGGTTCACCGACATCCTGCGGAAAGCCCGCATCGGAGACCGTACCGACAACGGTGCCGGCGGAATTGGCGTCGAAGGCATCGGCGCTGTTGTATCCAGGCGGCAGCGGGAGCATCACGACGCCGTCGGTCGATGTGGCGACGAAGGCCTGCTGCTGGCCGTTGATCACCATCGAGCCGACCAGGTGTCCGCCAGGGCTGGCGCCGCGCAAAAAGGTGCTGACGTTGATCTGCGCGATGGTCTCGACTTGATAGCCGGGCACTTCTGCATCGACGCTGCTGCCGGCAGCCAGCAGCAAAATCAGGATGCCGCCGGCGCTGGATCGCGATTGTGATTCGGACTTGATCATGACGGACTCCCTTGATCTGGCCCCGGGCCGGATGATGTTTATTGCTTTGGTGCATCGAATGTACAGGAACTTCGATCATTTGTAAATACAATTACAAACATTTCTCGGGCAAGACGCCTGCCGGGCGATGCCGCGCCGACTCGAGCCGGCCTCGTCTACAATGAAATGTTATTGCTGCCGGACATCGATTCCCATGGAACAGACTGCACTCAGGGCCCTACAGGACGACCTCGCCGGACGAGCAGCCATGCTCCGGAGGTATCTTTGACTACGATGGCAAGCTGGAGCGGCTGGAAGAAGTCAATCGGGAACTGGAAGACCCCGGCGTCTGGGAGGACGCCGAGCGTGCCCAGGGGCTGAACAAGGAGCGCGCGGCGCTGGATAAATCACTGACCGCCCAGCGCGAAATCATCGAAGGCGTCCATGACGCCGGCGAGCTGCTGGAAATGGCGCAGGAAGAGGGTGATGATGAGATCCTGGCCAGTGTCGAGGCCGACCTGAAGTCGCTTTCGAGCAAGCTCGAGACGCTGGAATTCCAGCGCATGTTTTCCGGCGAGATGGACAACCGCCCGTGCTTCATCGACATCCAGGCCGGTTCCGGCGGCACCGAAGCCCAGGATTGGGCCGAAATGCTGCTGCGTATGTATCTGCGCTGGGCCGAATCCCGTGATTGGGAGGTCGAGTTGCTCGAGGTATCCGAGGCCGAGGTGGCCGGAATCAAGAGCGCGACGATCCGCGTCGAGGGCGACTACGCCTATGGCTGGTGCCGCACCGAGACCGGCGTGCACCGCCTGGTGCGCAAATCACCCTACGACTCCGGCAACCGTCGCCATACATCGTTCGCCAGTGTCTTTGTCTCGCCGGAAGTCGACGACAACATCGAGATCGAAATCGATCCCAGCGATCTGCGGGTCGATGTCTACCGCGCCTCCGGCGCCGGCGGCCAGCACGTCAACAAGACCGAGTCGGCGGTGCGCATCACCCACGAACCCTCGGGCATCGTGGTGCAGTGCCAGACCGACCGATCGCAGCACAAGAACAGGGATCGCGCGATGAGCCAGCTGCGCGCCAAGCTCTACGAGATGGAGTTGCACAAGCAGCGCGAGGTGGCCCAGGCAGCCGAGGACCAGAAAGCCGACATTGGCTGGGGCAGCCAGATCCGCAACTATGTGCTCGATCAGTCACGAATCAAGGACCTGCGCACCGGCATCGAGCGTACCGACACGCAAAAAGTGCTTGACGGCGACATCGACGAATTTGTCGCCGCATCGCTGAAGCAGGGTTTGCAATAGAGTCTTTTTGAACCGCAGATTACGCAGATTTACGCAGATTTTTAAGCTCGAATGAACTTCCTTGCAGCGATGCGCGCCGTGGAAAACAGACTACGGCTCAACGGTCGGCGCCTGGCCGACAGGTCCGAGTCGAGGATTCAGGACCGATCCATGCAGTGAGTAGTTCCCCCATCGCCGGGCCAAAAAGTCTTAAATTCAATCATCTGAGAAAATCTGCGTAATCTGCGGTTCATTAATTTACAAATCGCTGACCCACCTACGTATTCAGGAATAACCAAGACTCAGGATCATGACCGACAAGACCGAACAGACCGACATCGAACAGCATGACGAGAATCGCCTGATCGCGGAGCGGCGCGTGAAGCTTGGCGAGATGCGCGAGCACGGCCAGGCGTTTCCGAATACCTTCCGACCCGAACACACGGCGGAGGGGTTGCTGGCCGAGTACGGCAATGCCGGGGCCTGGCCGCAGGAGCGCTTCGAGGCCGAGCCGGTGGCAGTCACGGTGGCCGGGCGAATGCTGTCGCGGCGCATCATGGGCAAGGCCGCGTTCGTGCACATCCGCGATGGCTCGGGCCAGTCGATCCAGCTCTACCTGCGCCGTGACGACCTGCCCGAGGGCCTCTATCAGGCGTTCAAGCGCTGGGATGTCGGCGATATCGTCGGTGCCGCCGGCGTGCTGATGCGCACGCGCACCGGCGAGCTCAGTATCCATGCCAGCCGGGTCGAGCTTCTGGTGAAGTCGCTACGTCCGTTGCCGGAAAAGTGGCACGGCCTGAGCGACCAGGAGATGCGCTACCGCCAGCGCTACGTCGACCTGATCGCCAACCCGGAGGTGCGCGAGACCTTTGTCAGGCGGGCGAAGATCGTGCGGCTGATTCGTGACTTCCTCGAAGCCCGCGGCTTCCTCGAGGTCGAAACGCCGATGATGCATCACATTCCTGGCGGGGCCACGGCGCGGCCGTTCGTGACCCATCACAATGCGCTGGATCTCGACCTCTACCTGCGCGTCGCGCCGGAGTTGCACCTGAAGCGGCTGGTGGTCGGCGGCCTGGAACGGGTTTACGAGATCAACCGCAACTTCCGCAACGAGGGCGTGTCGACCCGGCACAATCCCGAGTTCACGATGCTGGAGTTCTACTGGGCATATGCCGATTACAACGACCTGATGGATCTGAGCGAGGCGATGCTGCGACAGATCGCAGGCGAGCTGGGGCATGACGGCGGCAAGGTCGAATACCAGGGTGAAACCATCGATTTCGGCTCGACCTTCCTGCGGCGCACGGTGGAAGAGGCGGTGCTGGAGTTCAACCCGGACCTCGATGCGGCAGAACTTCGCGATCCGGCCGCGCTTCGTCGGGTCTGCACACGCATGAATCCGCGCACCGAGGCCGGTTGGGGCTGGGGCAAGCTGCTGCTTGAAATCTTCGAACAGACGGTCGAGGAAAAGCTGGTCCAACCGACCTTCATCACCGGCTACCCGACCGAGGTCTCGCCGCTGTCGCGGCGCAGCGATGACGATCCCGAAGTGACCGATCGCTTCGAGCTGTTCATCGCCGGGCGCGAGATTGCCAATGGCTTCTCGGAACTCAACGACCCCGAGGACCAGGCTGAGCGCTTCCGCGCTCAGGTCGCGGCCAAGGACGCCGGCGACGCCGAGGCGATGCACTTTGATGCCGACTACATCCGCGCTTTGGAATACGGCATGCCGCCGACGGCAGGTGAAGGCATCGGCATCGACCGTCTGGCAATGCTGTTCACCGACTCGGCCTCGATCCGCGATGTGCTGTTGTTTCCTTATCTTCGGCCGGAGGCTGCCGACTGAGCGATCGCCCTGACGGTCATGCGCCGACACCGGCGGCAGGTATGAATCGCGATCGTTAATAGCGATCGTTACTAGCGATCGAGCTGGCCGGTTTTTGCGCCGGATTGCGTTGTTCATCAGGTATCCCGATCCTGATGGAGTGTTGTCGATGTCCTGCAAGAATTTTCTTTGTCCGTGCGTCCTGTCGGTCGGCCTGGTCGCGCTGGCTGCCAGCAGCCACGCCGAGACGGACTGGCAGATTTCCGAAGCGATGGTGCTGGAGCGCTTCGGCACGCTGGACGTTTCGGACGAAGACCTGTGGCAGATCAACGAAGAATTATCGGCTCTGCCGTCGGCGCCGCGGGGTGGTGCAATCCGCTATGTCGGGCCGGCATGTCCGTTCACCACGATCCAGTCTGCGATCAATGCATCCAGCGACGGCGATACCGTTCGTGTGGTCACCGGAAGTTACAACGAACCGGTGTCGATCGGAAATCGGACGCTGAATCTGGTCGGCGGCTTTCCCGACTGCTCGGCGATCGCCCCGACCGGGCGCAGCACGATCGATCGTGGTGGTTCGGGCCTGGGCATGGATATCTTCTATTTTGCAGCCGCGGCCGACCCCATTGGCACGGTCAACGTCGAGAACTTCGTGATTCGCGGCGGTGGTGGCACTGGTTTCAGCTCCGGCGGCGTGCTGGTCGAGGGACGGCCGGGCAGGCTTTCGGTCAATTTCCGCAACGTGCAGATTTCCGACAATTCGCGTGATGCTGTGGGCGAAAACGGTGGAGGCCTCCGCATCATCACCACGGCCGACGCCGCTGGCGGCGGCGCGATGGTCACCCTGGACAATGACTCGATCGTGATCCGCAACACCGCCGGCGGCGACGGCGGCGGCGTGCATTGTCGATCGACCCACGATAACGGGACCGCTACGCTGCTGCGCATGGGCACCACGCTGGTGTTCGACAACGAAGCGGTCAATGGTGGCGGCATTGCGGTCGATGGCTGCAAGAACGTGTTCCTCTACAACGGCGGGCCAGTGGTTCTGATCTTCCCGACCGGCGGTATCCTGGGCAATACGGCCAGCAGTACCGGTGGCGGAGTCGCGGTGCGCAATGGCGGGGACGTGTGGATTCGCTCGGTCGAGTTCGCCGGCTTCGGCGACGCCGACGAAGCTGCCCTGATCAGCGGCAACAACGCCAATATCGGCGGCGCGGCAGACGTGCGTGGTGTCGACAGTCGTCTACGGGTCGAAGATGCCTATACGATCGGCAACACGGCGTCGCAGGGCGCGGCATTCAGTGTGAACATTGACGGCAGGCTGGAGGTGTTTCGCCGGACCGGGACGGCGGCCTGCGATCCGATCGTGAGCGGCGGCGGCGTGCTCAGCCGTCCGCCGTGCAGCGTGATCGACGGCAACCAGGCTTCCAGCGGTGGTGGAGCGCTGCTCATCGTCGGTGAGTCGTCGGCCGAATTCAGCCGCAGCTTCATCCGCAGCAACACTGCGGGTGGCGGAGGGGGAAGCGTTGTGCTTATCGGAAATCCGTCGATCTATGCTGGCCCCAACACCGAAGTCCGGATCGAGGCCTCGGTGATCCACGACAACAGCGGGTCGTTCGTGTTTCAAGTTGCCAACAACGCCGAGCTGGTCGTCAGCCACAGTTCGGTTGCGGACAATCCGAATACGCTGGTACGCGTCGAAGCCGTGGATGGTCTGGTAGCAAGGGCGCGCTTCCAGAGCTCGATCATCGATACGGGCGTTGCGTTGATGAGCAGTCTGGCCGGCAGCGGACAGACGCGATTCGAGTTGGACTGTGTGATCGGCAACGTGGCTTCCGGGGATACCGGGGCCACCAACATCCCGTTCTACAGCCAGATCGATCCCGAGTTCGTCGATCAGGACGGGCGCGACTATCGGCTGCGCGCGACCTCGCCGGCGATCGACTATTGCGACGAATTCAATCCCGCGCTGTTTCCCGACATCGAAGGCAATCCGCGCGGGATTGCGTGGAACGGGCCGGCGACGACGGTGCCGCCCACCTCGGTCAACGGCGGGCTGTTCGACCTGGGGGCCTACGAGATTCCGTTCCAGATCACCAACACCGATGTTGCGCTGCGCACCAGTCCAGCCGGACAATCCTCGGTGTTCGTCAACAATGGCGAGCCGGTCCAGCTGACGCTGGTGATGAGCAACCAGAGTTCCAATACAGCGTTCGGGCCGATCGAGCTGATCGATGATTTTACCTCGGGTGCTGTGCTCAACCAGACCTGGTCGTGCGCGCCGCCGCCGGGCGTGAGTTGCACGCCGGCCTCGGGCACGGGTGATATCTCGACTACGGTCAGCGGAGTCGAGCCGGGTGATCAGCTGTTCTTCTTCGTCCAGGCCGACTTGGCCCAGCCGAACCAGGACCAGGATTTCCAGTACATTGCGATCGCAACCGAGTCGCAGTTCAACCTGGATACCAACCCCTCGAACAACGAGGTGTTGCTCGATATTCGTTCACGTCTGTTCGCCGACGGTTTCGAGTAGGACCGGATTCGCCGCGGCGGCCGGGTGCCGCCGCGGTGTCAGTCGTCTCGCGCCAGGCGCGGTTGTGGCTGCACGCGCGGGTCGCTGTAGTCGACCTCGGCCGGGCGCTCGCGGCCACAGATTCGGGCCATGGTGACCGCAATGGATTTCCATGGATTCATCATCTCGTCGATGGTGGGAGCGCGGCGATGGGTACAGATCACGGTGCCGTCGGCCAGCACGTAGCGGGCGCGGGAACTGCCATCATTTTCCTTCCAACTGTCGCCTTCGGGCCTGACCCGGCCGACATGTGCCGATAACCAGCCGCGCGTGCCGGGCAGGCCGCGGATCGGCGCACCGGATGGGCCCCAGGGGAACTGGCGCTGCGGCAGGTGTTCGCGGGCAACTGTTTGCTGCTTGATCGATTGCAGGATTCGGTCGGCCAATTGCTGCCCGGAATCGTGCTGGGCACGATCACCCAGTGGCAGTTCCGGCGCCGGCTCAGTGTCGAGCGACGGAGCTTGGGTTTCGGTCGTGCTGATCTGCGCTTCGGTTTGCGCAAGATCCTGGACCGGTTCGGGTCCAGGTTCGTGTTCGAATGCCTCGGGCTCGGGCTTCGGCGGCAGTTCCGGTGGCAGCAGTTTCAGTTGGATTGTGATGGGGCGCTGCAACGCTGTCTGTGGGTTGCCCGATAGTTTCACGGCCACGACGGCCAGTACAAGATGCAGTGCCAGCGAGCCTGCAACAGCGCCCGGTGGCCAGCGCGACAGCCAGGTTTGGCGATGGGGGTCAGCGCTGTCGACGCGGGTCTGCATCTATCATGGCTCGTGCTGCGGGACGGATTGGTCGCGGACGTTTGGGAGCAATTCCGGATCGCGAATGAAAACTGTCGCGGACCGATTCGGTTGCTGCGCGGCGGTGCGGGTTGGGCACCATGTGTTGAGCTTGGCCGGGCAGGCGGACTGGTACACCAGTGTACCCCGTCGTTAATCCTGTAACGTTCAGCGAGTCGGAAAGCGCTTGGCCGCAAGGCAGGGCTCGCCGGGAATGCATATTGCCTCTCCAGGAGCCCTGACGCCGCAGATGAGCGCGATTGTTTTTTCGTTCGGGCTCGCCCTTCGGGAGTGCGTCTGAGTCGAAATTGCGACGTTCCGACCCTTGTAGAGGGCTTGCCATTCACTGCGGGTCGCGCGTTGCACTGTCGACTCAGCCACACTCTGAATGTCACAGGATTGACGACGGAGTACACTAATGCACTGGTGTAGAAATTATCGTTAAATCCACCAAAGACAAGGAATCGAGATGGCTTACCAGCATGTCAAGATGCCGGATTCCGGCACCCGCATCACCGTCGAGAACAACCAGCTGAAGGTGCCCGAGGATCCGATCCTGGGCTTTATCGAGGGCGATGGAATCGGCATCGACATCACCCCCGCCTGCATGAAGGTCTGGAATGCCGCAGTCGAAAAGGCCTACCACGGCAAGCGCAAGGTGCACTGGGCCGAGTTGTTCCTGGGTGAGAAGGCTGCTGGTATCTATGATGGCAATTTCTTCCCGGAAGAGACGCTGGAGGCCATCAAGGATCTCACCGTGGCGATCAAGGGCCCGCTGACCACGCCGGTCGGCGAGGGTTTCCGCTCGCTCAACGTGTCGCTGCGCCAGACTCTGGACCTGTATGCCTGCGTCCGGCCGGTCAAGTATTACAGCGGTGTTCCGTCGCCGATGAGGAATCCGGAAGCGCTCGACGTGGTGATCTTCCGGGAGAATACCGAGGACGTCTATTCGGGCATCGAGTTCGAGGCGGGTACGCCGGAGAACAAGAAGCTGGCCGATTTTCTGCGTAACGAAATGGGCGCGAATTTCTTCGAGGACGCAGCACTCGGCATCAAGCCGATTTCGGCCTTCGGCAGCAAGCGTCTGGTGCGCAAGGCGATCCAGTACGCGATCGACAACAATCGTGAGTCGGTGACCCTTGTGCACAAGGGCAACATCATGAAGTTCACCGAAGGCGGTTTCCGCAAGTGGGGCTACGAGGTGGCGGCCGAGGAATTCGGTGATGTGACCATTACCGAAGACGAACTCTGGGAAAAGTACGACGGCAAGCGCCCGGAAGGCAAGGTTCTGATCAAAGACCGGATCGCCGATATCATTTTCCAACTGCTGTTGCTGCGTCCGGACGAGTTCGATGTCCTCGCAACCATGAACCTCAATGGCGATTACCTTTCCGATGCCGCGGCGGCCCAGGTTGGCGGTATGGGTATCGCACCGGGTGCCAATATGGCCGACCACGTTGGCGTATTCGAAGCCACTCACGGCACCGCGCCAAAGTATGCCGGACAGAACAAGGTCAACCCGTCCTCGCTGATGTTCTCGGGTGTGATGATGTTCGACTACATTGGCTGGACCGAAGTCGGACTTCTGATCGAGAACGCCTTTCGTCAGGTCGTCGCCAAGGGAATCGTGACCTACGATTTCGCGCGCCAGATCAACAATGCCACCGAGGTTTCGACCTCGGGCTTCGCCGACGCCCTGGTCGAGGCGATCCAGGCGTCCTGATGACGGGCGCAGGCTTCTGGGTTGAGGTCGCCTCGGCCCTGGCCGAGGCCGATCCAGGCGCGAAGTGTCTGCGCGTCGATCATGTTGAAGCCCTGCTGGGACAGGCCGCCGGGCTCGGCCCGGCGCCGCCGGAGCTTGCTCCGCCGGCCGCAGGCCGTCCTCCACAACCGATTCTGGTGCGGCCAGGCGAGCTGCCGCGGCGTGGTCTGGGCACGGTCGAGGGTCGCATCGCCTTGCTTCATGCGGTTGCGCACATCGAGTTCAACGCGATCAACCTTGCGCTCGATGCCGCATTGCGCTTCCCCGACATGCCAGCAGCCTTTCAGATCGACTGGCTCAGCGTCGCTTTCGACGAGACGCGGCATTTCCGGATATTGCGTCAACGACTCGATGAATTGGGCGCCGGCTATGGTGATCTGCCGGCCCACAACGGGCTCTGGGACATGGCCGAAAAGACCGCACACGACGCGCTGGTGCGCATGGCGCTGGTGCCACGCGTGCTCGAGGCGCGCGGCCTTGACGTTACTCCCGGCATGATCGAGCGTCTGCGCAGCGTCGGCGATGAGGCCAGCATTGCCTGTCTGGAAATCATCCTGGCCGAGGAGGTTCGGCATGTTGCCATCGGCAGCTACTGGTTCCGAACGCTGTGCGCCGAGCGCAGTCTGGATCCCGAGCCGACCTTTCGTCGGCTGCTCGATCAGTACTTTACCGGGCCGTTGCGTGGCCCGTTCAATATCGAAGCTCGGCTTCGTGCCGGCTTCAGCGAACCGGAGCTGGATCGACTCGCTTTGGCCTGAATCGGCGGGATTGGCAATCATCGATGTGTCCCAATGCAGGAGCAAGCACATGAACTCAGGAATCAGGCCCGGCGCGCCGCGAGCGGTGCGGCTGCTGTTTACCGTCAGTCTGCTGGGCATGTCCGGCCTGGTCCTTGCGGGCAGGCCCGGGCCACTGGATCTGGTCGAAACGCTGGACCTTGAGCGTTATCAGGGTCGTTGGTACCAGATCGCACTGCTGCCCAACCGCTTCCAGGACCAGTGCGTCGGTGAGACCTCGGCCGAATACACGCTGCTGGACAATGGCCGAGTGCGCGTCGTCAACCGTTGTCGGACCGCTGGCGGTGAATTCGAAGAGGTCGTGGGCGAGGCGCGCCGGCCCGATCCGGGCCAGCCAGCGAAACTCAAGGTGCGATTTGCACCGAAGTGGCTTGCCTGGTTACCGCTGGTCTGGGGCGATTACCAGGTCATGGCGCTGGATCAGGACTACCGCTGTGTGCTGGTCGGCGAGCCTTCGCGCGAGTTCCTATGGGTGCTGGCGCGGGAGCCGTCGATCCCGACCGAGCGGTTGGATGCCCTGTTGGCTGAGGCACGGCGCCAGGGGTTCGATAGCGACAGGATCGTTATGAGTCGGCAGCAACGGCCATGAAGCCGGATGTCATCGTGATTGGTGCCGGTTGGGCCGGTTTGACCGCTGCGGCCCGAATGTGTGAGGCCGGTCTTGGCGTGCTTGTGCTGGAGAAGTCGCGCGGCCCCGGAGGGCGCAGCGCAACCCGGCGCGCCGACACTGCCCGGTTCGATCATGGCGCGCAGTATTTCACCGCCCGCAGCGGCGCATTTGGTCGCCAGTTGCAGCAGTGGCGCGATGCAGGCCTGGTTGCGCCATGGCGACCGCGGCTGGCGGAGCTTGGAGGTCGCGACGGCCATCATGATCCCGACGCCACCTCGCGCTACGTCGCCGTTCCCGGGATGAACGCGATCTGTCGTCAGCTGGCGAACGGGCTGGATTGTCGCTACCAGGCCGAAGTCGAGTCACTGCGCTACGACCAGGGCTGGACCGTGACCCTGAGTGACGGCGAGCAGCTGCGCGCGCCGAGACTGCTGTTGACCGCACCGCCACGGCAGGCCGCAGGGCTGCTCGGCGAGACGGATCCGATGCACGCTGCGCTGGTCACAGTCGACTTTGCCCCCTGTCTTGTGACAATGCTGCAATTCGACCAGCCACTGGATCCGGGTTTCGACGCGGCCTTTGTCAACATCGAGTCGCGGCTGGGCTGGATCGCCTGCGATTCGAGCAAGCCAGGTCGCAGCGGTCATTGCTGGGTTTTGCACGCAACACCGGAGTGGTCAACTGCCAATCTCGAGTTGCCGATCGACCAGATCGCGGCGAGTCTGCGTGAGTCCTTCGCGGAGCTGCTGCAGACTGAATTGCCTGAGCCGCGGCTGCAGCTTGGTCACCGATGGCGCTACGCATTGGCGTTGAACCCGGCCGAGGAGGGATTCCGCGCCGATCCGCGGCGAGCGCTGGCGATTGCCGGTGACTGGCTGTCGGGCAGCCGGGTCGAGGGTGCATGGGTCAGCGGTCGCAAGGCCGGCCAATGGCTGGCGCAGACCGCCTGATCCGGGCAGTTGCAGTCACGCTCGGCCGGTACAATACCGAAATGGTGGATTCCAGCGAAGCCAGGCTTCTCGACGGACGCGCAGTCGCGGACCTGCTGATCGAAAATGTTGCCCATGCGGTCGAAAATGCGGTTGCGCGCGGCCGGCGTCGGCCGGGCCTGGCCGTGGTTCTGGTCGGTGACGATGCGGCGTCCGACATTTATGTCGGCAACAAGGTGCGCGCCTGCGGGCGCGCCGGCATCGTCTCGCGCGATTTCCGTCTGGCCCACGGCTCGGACGAAAAAAGCCTTTTGGCCCTGATCGATGAACTCAACGACGATCCGCAGATTGACGGCATTCTGGTGCAATTGCCGCTGCCGCCACACATGAGTGAGCATGCCGTGACGCGGCGGATTTCGGCCGACAAGGATGTTGATGGCTTCCATCCGGTCAACGTCGGCAAACTGGCGCTGCGTTCACCGGAGCTGCGGCCGTGCACTCCCCGGGGTGTAATGACGCTGCTCAATCACTACGGTCTGGATACCAAAGGCTCGCATTCGGTGGTCGTCGGCGCATCGAACATCGTCGGCCGGCCACTGGCGCTGGAACTGCTG
>Ga0100400_1001965_pt1 | contig 14551 bp, 12 predicted proteins | sample CryGeymeta201524_FD_80420 | JGI IMG/M metagenome (GOLD analysis project Ga0100400, IMG submission 80420) | Groundwater microbial communities from Crystal Geyser aquifers in Utah, USA - Crystal Geyser metaG 2015-24 | ecosystem: Environmental > Aquatic > Deep subsurface > Groundwater | place: USA... | reverse complement strand
GAATTTGTCCCCGCCATCTACGCAGCAGAGCTTGCGCTTCTCATCGCCCTGATCCAGAAATTGCCAGAACCCGCAACCACCGCCTTGCTTGTCGGACATAACCCCGGTTTCTCAAACCTCGGCAAATGGCTGTCCCTCGCAGCACCCGACTGGCTACCAACCTGCGGCCTGCTGGAACTGAGACTCGACATAGATCACTGGTTCGAGGTTCACGAGGGTTGTGCCAATCTGCTGCACTACGATTACCCGAAAAGGCTGGTCTAAGGCGGCTGAAAAATGTCACGGATAGGAGCAAGCAAAGATTCTTAATCTGCGCTTACTGAGGGAATTCTATCCCTTTAGATTTTTTTAGCGGAAAATAAGGAGCGGATCATGAAATGGTATCAGATGAATCCCGGGCAGGCACTTGAGCACTTCAGCACTTCTGAAGAGGGCCTCTCTGAACAAGAGGCCGTTAGGCGGCGCGAGAAATACGGCCCCAATAAGCTGGCCGAAGGTGAAGAGATCAGCCGTCTGAAGATCCTCCTGCATCAGTTCACCAGTCCCCTTATCTATATCCTGCTGATTGCCGCCGTCGTCACCTCCCTTTTGGGGGAATATATCGACACCGGCGTGATCATGGCGGTGGTGCTGTTGAATGCGATCATCGGCTATTTACAAGAATTTAAAGCTGAGGAGAGCGTCCGGGCACTCAAGCAGCTGCTGGTGGCCAAGGCGCGGGTGGTTCGTGGCGGACAAGAAAGGGAAATACCCGGGGTTGATCTGGTGCCGGGTGACATTGTGCTGCTCGCTTCCGGAACCAGGGTGCCTGCCGATTTGAGATTGCTGCAGACTAACGAGCTGCGGATTGACGAGGCGATGCTGACCGGCGAGTCGCTTCCTGCGGAAAAAAAGAACGCCGCGCTTGATGAGGAGGGACTTACCCCGGCCGACCAGATCAATATGGCCTTCATGGGAACCGCCGTGGTCAACGGTCGCGCCAAGGGGGTGGTGACTGGCACGGCTGGAGAAACAATCCTGGGCGGCATCGCCGACGATGTCAAAGGTATCGGCCTGATCAAGGCACCCATCCAGGAAAAGATCGAACAGTTTGCCCGCACCATCGGCCTGATCGTCATGGGCGCTTCTGCTCTGCTGTTCGGCATCGGCATGTTGCTGGGAGAAACCGCCAAGGATATGTTCATGGTGGCGGTGGCGGCTGCGGTGGCGACGATTCCCGAAGGTCTGCCGATTGTCGTGACCATCGCCATGGCGGCGGGTGTGGCGCGGATGGCAAAGCATAACGCCATCATCAGAAAGCTGCCGGCTGTCGAAACTTTGGGGAGCACGACGACGATCTGCTCCGACAAGACCGGCACCCTCACCCGCAACGAGATGACCGTTACCCGGCTGTTTGACGGGGAACAGGTCTACGAAGTCGGTGGAACCGGCTACGAGCCGCGCGGCGAGATTACAACCGGTGGCGGCCAGATTGACCTGACCGGCAATCACCCCCTTGGTCTGCTGCTGAGGATCGGTCTGCTCTGCAACGAGTCCGGTGTCTACGAAGAAGAGGGGCGCTGGAAGGTGGATGGCGACCCCACCGAGGGGGCCCTGCTGGTCTCGGCGCTGAAAGGCGGCCTGGCAAGCGAAGAAGAGAAGCAGCAGCATCGGCAGCTGGCGATGATACCATTTGAATCGGAACGTGGGTGGATGGCCACCCTGCACCAAAACGGCGACAGGAAGCTGATCCTGGTCAAGGGCGCCCCGGAACGGGTGCTGGAGATGTGCAATGCGGATCGGCAGCAGGTTGAAACGTGGCTCGAAAACGCCGTCAGCTTTGCAGCAGAGGGGATGCGGGTATTGGCGTTTGCCTGGAAACAGGCCCCGGCCGGGATGGATGAGCTGACCCATCATGAAGCCGAAAATGGGCTGTTGTTTGCCGGCCTGCAGGGGATGATCGATCCGCCCCGGAGTGAAGTCATCGAGGCGGTCAAAGATTGTAACAAGGCCGGCATCAGAGTGGTGATGATCACCGGCGATCATGCGGTAACGGCCCAGGCCATCGGCCGGGAACTTGGAATAATTGACCGCGACGGCGGAGTGCTGACCGGTCGCGAGCTGGAAGCGATGGATGATGACGCTCTGTTTGCTCAGGTTCGCCGGATTTCCGTCTATGCTCGGGTGGCACCGGAACACAAGCTGCGCATCACTCGCCAGCTGATCCGCCATGGCGAGATCGTTGCCATGACCGGTGACGGCGTCAATGACGCCCCGGCGCTCAAGGCCGCCCATATCGGCATCGCCATGGGGATCACCGGCACCGATGTTGCCAAAGAGGCCTCGGACATGGTGTTGACCGATGACAACTTCGCCAGCATCTTTAATGCGGTTCGCGAGGGGCGGATCGTCTTCGACAACCTGCGCAAGGTGACCTTCTTCCTGATCCCGACCGGCGTGGCGTCGATCATTTCCATCATGGCAACCTTGATTCTCGGCGTGCCTATCCCCTATATCCCGGCCCAATTGCTCTGGATCAATCTGGTCACCAACGGACTGCAGGATGTCTCTCTGGCTTTCGAGCCGGGGGAGAAAGGGATCATCAACCGCCCGCCACGGGATCCGGCTGAGGGAATCATGTCCCGTGTGCTGATCCAACGGACGGTTTTGGTCGGGCTGGTGATCGCCGCCGGTGTGGTCTGGAACTATACTGCCGCCCTGAATGACGGTGCTTCGCTGGAGAACGCCCGAACCGTGGCGGTCACCACCATGGTCTTTTTCCAGTTCTTCCAGGCCTGGAACAGTCGTTCCGAATACCAGTCAATTTTCGGGATGAATCCCCTCGGCAATCCGTTTCTGTTCTATAGCATGATCGCCGCATTTTTCGCACAGCTGGCGTTCATTTACGCCCCGCCGCTACAGTGGGTCTTCCGCACGGTGCCCCTCACGGCCACGGAATGGCTGCGGATAATAATTGCTTCGTCACTGGTGGTGCTGGTGGTCGAAGTCGACAAGTGGCTGCGGAGACGGAGTTGAGCCGCAATCATCATCATGGCGCTCTGCGCCGGATATTATCTGTTAAAGGTGATGGCAAAACATGAAGAGAGAAAAACGGAGGGAAAGAGCTGAACTAAACCTGGGGCGCTCCTTGAACAAAAATGAAGGAACCGGTCTCGGTATGCCTATTTCCAAAAAAGACATTGGGGCGCATGCCGGCACGCTTGGTATCACCAGCAGACAGGGAGTTGGGACGGAAGCGAAAATACGGTTGCCTTACAAAACAGACATGAAGAGTTGCAATAGATGTCAGGTGAATTCATGCGTGGTGTGACCTTCCTCAAAGGCCTTCCCCGGCCAGCTGTCATGGCCATCGCGTTGCTGCTTGTGGCGACAGTGGGGATGCTCGACAGTATGACCGGCCCCCAATATTCCTTCTCTGCCTTCTACCTGGTGCCGGTGGTGCTGACGGCATGGTATGCGGGCAGAGTCTATGCCATCATCATGGCGGTGATCGGCGCGGTGGTCTGGCTTGCCGCCGATATTGCAGGAAAAACCTACCATGAGAACCCTTTGGTGCTCATCTGGAACGACATCATGGAGTTCAGCCTCTTTCTCTTTGCCGCCTACGTCATTTCGGCTCTCAAGGGGAGACTTGATCGCGAAGAGGAAGTTTCCAGAAAAGACCAGTTGACCGGGATCGCTAATCGACGAAAATTCAGGGAATTGGCCGCTGAAGAGATCAGGCGTTCACGTCGCTACAGCGATCCCTTTACCGTTATTTATCTCGACATCGACAATTTCAAAAGGATCAATGACACCTTGGGGCATAACGAAGGGGACCACCTCCTCTGTCAGGTAGCGACAACCATTGCGGCGGCAATCCGGGAGAGCGATACGGTCGCTCGGCTTGGTGGCGACGAGTTCAGCCTGTTGCTCCCGGAAACCGGGGGAGAAGAGGCCATCACCGTGGCAACAAAGATCCATGCCAGTTTGAAGGAAACGGTAGAGACGCGTTGGCCGGTAACCTTCAGTATCGGCATGGTGTCCTATCTCAAAACACCGGCCAGCACCGACGAAATGATCCAGATGGTCGACCGGCTGATGTACGAGGTGAAGAATAGCGGCAAGAACGAATTGCGGCATCTGGTCATAGCCTGAAAGGGGAGGACGGACGGTATGCGTTATCTCTATTATGGCCTCTTTGTGATGGGGGCTTATCTAATCCTGGCCATGTTTCCCCTCTTTGTCCTGCTGGTCGGGCCCGAAATCCCCGGCCGTGGTTTCTGGCGGGAACTTTCGGTGGGGCTCGGCTTCGCGGGGCTAGCGATGATGGGACTGCAGTTTTTTCTGACCGGCCGCTTTCAGGGGATCACATCACCGTACGGGATTGACGTGGTCTATCACTTCCACCGCGCGATCTCGTTGCTGGCCTTCATCTTCTTACTCCTCCACCCACTCATGCTCCTGTTCTCGGCTCCTGACACTCTCGGTTTGTTGAACCCGGTTGTGGCGCCGGGGTGGATTACTGCCGGCAGTATCGCCTTTTTTGCCTTTGCCTTGATCGTCATCTCCTCCCTGTATCGGCTGCAATTGGGGCTGAGCTATGAGCGCTGGCGGATGATTCACGGCTATGTGGCCGTCGCTGCTGTCACCCTCTCCCTGGGGCACATGATCGGCGTCAACTACTACCTGCAAGGGGATGTGAAGCGCGGCCTCTGGATCGCCATCACGATCACCTGGGTCATGGCATTGCTTTATATCCGCCTGGTCAAGCCACTGCTGATGCACCGTAGGCCGTACACAATCGAGGCGGTCATCCCGGAGCGCTGCAGCAGCTGGACATTGAGACTGCGGCCCGATGGACACGCCGGGATGGCGTTCAAACCCGGACAGTTTGTCTGGCTCACCATCGGCAAGTCACCCTTCTCTATCCGCGAACATCCCTTTTCTTTCTCGTCGAGCGCCATGCATCCGGAAAAATTGGCTTTTACCATCAAGGAGTTGGGGGACTTCACGGAAACGATCGGCAGCGTGGTGCCGGGGACACGCGCTTATATCGACGGTCCCTACGGCAGCTTTACTCCTGACCGGCACCCGTTTGCAGGGTATGTCTTTATCGCCGGCGGGGTCGGAATTACCCCGGTGATGAGTATCCTGCGGACCTTTGCCGACCGCCATGAACTGCGGCCGCTTCTCCTTTTCTATGGAAGCAAGGAGTGGGAAGAGGTGACCTTCCGTGAAGAGCTTGAGCTGTTGCAAGGTCAGTTGAATTTACAGGTTGTTCATGTCCTCGCCGAACCGCCGCAAGGCTGGACGGGAGAGCAGGGCTTTATCGATGCCGAGGTGATGGGCCGCCACCTTCCGGAAAAGCGAATGGACTGTGAATATTTTGTCTGCGGCCCGCTCCCCATGCAACAGGGGATAAAGTCAGCGCTGGAGCAGCTGGGGGTTCCAACCGAACAGGTGCAGTCGGAAAGCTTCAACTTTGTCTAAGGAGAGGTCATGAGAGAAAAATATGCCTTGCACCTGGCCCTGGCCAGCGGCGGCCTCATCTTTTTGGTAACGATCTTGTTCGCTCTTGTGCAGTCGCCCGAAATTTTGTCTGCTTCGGTGCAAAAAGGAGCGGCCATACCGCACCCCTTTGTCGGCTACGAGACGTGTGACAGCTGCCACGGTCGGGCGGGAATCTTGCCGTATCCGGTTCGTCATCTCGGGTGGAGCAATGGCAGCTGTGAAGGCTGTCACGTCCGGGACGATGAGTCGGCCCCATGAGCCATCCGCTACGCATAGATCAGCCGGGTTTTCGGCATGCGTGGATACAGCTCGATTGCAGTGCGATTGAGCGCAGCACGGCCAGGCACGAGGTAAGTAAAAAACTGCGCCGAAACATCGGTATCATTACACGGCAAATCGTTGGTAAAAAAGAGCTAAACGGAGACTTAACCCCTTAGTTTGTCCCCATAAAGTGGAAGCCCGTGAATGCTGGCGTTCAGCATTCACGGGCTCAAAGATTAAAGCTGATCAGACAAGAAGCTTATTTCATTGCGGGTAAGCCGCCGATATAGCCAATGTTGCCGGCATTGATTTTCTGGATATTTTGCGCTTCGAGATTGGCTTTAACGGTGGCGTTCATGGTGCTGATAAAGTCGGCGTGGTGCTGACTGTTGCTCATGATGTAGGCATGGCCATTGAGGTCTTCGGCCACTTGCAAGCCGGTGGCTTCAGCCCCGGCAACCAGACTCAGAATCCGGCTCAGCTTTTTGGTATCGACATTGTAGGCCCAGACAAAGTTGTTGACGTGGGTGCCTGAATCCTCGCCGATAAACAGGGTGCGCATCTTTTCAGCAAAAAAGACATTATCGGTGTTGGCAATATAGTCAGGGCTGGCGCTGTTGCCGAGGGCGTCGGGGGTGGCCAGGTCACGTCCCAGCAGCTTGTCTTCAACGTACATGTTGGTGGCGACATAATCCGATTCGATGCGATTCCCGGCGGTGTCCGCCTGTCCCGGCTGCATTTCGATGGTGTAGGTGGCACCGGCGTTGACCTTGGGCATTTTCATGTGGTCAGCCAGCAGGGCATCGTCAATGCCGTCGTCAAGCATACCGCGGTCGATGTAGGACATGGCCAGGTAAAGTTTTTTGTCGGCATCGTTGACCGCGACCCCTTCCATTTTATTGAATTCCACCGTCGCACCGAGCAGAGCCGCGTAACGCCGGGTTTCGAGGAAGGCGGCGGTGGTTTCTTTGCCGGTTTTTACCGCCAGACATTCGTCGGTGGTCGAGCCAGCGCGTACCCGCTTTAGGCCTGCCGGGCAGGTGCCATCGGCGTTCATTGCCTGGTTGTCGAAAATACTGTCGAAGGTTTCGCTGTCGGCCAGGGCTTTAACCTGTGCATCTGTGGCATGACCCAGTTTGATCCAGCTCAGATCGCCCGCGCCGCCTTTGACCGTCGGTGCCGAGGTTTGGTTGAACCTGGCCGCATAGACGGTGCCGGCGGAAAGATCGGCGGGCTGATCGGCAACAAACATGAACAGACCGACGTTGGTGCCATCATCACCATAATAAGCGGTGCGCTCATCCTTCATGACCTTGGCAACTTCCCAGGTGCCACGCCCCATGGCGTAGTGTTTGACCACGCTGGTGCTGCCGGCGGCAGTGACGGTGACTTCGGGGAAAAAGCCGTAGTGATAAGGGTTGGCGGTCGGAGTCGTGGCGTTGAAATACAGCGCGTCGAGGGCGGTCAGGCCGGCCGTGGTGGTCGCATATTTGCTGCTCAGGGGGTTATATTGCAGGTCGTAATCCTCTTCGGAACCCAGATGGGTGTTCCAGGGGGTCTGGCTGCCGAAGCAGGCGATCCATAAACCGCCGACGCCTGAGAAGTCGATGGGATTCTGGCTCGTAGCCGTTAAGGCGCCAGTTTCGGTATTCTGGGCAACTTCGGTCAGGGTCATGCTCATGGGGGCGCGGCCATACCAGTTATCAGCTTTATAGGTTTTGGTGCCGTCTGACAGCAACCAGTCATACTCGTAATGGGTGACCAGAAAGAGTTTGTCTTCCACTTTGAGCAGGCTGTTGGCATCGGGGGTTTCAGCGATTAATGGCTCGCCAAAGGGATCTTGCAGAGGGGTCATGCCAGCATCATAAAGCTGACCGGCCGCCTGGGCGCTGCTGCCGACCTTGTCACCGACGCCGAAAAGTTTGGTGTAGCTTAAGGGGAAACTTTCCGTTGTGCCATCTGTGTAGGTAATAATTGCGCTCGATTCCGAATGGGTTTGCGCCATTTTGACCGGATCGCTCGGGGCTGCGGTCGTGGTGAATTCCACGGAACTGAAGGTTTTGGGGGCAGGGGTTCCAGGGGTTCCAGAGGCACCAGGGGTACCAGGGGTACCAGGGGTACCAGGGGTACCAGGGGCACCAGGGGCTCCGTCCTGGCCATCATCCCCTGAACAGCCATTCAGACTGAAACCAAGACAGACCAGGGTTATTAAAACCAGCCATCGGTGACGCGATCCAAACAATCGAGAGATGTTCCACATAGTTGTTCCTCCGTTCAAAAAAGTTTTTTAAAATGCCCACGCGGGCTGTGCTAGTGACTTCCCGACCTCTGGCCGAGATGGGCAATCTTTGCAGTATAAGGTTAGGGGTTGAGCAGAAATGTGTCAGAAATTGGTAAGATTTCAATGAGCAGAGCGTGAGGCCCCTGGAATGGGTCTCGCGGGCTCAGTGTCTAGGGAGTTGAGGAGATCCAATCTTTTCGAGCGCCAGAAGTGGGGACATGGAAATCGATAAATCGCAATCCTGAAAACCCTATTTTGGCAACTTCTCCATCAACGCTGAGGGCGGCCATGGAAGGAGTGTTTCCGCCTCTGCCACTCTGTGCGGAATTTTGCTGAGCGAAGAAAACACAATCTCATCAAACCCTGACAAAGTCTTAATCGAACCGAAACATTGCCGGGTTAAGCTCCGCCAAACGTGAGGTAAGGAGGATGGCTTGGCGAAAGCTGGAACATTGCTGACTGTTGCAGAACCGCGGGCGAGACAGAGCGCCCTTAGTGTGGATGAATGCTTTGCCGCTCTCGGCAGGCAGACGGGTGACGGCGGAAGACTCGCGCAGCTGCCCTTCGGTGCTGAAGACATAACCGCCGGTTCCGAAACTGAGTTGCAGGCGACAGTAATCGGCCGCCGCGACAGGGTTGATCTCCCTCTGGCGATTGAGGAATCCCGTTACTTTGCCAACCTGCAGCGCCGCACCCGCAGCGGCGAAACTTCGCAGCGCCTGCTGCAGGAGCTGACCGAGTTTCTTACGGCGGCGGATCAGCAAGTTTGGGAAAACAGCTGGGTGCGCTTTCCGCGGCGACATCTGTCGCGTTACGCCGCCGAGGTCTTCGAGCGGGATCTGTGTGCCGACAAACAGCAGCCGCAAAAGGGCGCGCGCGAGGATGCGTCCCGCTTCCAGTTTGACGGGGGAAAGGGCGAAACATGGCTGCGCGTGCCGGTCAGCTACCTGATCAAGCTCGCCCTCGCCGATCTTCTCGGTAATCAGTGGCAGCCGGAAACCGAACTCAACCGCATTGGCGAAAGCCTGCTCGACCACTATTTAAATGATAACAGTTCGCCCGAAACCATTTCCTTCCATGTTGCGCAGCTTTCTCCGACAACGGGCATGGGAATGGGGCTGGCGCGTGAGACGGCGAAACGCTTCCTCTTTACCCAATTACTGATTCGCTATGCCAACCTGCGCTTCGGCCTGCTTGAAACCGGCCAGGAGGCGCGGGTTTATTTTGCGCCCCACCCGCCCCTGCGGCAGAAACAGCTTAACGGCCTGATTCCCGACGCCTTTTATCGCCACCTGTTCATGAGCCCCTGCCTCTCTGGCTGGGATCGCGGTGAAGCCAAGCATCGTTATATGCAGCTCTGCCACCAGGTGCTGAGCCGCAGTCAGCTGAACGGCGTTGCCAAGTTGCGCGAGGCCGGGATCATCAGCAACAATCTGGTGGTCTTGCCCAACTTGTCAAACACCAGCCTGGCCAACAACGGCGTACACATCAGTCTCGGCAGCAAGATTCTGACCGCAGCCTGCCGAGGCGGCGGATCTTTCGGGGCGACCGAAGAAAAATACCTGGGCGATCTGGCAACCAAGATCATGGAGCACTTTCTGCCGCTCTTCGTCACCACTTACAGCGCCGCGCCCTACCGCCTGGATTTCAGCGACTTCCACCCGGAACGCGCCCTGGGTTTTTTGCCCCACGAACTGGATTTCACTCACCTGCGCATGCTCTGGCGGCGCTGGAAAAAGAAGGCCAGCCTCTCGGTTTTCGGTCACCGGCTGACCCCCTTTGGCCCGCCCTGGCTTGACCACGCCTTTAGCCGCAGTTTCGGTTTGCGCGGCGACATGATTCCCGATTTTCGCCTGATCGATTACCCCGTCGCATTTTTAAGCACTGAGGAGAGTCCGGCTTACAATGGCAGCCTCGGTAATCAAGAACGACTCAAAGATGACCTGACTGACATGGGAATTTTTGATCGCCAGATGTCCCTCTACCAATTCTTTAAGCTGCGCGACTATGCCAGCATGGGCTTCAGCGGTTTTGAAGGGCGCCATTACAGTCTCTTTCCCGATCTGGAGCACGACCTGTCCGGGGCCACCAACCTCCAGGCGCTGCTCTGTGCGCTGGCTTTTAAATACATGGCGCGTGGTGAGCTACGCCCACGCCACATTCCCGACACACCCTTCGTCGAGAGCGAACGCCGGCAGATTTTCTTCGCCCGAGCGATTGGGATTCCAACTTTTTACGTGTTGCGCAATACGCGCAACCGCCTGTTACTCAAAATTCTCAAACAAACCGAGCGGGTGCGCGTCAGCCGCCGTTATCCGGCCTATTTTCGGGTTTACTGTCAGGAATACTGTCGTGCCTTGCTCAGGTTGCTGAGGGCCGATGCCGCCGATCTGATCGAAATGTTCGGTTTTACCAACCTGCTCGACGACCTCGAACAACGCCTGCTTCAGCCCCACGAACACGCAGCATCCGGTCGCATCATTTCAGCCATCAACAACGGAAACCCGATGAAGAACGCTGCCAGTGAATTTAACCAGGCTGCCGAAAAGTACTACCGCGAGACCCAGCGCCGCCTCCACATGGCACAGGCGCTTAAACTGTTACAAGATGACCTGTCTCAGATTGAAAACAATTCGCAGGGCCGCGAAACGCAATTGCACTACCAACTGGGTGAAATCATGGCCGGTCGCAGCGTGCAGCCCTTTTTGCAGACGATTAAAACCGATCTTTTGCACGACAAACTTGGCGTTCAGCCCTTAGTCCGACTGCTTAATTTGATGTTGTTGGGTGAACAGCGCGACCGCCTGCTGAATACCGAAAATTTGAAAAAGGACAAACATGGAACTGACTCACCAGTACATCGAGCGCTCTAGCGGCAGAGTTTGCGACGAGGCCCTGTTCGGCGATCGCATTGTCCGCTGGCTTTACCATCCGGTGCGCGAGAAAGCCCCGCAACTTTTTCGCCTGCTCACTGGACGCCAGAGTTCGCAGCTCCTCGGCTTCTTCAACTACGACCTGGCGCTGGGGGCACGGCTGCGCGGCAACCTCAAACTTTTGCGCGAACTGGGCATCGATCAGGCCGAATGCCTGGAGCCCCTTGAAAGCCTGAACACCGCGCGTAAGCTGTTCGAACGCAAAATCCGCTACTGGTCTTACCGCCCCATGCCCGAAGATGTGCAGGCCGTGGTCTCGCCCGCCGATGCGCGGGTGATTGTCGGTTCCCTTGACGAGGTGCCAAGCCTCGAAATAAAGGGGAAATTCTTTTGTTTCGACGAGCTGCTCGGGGCCGACAAATCCCAATGGCTAACTACCTTTCAGGGCGGAGATTTCGCGCTTTTTCGCCTGACACCGGATAAATATCACTACAACCACACTCCGGTTGCCGGGCGGATTTGCGATTTTTATGCGATCGAAGGCCGTTACCATTCCTGCAATCCCCAGGCGGTGGTCAGCGAAGTGACACCCTTTTCAAAGAACCGCCGCGTGGTCACCATCATCGATACGGATGTCGCAGGCGGCAGCTGGGTCGGTAAGGTCGCCATGCTGGAGATAGTCGCCCTGATGATCGGCGGCATCGAACAGTGCTACAGCCCGCAGCGCTACGATGACCCGCAGTCGCTGGAAATCGGAATGTTTGTCGAAAAAGGCTGTCCGAAGAGTCTCTACAAGCCGGGGAGCAGCACTGATGTTTTACTTTTTGAACCGGGGCGGATCAACTTTGCCCCCGATCTGCTCAATAATCGGCTGCGACGGGATGTTTTGAGCCGCTTCAGTGCCGGTTTTCGCAAACCGCTGGTTGAAACCGATATCCGCCTGCGCTCGCTGCTGGCAACAGGAATTCATCAACACTATCTGCAAGGTCAGGAGGATTACTACAATGACTGAACTGGGTTTTCTGTTGCTGCTGCTGATCTCTAGTAGTTTGATGCTTTACTGGGGTTTTCGGGTTCTGCCGCGCGACGGCTGGCAAATGTTGGCGACTTTGCCCATCCGACTGCAGGAAAATGGCCAATGGCAGGGGTTGAACCTGACCTGGTATGGTCTTTTGACTGCCAATGCCTATCTGGCAGCCTTGGCAATGTTGATTATTCTGCTGGGGGCCGCCGCGGTTCCCTTAGGCGGGGTTCTGTTGCTCGCTTTGCTGCTGTTGGGGCTCTGCGTACCGGCTTCACGCCTGGTTGCACGCATCGTCGAAGGCAAGGCCCATACATTTACCGTCGGTGGGGCCGTTTTTGTCGGCATTGTTGCCGCCCCCTGGTTGATTCTCCTGATCAATTTTTTGACCCCCTATCAGCTGCCGGTACTCACGACCCTGGCCGCAATCGGAATCGCCTATGCTTTTGGTGAAGGTTTGGGACGACTGGCCTGCATCAGCTTCGGCTGCTGCTACGGCAAGCCTCTCTCGGCCTGTAGCCCGTTGCTGCGCCGGATCTTCAAACACTTCAGCTTCACCTTCTGCGGCGACACGCGCAAAATTGCTTACGCCGACAACCTGGCGGGCATCCCAACTCTGCCAGTGCAAGCGTTGACATCCATGCTCTACGTCGGTACCGGGCTGGTAGGAACCGCGCTCTTTCTCGCCGGGCAAAGTGCCAGTGTCTTCGTGCTGATCATTCTCATCACCCAAGGCTGGCGGGTGCTATCGGAAATGCTGCGTGCGGATCATCGCGGCACGGGAAAGATTTCGGCTTATCAAATTATGAGCCTGCTGGCGATTCCCTATGCCTTGGTGAGCGCCATAATTTTTGCGACCAGCGCCGGGCACCCGGTGCATTTGATGCTGGGGCTGCAAAATTTGTGGCAACCCGAAATACTGATTTTGCTGCAATGTGTCTGGCTGGTGATGTTTCTTTATACCGGCCGCAGCATGGTCACTGGCGCCAACCTCAGTTTTCATGTCCACTCTGAACGCATTTGAAACCTTGCGTCCGCGGATTCTGCTTCAGCTTCGCCAAACACTGCAATCCCAACTCGCCCAGGGTCTGGATCAACGCCGTCTGGCCGCGGCCCTGGCCCTGGGAATAAGTTTTGGTTTGCTCCCGTGTTTCTTTGGTGCAAGCTTGCTTTGCGCCCTGTTTGCGGCCCAATTTCGGCTCAATCAGCTGATTGTGCAGCTGGTCAATTACCTGCTTTACCCTGTGCAACTTTTTCTGCTGCTGCCTTATTTCAAGCTGGGAACCCTGCTTTTCCCCGGTCAAGGAAGTCCCCACGACCTCGCCCAGCTCATCCCCTTAGTGCGGGCAGCCCCCTTGGAGTTCATGCAGCAGCTGTGGCGCGTTAACCTGCAAGCCATTGGCGTTTGGCTCCTCACTCTGCCGCTCTTGTGGTGGATCAGCTTTCATCTTGCCCTGTCCGTGTTGCAACGCTTGAAACCCTGTGGGAATAATCCTGATCCGGTGGTTTAGTTGCTGCGCTTGCAATAGTCAGATACTCTGCTCACAAAATCCTAACAATTGGGGAGGATTATGTCCCGACAAAGTACAAGGACTTAAGGTGTTTACAAATGTCGACAGAAAAAAGAACCATCCTGATTGTGGAAGACGAAGAAGATATCCTTGCCCTTCTGCACTTTAATCTGATCAAGGCCGGTTACGAGGTTGAATGCGCCACTGATGGTGAAGAGGCGCTCAAAATGCTCGCAACAAACAGCCCCGATCTGCTGCTGCTGGATCTCATGCTGCCAGGCATTGGTGGATTGGAAATTTGCCGTAAATTGCGTGCCGATAAAAAAACCGCTCAACTTCCCATCATTATGTTGACCGCTCTGGGTGAAGAAGCCGACGTGGTCAAGGGGCTTGAACTCGGAGCCGACGATTATGTGGCCAAGCCTTTCAGCATTAAAATTCTGCTGGCGCGGATCCAGACACTCTTGCGTGGTCGCCAGGAAGAACAATCTGCCGACGACACCGAGTTTCAGCGCGGGCAGTTATGGATTCATCCTGGACGAAACCTGGTTAAAGTCGCAGGTGAAGGGATTGAACTGACCCATACCGAATTTCGTGTGCTGCTGGTGCTGGCCAGTCGCCCCGGCTGGGTTTTTACCCGCTACCAGATTGTTAATGCGGTGCGCGGAGAAAATTACGCCGTCACCGATCGTGCCGTCGATGTGCAAATTGCCGGGCTGCGCAAACGCCTGGGAATCTGCGGCGCTTACATAGAAACCGTCCGCGGTATTGGTTATCGCTTTTGTGATGATTTTTACTAATCCCTCTTCACGCTTTAAATTTCAACCTGAGTATTGATCTTCCGTTAAAAGATCTTCTCCCCCGCTCGAAGATTTTAATTCCAACGATGAAGCCTTGCCTCAGCTCCATAAAAAAACTGAGTGATTCAGTGCTTTTCCAAACCGGCTGAGCCCTTAGCAGCCCCCGTCGCCTCAATACTCGTCATTTTCTGACAAAATCGTAATCAAACATCAATAAACTTCTGGCACCCTCCAACGCACAAACGATGATTCCACAAAAAAAGGAGACGATATGACAATCGCCGGAGCCTACAACTTAACTTATGAAGTTT